>Ga0123334_1002700_pt1 | contig 20125 bp, 19 predicted proteins | sample BiotimSIPDNA_FD_89706 | JGI IMG/M metagenome (GOLD analysis project Ga0123334, IMG submission 89706) | Anaerobic biogas reactor microbial communites from Washington, USA - Biogas_R1 time_0 SIP DNA | ecosystem: Engineered > Bioreactor > Anaerobic > Unclassified | place: Washington, USA... | reverse complement strand
TATAGTCTAATTGTATACTTATGCGCGAAATGTTGACTTAATTGCATAAATATAAGTAAATCCCGCAAATACAAATATATCGCGTAAAGTCATCTTTGTCAAATTGAAATGTGTGCTTATTATATAGCATAATTTATGGCGGCACTTATATGTATTTCTGCATTTTTTAGGCAGGTGACTCGGCTAACCCTTTACTGCGCCGGCAGAAAGACCTTTTACAAAATGCTTCTGAAGGGAAAAATATAATATAGCCATTGGAATGGCACTTAACATACACCCTGCGGCTACCCAACTCAGATTGTTGGAATACTGGGAGAAGAACTGGCTTAATGATACTGTAAGGGTATACATTGTCGGTTTCTGCAAGAAGAATACAGAGAAGGTATAATCGTTCCATATTGACACTCCAACCATTATTATGACCGATGAGGTTATTGGTTTCAATAAAGGCATAATTATCCTGAAGAATATACCAAACCTGCTGCTTCCATCTATTAATGCAGCTTCATCCAGTTCCCTCGAAATAGATGATATGAAGCCTGTATAAAGAAAGATTGTAATAGGAAGCTGAAAGGCAACATGGGGCAACACAATTCCAGGGTATGTGCTCGTTCCAGTAGTATTGACAATTAACTTATATAAGGGCACAAGTATAGTTAATGGTGGTACTATCAAACAAGATATGGACAATGTGTATACAAAATTATTAATTTTAGTTTTGCATCTCGCCAAAGGATACGCTGCAAAGGAGCCAACCAGTATTACTATTACGACAACAATTACTGTAATAAGTATGTTATTTTTAAAGGCTCTTCCCAACTTTGCATTAACCCACGCATTCATAAAATTCTCCAGATATAGTTGCTTTGGAAGCATCCAGTATGATGAGGTATCTGTGGTAGGTTTAAATGCAACATTTATTAGTATATAAAATGGGACAAGATATATTAGTCCTACTAGAATTACTATTACCTTCTTTAAAAGCTTATTTAAAGTCTTATTCATATCTCCACCTCCTTGCTGCGCAGGAATTTTAGTGCCCAAATACTTATTACCGCTATTATTATGAACATAATATTTCCTTGAGCTGCAGCATACCCAGCATCCTGTCTGACAAAATACATCTGATATATCATGGTTGATATTGAAGCTGATTCATAGCCTGGTCCTCCGCCTGTTAAAGCAGCAATTACGTCGAAAAGTTTTAATCCCCCTATGAGATTTGTTACTACGCTTACTGTTATTGCTGGCATAAGTAGTGGAATTGTGATATTACTAAATTTCGACAAATAAGAGGCGCCATCAATATCGGCTGCTTCGTAATAGTCTCTCGAAATATTTTGGAGACCCGCAAGGTACATAATCATTGATATCCCCAGATATTGGAATGTATTTACTCCTGTAATAATCCATACGGATCTGCTTCCGGATGCAAGCCAATCTATTTGTTCTTTTCCAAAGAGCGCAAGTATATCATTTATTGCGCCTCCATCATAACTGAAGAAGAAATACCAGATATAGCCCATGATTAAACCACTGATTATTGCCGGAAGATAAACTAGAGTTCTGACAACTTTCTCACCCGTAGTATTCCGATCTAAAAGCAGTGCAAACATAAGGCCAAATACATTCTGAAAAAGTGTACTACCCACGCCATATATAAATGTGTTTTTTACTGCGGTATAGAAATTGGAATCAGTAAAAACGTTGATATACTTGTTAATGCCGACCCAAATCTGGTTTGCTGAATAACCGTCCCATTCCATAAAGGAAATTACTATGCCCTGGAAAAAAGGTAAAAAGATAAAAATTGCAAACATTAGTAATGCAGGTATATATAAAATATTTAGAGCGCTAGGAGAATCAGCTATTTTTGCGATTTTTGAGTGAATTACCTGAAACATATTATCAACCCCGTTTTTCTTGATATAATTTCAACTGGCCAAATGACCAGTTGAAATTATAAGCTGTATAATTGGTCTTACTTAATCCTGTATGGATCTTAGTCTTAAGTATTCTTTTTCCATGTTTTCTGAGAACTGTCTGGCGGTAATCTGCCCTCCAATAATCATTTGTGAATTTTTGCACATCACATCCCACATACCGTTTGGAAGGTATACTCTATCGAAGTAAGGAAGTGTTCTGATATCCTTATACTTTTCATAAGTAGCAGCTAATTCGCCTGCGTCAGCTTCTACACCCAAAAGAGCAGGTGGCAGTTTTGTAAAGGTACACATTTTTGCTACATTATCAGGCTGTGCACAGAAATCGATTACCTTTAATGCTTCTTCGAGATTAGTGCTATCCTTCCAAACAGCGATTGTAGACCTCTCTCCACCTGCAAAGGTAGGAGTGTCTCCAGCCACTATTGAGGGAATAGGCATCATGTCTGCTTTAACATCAGGATTAACCGCCTTCATTTCATCAATAAAATATGGGCCGTAGAAGCCTATAGCTGCGGTTCCCAGAGCCATCGCCTTCAAATTGTCATCATACTTAGCTGTTAACATATTCTTATTTATATAACCTTTTTTGTACATGTCCAGCCACGTCTGTGCAAGCACATCCCATTTGTTCCAGTCAAAGGAACCGTCAAGTAACTGGGCGCTGGAATTGTCTTTAGGGCTTATGAAAAGGGAGGATGCAAAGAAGTCAAAAAACTGTGCTTCTTCCCAGCCCTCAGCAGCGCATGCAATAGGGGTTACTTCACCATTGCTCTTGGTTTTGATTGTTTCACACGCTGCCATAAGCTCATCCAAAGTTTCAGGAACTTCAACACCATATTTTTGGAATACTTCAACGTTGTATATAGGGCCGGATTTATCCTGATCAAAAGCAAGGGCGTAGACCTTTCCCGTATCATCACCGATGATAGGCTTGAAGGCGGGGTCGATTTGTGAAGCCCACGGTCTGTCTTTAAGATCTGCCACAAAATCGCCATATCTTATCTGAGACCATCCGTGGGTTGAAAACAAGTCAGGCATATCACTTGATGCCATTCTAACTTTTAGCAGGTTCTCATATTCCTTGCCGGGAGCGCTAAACTCAATTGTAACATTAGGATTCTCTGCTGAATATGCCTTAAGCATGTCCTCGAGCACTTTAGACCATTCGCCGACGAGATTTGTTGTTGCCGTAAGTGATACTTTCTTCGGTTCTTCCTTTGCCGGTTCTTCCTTTGCCGGTTCCTCTTTTGTTGGTTCTTCTTTCAATGTAGATTCGGCCGGAGCATCTTTACCTGAATCGGCAGCTTTTTGCCCACAGGCTGTAAGCAGTAAAGCAAAGATGACTAGGATTGATACAATAGCTATTAACTTACTTTTCATTTTCCTAACCTCCCCAATATTTTGTATATGTCCTAATAATAGCATTTGTTGTTTTCCTATCACATGTCACAAACATGCACTGTAAGAGCTCTTTTTTTTGCGTATAGATATTTGAGGTGCATAAGTGTATAATTCAAATGGTGCAATAAATCGTTCAAAAGTAAATAATTCAGGAGTAAAGATATGGATTTCTTTTATTCTTTACGTTTCAGGCTGACAGTTCTTTGCCTTTTAACCATAGCCATACCACAATCAATATTAATGTTTTTTATGCCTTTTTACTATAGAGATATGATCTCGGAAGAGACTAAAGCATTAACCGAAAGCAATATTTCAAGTCTGAAAAAAAACATCGATATCTATCTGGATGATCTTGAACGTATTACTTTGAGTCCTTACTTAACCGAGGAATATACCAATGCTCTTATTTTTAGAGCAGAGGAAAATTATTCCCAATCTCAACAATATGATTTATTTAAAACAAATCAAACCATATCATCAATGCTCTCAAACAGCCTTCTAAATACAAGGAAAGATATAGTTTGTACCCTTTATTCTACAAGTGATGATTTCGGTTACTTAATGACAAAAGACGGGCTGGTTACACCACAGCCTGATTTTAAGTTTACTCAGCAGGAATGGTATAAAGAAGCGGTTGCTGCGGATGGGAAAGCTGTGTTTACGAATGTACATGCACAGGACTATTATCCTACGCCGCAAAAAAATAGAGTTTTTTCGGTGGCACGCCTTATTAATAATCCATACCAGCACAAGAAACCTCTTGGGGTTATTATGGCGGATGCAGATACGGTGATTTTGGGACAAATTCTTGGTGATGCCAAGTTCAATGTCAGTTCAATTGTTGCCGTGCTTGATTCCGATAATAATCTCATATATTCTAATCATCCGATATCAATATCGGCTTTAGACCAAATAAAGACAAATGAAAATACTATTTATGAAAACAAAGAGCAATATGTTACAGTCTCTAAAAAGCTGGACCGAGTTAACTGGAAAATGGTAGTTTTGCTCTCCAATTCTGAAATAAAATCAAAACTCAGGTTTGTTTATCTGATAAGTTTTCTATTGGCAATAGCGGTTTCTGTCTTTGTTCTATTTCTTTTTTCAATACTTTCTCGTTTAATAACCAACCCTTTTAATAAAATAATGAGATTCGTAAAACAATTAGAAAAAGGAGATTTGAAATCAAGAATAAATATAGAAGGCAGAGACGAAATTTCAAAGCTGGCAGAAGCTCTTGATAATATGGCTTACCGTCTGGACGATCTCATAGACAGGGAATATAAGGCAGCGCTTAGTAAAAGGAATGCGGAATTTTACGCACTTCAGTCTCAGGTAAGCCCTCACTTTTTATATAATACCCTTAACGGTTTTCTGGGGTTAAACAGGCTTGGTAAACACGAAACGCTGGAAAAGTCAATTACAGCATTAACGGGCTTGTTAAGGTATACTTTAGATCAAAAGGACTTAACCACTGTTTCCGAGGAATTGCTTTTTCTGGAACGTTACTGTAGTATACAAAAGCTCCGTTTTGAAGACAGGCTTGAATACAATATTTGTTGTGACAGTGTTGTTGCTATATATAAAATTCCTAAGCTAATATTACAGCCACTTATAGAAAACTCCATCATTCATGGAGTAGAGCCATTGGATAGGGTAGGCACCATTCAAGTCATTGCTGGGCTTACTTGTGACAGCGGGGTTCCATACCTTCAGATATCTATAACTGACAATGGTGCAGGTTTTAACCATGAAAGCTTGAGTGAAGATGAAGATGAAGATGAAGATGCAGGTGTTGGTTTGGCTAATGTAAAAGAACGGTTATCCTTACTGTTTCCAGAATCAATATTTTTAGTAAGCAGTAAGCCCGGAGAAGGAACACAGGTTATAATAAAAATACCCCAAAAGGATGTGGTTTAGTGAGGATAGTCATAGCTGATGATGAAAGCTTGGCAAGAAGCTATCTGAGCAGCCTGATTGAAGAACTAAAAATGGATATTGAGATTGTAGGCAAGGCTAAAAATGGCATGGAATTGGTCAATATGGTTAATGAACTCCATCCGGACATCGCTTTTGTGGACATAAAAATGCCCAAGCTTAGCGGGTTGGAAGCAATTAGTAAAATTAACACCTCTTGCCCCCAAACCCAGTGTGTGATACTCTCAGGCTATTCGGAGTTTGAAAATGCAAAGGAGGCAATAAAACTGGGTGTTTCCCATTATTTACTGAAACCCGTGATGGCTGATGAGTTAAGAGATACATTTATCGAGCTGGCGAAAAAAAACAGAGAATTAAGTATTGCACTTAATAATGAGTTTGAAAATGAAGTGAATGCGTTATTTTATGAAATAAGCAGCTATCCAAATGAATCCGAAGACAGTATAATAATAAATTCGCAATTTTACTGTTCTATATTTGTTTTTGACAGTAACCTGGATGAGAAGTCAAAAGCCAATAGCCAGCTGGAACTTACCCGCATCCTTAGAGAAAAGATTTGTGATTCGGCAAGCATAAACAATAGAATGGCTCTTTTCATCCTTCCTAATGGGAACCTTGCACTACTTGGTGCCTGGTGTTTTGACGGAGGACCGGTAGGAAAGCATGCCACAATGAAAATCATGAAAAGTGCCGAGCAGATAGCCCAGGAGCTTTCAAACAATATCTTTTACATTACTGTGCTGCAGTCTGATATATGCAGCTCCTTTGAGATCCTTCAAAAAAGACTAAACCAGTTACAAAACATGGCTACATTGCGTGTACTCTGTCAGAGCCAGTTCCTTACAGTAAAAGAACTTGTCAGAGTATATGAAAGCAGTATTTCTGACGTCTTGAAGTTATGCGATTTATTGATTTCTTTGGTTTCCGCCTATCATGACAAAGAATACCTGACATATATGAAGACCTTAAATGACCTCGAGAAGATATTCTCAAAAACCTATATTTCTCTTGATGGAGATAAGAAAAAATCAGTTTTGAATTTTATTATGCGTACCTTAAGCTGCAAAATCAAGCCAGAGGATAAGCCCGCCCTATGGTTGAAGCAGCTCCATAAAACCGGAGAAGTATTACTTACGGAGGCTCAGAAGCTTGATAGTTCATCTTCTGATTTAGTGAATAAGGTGATTTTATTTATTGAGCAAAATTATGCTGATGAAATTAGCCTGGGTCAGATAGCAGAAAATTTAAATATTACAGCCAGTTACTTAAGCAACTTATTCCATAGGACAACCAACACAACTTTTCTTAAGTATCTTACTAAATTCAGGATGCTTAAAGCTAAGGAACTACTTACAGATTCAAGCAACCAGGTAAAGCAGATTGCGGAGCAGGTGGGGTATTATAGTACCAGACATTTTACTAAACTATTTAAAGAGTTCTATGGATGTTATCCATCTGAGTTTAGAAAAAATCTTGCTTCTGAGCTTGATACTAAAGAGAATTAATATATGCTAGTCGGTTTACACTTTCTTTTGTTTTGGAGCATCCAATAGTGTGTATAATAGGATATAAAGATATGCAAATATCTAGATTTATATATAGGAGGCAAAAGGTTATGAGAACGATTAAGCTTGGAAACTCTGATTTGCAGGTGCCGGTCATCGCCGTGGGCTGCATGCGCATTACAAGACTGAACAGATCGGAAGCGGAGAATTTTGTTCAAACAGCACTCGACCTGGGCGCCAATTTCTTTGACCACGCGGATATTTATGGTGCAGGCGAATGTGAGAGGATATTTGCCGATGCTATTCAAATGCAGTCCTCAGTGCGTGAGAAGATATTTATACAATCAAAGTGCGGAATACGACCCGGCATTGGCTATGACTTCTCAAAAACACATATTTTAGAAGCGGTGGACGGTAGCTTAAGACGCTTGAAAACCGACTATCTTGATGTGTTGCTCCTGCATCGTCCCGATGCTCTCGTAGAGCCTGAAGAGGTCGCAGAGGCCTTTGATATTCTTCAAAGCAGTGGCAAGGTGCGCAACTTCGGGGTTTCTAACCAGAACCCCATGCAGATACAGCTGCTAAGGAAGTTTGTAAAACAGCCCGTCATCGCCAATCAGTTAAATCTGAGCATTATAAACGCCAGCATGATCTCCCAGGGCATCTATGTTAACAGGCTTCACGATTCCGCTTTAACCCGCGACGTCAGCATTTTGGACTTTTGTCGTCTTAATGATATTACAATACAACCCTGGGGGCCCTTCCAATACGGCCTTTCAGAAGGCGTCTTCCTGGATAACGCAAAGTTCCCGCAGCTTAATGCAAAGCTTGATGAGATTGCTGCAAAATATGAAGTTAGCAATACGACCATCACGATGGCCTGGCTGCTTCGCCACCCTGCTAAAATGCAGCCTGTGACCGGAACCATGAATGCGGAGCGTTTGAAGGATTGTGTGAAGGCTGCCGATGTTCATATTACCCGCGAGGAGTGGTATGAAATCTACAAGGCCGCCGGAAATGTAATGCCATAGCTTGGAGGAATTCAGCTACCATCCACTGTTGAACTGGCAAGGGCGGCCAGTGCATCACACAATTGAAACCTCCTGACGATTTATTGTATTCCTCTTAATCATAGCACCGCATGAAATATATGGAGACCCATGCTTGCCAGTTTAATGTTTCTTCATTATGTTAATTATACTGCTATAGGAATCGTGTGCTAAATACTATATACTAGTACCAAACAAATTTTATGGAGGTTGTACATATGGTGATTCCCTATCTTACCTTTTGCGATAATTGTGAGGAAGCGTTCAAGCTCTACACCTCTATTTTTGGCGGAGAAATAAAGTTTCTTTCTCGATTTACAGTAGAAACAGGCGGCGCTGCGCTCGCCGGAAAAGTGATGCACGTAGAGGCCCTTGTCGGAGATAGTGTTATTGCAGGAGCTGACGGCGGCAGCCCGGAAGAACTGGCCCAGTACAATGATGCGATCTGCCTGATGGTTCATTTCCTAACTAGAGCTGAGGCTGAAAGATGTTTTGATGCACTTGCCGAAGGGGGCCAGGCACTTCGACGGCTGACCCCACATCCGCCTCCAGATGATGGCGGTATGGGAGCACTGGTCCGGGACAAGTTCGGCTACAAATGGATATTGACAGCACCAAACGATCAAAAATAAGTTTTTAATCAATACCATTAGACCGGCTGCTAATAGATAGTATAAATTCGCAGCCCGCATCCGGACTGTTTGCTGCCTTCAGATCGGCACTGTGCCTATCTGCTATTTGCTTTGCGATGGCCAGACCTAAGCCGGTGCCGTCTTTGTTCGTTTCTGAACGCTGTTTGTAAAAGCGCTCAAAAATATATGGTAAATCCTCCGCCATAATCCCGGGGCCTTGATCACGGATAGACAAAGTGATTTTGTCCTGCGCTTTAGCAAGCACAACTTCTACAAGCCCTCCTACCGGTGAAAACTTGATAGCATTGTCTAAAAGAATTAAAAGTATTTGCCGCAACCTTCCATAATCACCAAACACGATAAAGCCCTCATCGGCATATGAAAGCCGGACTTCAACAGATTTTTTCTCTGCAACGCGTCGGATGCTACGAACAGCGTCCTGTGCAGTATCCTTCAGGTTCACTTCACTCATTTCCATCGTTAAGTCAGGATTTTGCAGCCGCGCCAGGTCGAGCAGATCGGAAATTAGCCGTTCCAGATAGACGCTTTCCGTGAGCATCTGACGGTGGTAATCTTCCACCATACTGGATTCCGTCACCACACCTTCGCACAGCGCCTCCAGTGAACCGCGTATGACAGTAACCGGCGTACGCAACTCGTGGGAAATGTTCGCCACAAAGTCCCGCCGCAGCTTTTCGAGCTTAGAGCTCTCGTTGGAAGCGGCGTGCAGCTTTTCTGCCATACCGTCAAGCGCTGTAGCTAACTCTCCGATTTCGTCGTCTTGTGCGATATCTGTCTTTACCGTATAATCACCACCACTGATTCGCACAGCGGCGGCTTTCATTTTACCAAGCGGCTTTGTAAAACGCTCCGCCAATGCGCTTGTTATAAAAAATGAAATAATAACTGCCGTCACCATGCTCAACAGCAAAATTGCAAGCCCGTTTCTGGTTGCACTTCGGATATTCTCAATCTGTTCATGTAGAAGCACAACCCCGACAATCTCCCCGCTTAAAAGCGTAATCGGCGCAGCTACGGTGATTGAAGGCTCGCCCATCAATGCGCCAAAATTCTCACTGAAAGTTATTTTGCCCTCCATTGATTCTATAATGACAGCTTCCGCACCGGGAGGCAGATCGTTATATCCAAGGCTGGTCTGCCCGCGGCCACGGGTGATTTGATTCAGATTGCGGTCAACAACCCAGACATCGGTCATGGCAATATCATCAAGAAATCGGAGATAGGCACCATATCCCGCACCCTGCCCCGCCATGCCGTGCCCTCGGGCCTGATCTGCACTGTTAACCCAAAATTCGCCCAGTGCACGAGCAATATTTGTGGCACGGTCTTCTAACTCGGCTTTATGGACATTCATATTATGCCGCGAAAAAAGGCTGGTGAATATCAGTCCTATGATTAGGGAAAAAACAAGCAGCGAGCCTGAAAAGTACAGTAAAAGACGAAAGCGGATTTTATTTTTCACGACGTCACCTCAAATTTGTATCCCACGCCCCAGATGGTTTTTATTTCCCATCCATCATGAGCAACCGCATCCAGCTTGGCACGCAGCCGTTTGATGTGGGAATCCACTGTTCGCGTATCACCGTAGTAGTCGAAGCCCCACAGGCTGTTCAGCAGATTATCGCGAGAAAACACCTTGTTTTTATTTGTTCCCAGCGTCCATAAAAGCTCTGTTTCCCTTTTGGTCAGAGGAATGCGGACGCCGCCAATCTCGGTAGTATATTCGTCAAGATTTACCGTCAAGCTTTTAAAAGTAAAAACCTGTGCTTTTTTATCGTCCTCCCGCACAATGCGGCGCATAACAGCCCGAATGCGCGCCATTACCTCTCCGGGTGAAAAAGGCTTGACGATGTAATCGTCCGCACCGATATCAAGACCCATAATGCGCTCAAAATCCTCGCCTCTTGCCGTTATCATTATGATGGGCACATTACTTTGCCTGCGTATTTCACGGCAGACTTCAAAGCCGTCCATCCCGGGCATCATCACATCAAGCAAGACTATATCAAAGTGCGTTGACTTCGCTTTAGCCAGTGCCGCAGGACCGTCAAATGCAGTTGTGACGGCAAAGCCTTCTTTTTTCGCGTATTCTTCAAGTATCGAAACAATTTGCCGGTTGTCATCGGCAATCAATATAGTTAGCATGGTTGTCACCCCTCTCGTAAACCATTATAACGGTAGGGTATGTCTTTTTTGTGTTCGACATATCAATTTTAACATAAAGAAAGAACTGAAAAAACACACTTTCGCCATAGCCTAGATTTATTATAAAGATGAAATTTAAAAAATCTGCAAATTGAAGGGAGGTAATAATAGTGAAAAACATGAAGAGATATGCTACCGTAGGGATTATCACGGTATTCATTTTAACTGTGGGGTCAGTCGCAGCATTCGCCGCCTCGCAGTATGCAACACCCGCCGAAGCGGTTGCCGGGCTTTCCGGACGTGAGGTGCAGTCTGTTATCGACGAACGTGCACAGACAGGTAAAACCTACGGGGCGATCGCAAACGAAGCAGGTGTACTTGATAAATTCAAGGCGGAGATGTTGGAAATCAAAAAGGACACACTTGCCGCACGCGTTGCCGCAGGTACGATGACACAGGAGCAAGCGGACGCTGTCATCGCCAGAATTGAGGAAAATCAGGCAAGCTGCGATGGCACTGGAACAGGCCGCGGACAGAATGGCACAGGTTCAGGAGCAGGCATCGGATTTGGCAAAGGCAATGGTCAGGGTCGCGGGCAAAATGGTTCGGGTTTAGGTGCAGGCAGAGGCCAGGGTCGCGGGCAGTTCGGCCGTGGCACAGGCAATGGTCTGCGAGACGGGTCCTGTGGCCGATAGAGCAAGATAATGATATAGGGTCGCAGATTTAGACGATGCAATCGAGCCGTCTAAAACTCGGCCCCATATCTTTTTCCCGCAATTCTCGCATTCTTATTGAAAGCCACTATATAAGTGGCTTTTGTGGAAAGGAAATCATATATTGATAGAATTTCAGCCAATGGGTGCAAACCGAAGGTCGTGGGTGCAGAGCAAACCTTTAGGTCACGCACCCCTAATCCGGCAACAAACCGGAGCTCGTTGCATGATTAACTTCCGGGTTAACTTTCCCTGCTTTCCGTCTTGCAATTATTGTTTGTTCCTCTTGGCTTTGCCAAGTAATCTCATCTTTAACTCTGCCACCCTATTCATTACCCCAGTTACATAAAGAATTCCTAATATCATGGTAGCCAGCGGCAAGCCCAGAGTCGCTCCTTCCAGGAAGCCAGTCCAAAATGTCTTGGGTAACTCTGTAAAATATTGCAAACTAATGTTAATCAGCAAGGAGACAATTCCCAAAACAAAATAAATTAGCGTCACGCGGGCCATTTTCTTCTTTCCTTCACTTCCGTACTCGGCTACCTGCATTACAGTCTCTTTCAGTTCCTCATTCATATGCTCACTTTTCCTTTCTCCGCTTAATATTTCGCGAAGGTCGACTTCGTAGAAATCAGACAGTTCAATCAAGATGTCCATATCAGGCATATTGCTTCCGGTTTCCCAACGAGAAACTGTTCTGCGAGCAACACCGAATTGTTCCGCAAGCTGTTCCTGCGTTAATTCTTTTTCCTTTCTTAACTCTTGAAGGAACTGTCCTATCTTTACAATATCCATCGTCTTTCGACCTCCCTTTGGCAACAGTATGCTTCTGTCGCCCTTTAATTACCAGGACATAAAGTGAGCAAATATCCTGTTTATATGGTGAGACACCAAATGTCTCAAAGTAAGACAAACTGAAAGTTAATTATCCTCTGCAACTCCCGCTTTGTCGCACTAAAGAGAATTCAGTCAGGCAAAATATCTCTCTTAATGTAGGTCAGTTCTATGTCATAGCCCAATGACTCCATCATCTGGATAAAGGTTCGGTTGACCACGCCATCCTGCTTTTTGATGATGCGGTTCACATAGGATTTTGTGGTTCCTATATCCTCCGCAAGCTGTGCCTGGGTTGTTCCGTTCTCTATGCACTTTACCTTACATCAACTTCTATATTGTTCCTTATCATTATTTCCTCCATCGGAAAACCATTTTGCATCAAAATCTCTTTGAATTAATTCTGCAATTTTTGGCATAACTCCAGCCTTGCACTCCAAGCCCTTTGCCCTATTCTCATATGCACTGTAAGCAAAGCCACCATCTTCGATGACTCTGGCAAAGTGTTCCGATAAGCCTTTCCAATCTGTATATAACCTTTCTGCCGCTACCTTCATCCACAATAAATTTTATCAATTCCCGCAGCTCCAAACGAACCTTCTCAAAATTCAATATATTAAACGCAAAATATTACAGCTTGTCACTAATTTTTTTTAGATGACGAAGTGCCGGTAGGAATAATGAAATAAATGAAGTTATTAACCACATAAAGTGAGCCTGATACATAATTATAGGTGCAAGCTATAGTTTCTCATTTTGCTTTTTCCAGTAGCGCCTGAAATGCAGGCGGCCTTTTATTCTGTTTGATGTGCCGGTACAGCGCGCCAACTGTGAACGGATGAAATCCTCTTCCCTCGCGAACAGCTGCTTCATGATGCCAGAACGTCCAATCCCGTCGGACAAATCTGCCGCCGGCATCGCCTCCTCTATTTCCTGCTCCAGGCTGTCACGTAGCTTTCTGTGTTCCGATAAATCAATATCTCTTTGAAGAATGTGTCTGTGAAGTTTCTCTCGAAGCTTCCAATACTCTATAGCTTGTGCTTGCTCCGTTTCGCTAAAAATAGGCATCTCCTCTTCAATCCACAGCGGTTTGAATACCGAGATACAAGGCGTCGACGCTCCCGTTACCCAGTAGGTACAGATTTTGTCGTCGATGGATGCAATATAGCTCCCTGTCGTGTGATCGCCAATCATACCCCCTGCATGCATACAGACGCTCTTAACTGAGCCTCTTTGAAAAAGCCTACCGTCTAGCTCCTTCGCATGTCCCCGCAAAATCTTTTTCATAAGCCCCACATCAATGTTTCCTTTTGCTGCCTGTAGGGTTGATTCGCATGCCTCCCTCCTGACGATTGAACCACTAAAGTGGGTATAAAGCTTATCACTGTAGCATTTGGCAAATTCAAAATCTGCTTCGCTTTTACACCAGCCCTTTTCAATAGCATGCCGAATCAAGTTGGGATGGGATTTATCGAAGTCTTTCCCAATTGACAGGCAGTTTGAGATGCAATAAGTATCTTTTACCTGCTTTGCTGCCCAAAACCTTCCGGCTGTCTCAAAAACCCAGGCAGATGCCCTGTCTGCAATCAGGAAGGAATTATGATATGTAAATGGCTTTTCATAGCCGCAGTTTCCACCCTGTCCGTAAGCCTCCAGCAGATCCGCAAGCAGTTCCACTGTTTCCTCACAGGTTTTACAGCGTTCCAGTGCGATTCGCACCATGTCCATACCTGTAAGTCCGGATGCCCCTTTCTTTTCCTTGGTAAATACGGCTTCATTCCCTATGTTCAGGCCAAACTCATTCCAGCCCATTTCGCAGCCCCAAATCCATGAGGGCTTAAGCAGGACAACCCCATATGTATGCTCCACCTGGGGGATTTCGATATATGTTGTCTTTACATATTTGTTTTGTTCCAGATCGTGTCGCATTCTCGGGATTCTGATCATGATGTGCGGTTCATTGGGCTGTCTGTCGCTATTCTTAGCAAGCAGGACGGAGCCGTCTACTGTTGAATTACCAAGGGCAACCAGTGTATCACACATATAGAAACCTCCAGAGAATTTATTGTATTCCTCTTAATCATAGCACACCATGAAATATACGACAATTCTGACATAACTTTTTTAAGGACTGTATATTTTATGGCAAATCTGATACCATAACTTTACTGGTTCCAGACAGAATGCATAAAAGGACTGCGATTTTAATCACAGTCCTTCTAATTTTTGGTGGAGGCGAGGGGACGTGCTATTCCAATGTTTCCATTGGCACTGACTATATCTTGAACTCTACAACGATCTGATATGAGTCCCCCGGCGTATTATGAAAGCTGTAATTTGTTGGGACTTGATGTCCCCTAGCTTCCATCCTAGTAGATCATCGACAGGGACATTCCTTTTCTGTCAAGGAATACCTTTTTGTAAAGGTGTGTCCCTCTTTCCTTAGATCCCTATGAGTCGATACAAGGCTGTTGAGTTTCCTCACATACCTCTCGGTATTGCCGTCGGTATCAAGGTTAATGGACACTTCTCTCAGATTTACAGGCATTTCTACTAAGTGAGAAATGTCGCTTTCTGAATGTCCACAGCTTTCGCTGTTTTCCTTCCGTTACGGTTTCACCGATAAAGCCGGGTTTTCACCTACCTGTCACCAGGCAGGGCGATTCTTTTTACTGAGTCGAACCCCTGTCCGAAACTATATCCTCCAGCGCTTCTACGGGTGTATCACATGATTTCGGAATTGCTTCCCATTCCCTTTGCGCCACGCCCATGTGAAGGCTTTGCGCTTCGGTATCCTTTAAATACTGTTACAGCTCAAGGCTACCACTGTAAAAGTTCCAGTGTTTAACCTTCCTACACCGAAGGCCTGACTTAATGACGCCGGCTACCTGAGGTGCAGGAACCTCAGACCGACGGGCTGCCTATATTAGGCAGCAGCTAAAGCGAAATTATCGTTTTTAGCGTTTAATTTTAAGTTTCTCGCTTTTTTAAGAGGCCAACGAGAATCCTCTACCCGCTACTCTGGTCTCAACAATCCCGTCGAAACCAATACGCCCCCATATATTGTAAGGTGACACTCCCTTAAATGCTATCGCAAGGAATGCTCCCTTTTGCAGACGCTTAAGGCAATCTGCAGTCAAATAGGGCTATTCATTTTTCAAGCATCACTTGTACTGTTCCTTCAGCTTCCTGTCGATCTCACGTTTGGCATCCCGCTGTGCTATGTCATCTCGTTTGTCAAATAATTTCTTTCCCTTAGCAATGCCCAGTTCAACCTTAACCATACCTCTTTTGAAGTAGAGCCGAAGTGGAACCAGTGCCATGCCCTTCTGCAGTGTGTACCCTATCAGCCTGTTAATCTCGCTCTTGTGCAGCAAAAGCTTACGATCTCGCAAGGGGTCCTTGTTGTTAATATTCCCCTGATCATAAGGGCTGATATGCATTCCTTTCAGAATAATCTCGCCACCCTCAATCAATGCGTAGCTGTCCTTCAGGTTTACCTTGCCCTGCCTGATTGATTTCACTTCTGTGCCGGACAGTACAATGCCGGCTTCTAATGTCTGTTCTATAAAGTAATCATGCCTTGCTTTTTTATTCTGAGCGATTACCTTTATCTCTTCGTTTGCCATATCAGTACCTTCCACTTAACTCCCGAACCGATAAAAATAACCCTTCCTGGAAAGGGCTTAAGTGTTAACCTTTATCGCTTTCGGCACCTACATATTATACTAAGATTCATACTCCCTGTCAAGACGTCATCTCACCCAAGGCAGGGCAAGCTGATGAAAGTTATGAACTCTTTCTCAAGGACATTTAATACTGGGAGCTTAATAATATAGTGCATACGAAAGTTGGTCGCAATTTGGGTAGTTTACAAATGGTGAAAACTTTACACTTGCCTCCATGTCCAGTTACATTAGGCAGAATGGGTGGATATGGTTGCAAACGGAAGCATCGTGTGAAGAAATGGCTGCAGGCTGTTTATACTGTTGAAACTCGAATGCGGTATCATGGACCAAACCTGCGGCATGGATGCCGCAGGCTCAGAATCCTGAGACATGGATGTCGAATGATTCGCGCCCGCATTGGAGTGAAGCAGGGCATTATCAGCCTGCCCACTGCGTAACCCGATGCAGTGATTTGCAACCATCTACACCCACTATCCTATATTATTTGAGCTAAACTTCGTCATATAAACAAAGAAACAGATCGCCTCGACAATCTGCTTTACCTTTAAATCAATTCATGCGTTTTCCCTGTCACCCAAGGCTTTTGCACTGCACGCCGCAGCTCTGTCAGCACACTGTAAGGCACCTTCAAAGAGCCCCTGCCTGATCCGATCTCTATGTCAGGCTTGTAGCTTCCATGAAAATCACTTCCGCCGGTTACCAGTAGATGATGCTTTTTTGCCAATTCAAGAAGCTGCGCGGTCTGCTCATCGGTGTTTCCGGCATAGATTGCCTCGATTCCCATCAACCCATACCCAACAAGCTCTCCAAGCAAGCTATCCAGCTGCTCATATGTCATATCGAGGTAAATGGGATGCGCAACAGCAGGAATCCCTCCTGAACGCAATATTTCGGCAATGCCCTCCCGTGGCGTCAACTTACTCTTCTTAAAATAAGCCGGTTTGCCTACCCCCAAATATTTATCGAAGGCATCAACCATGTCCTCCACATAGCCCTTTTCAACCAGCGTCCTTGCGATATGCGGTCTCCCGGCAATCCCGCCAGCCGCCTTGCTGTTAACCTCATCCAAGGATATTGAAACACCAAGCTCGTTTAGCTTGTTGACTACCTTGGAATTTCGCTGCTCCCTCATCTTGCGCAGGACCTTCAGCATCCTGAGTATCGGCTCATAACCGCCATTGAGAAAGTACCCGAGCAAATGCAGTTCTGTAGAAAAATCAACACTTATCTCCACACCGGCAATAACTTCAATCCCTATTTTATTACCTTCTTCAATAGCCTGCTCAACTGCTCCGATCGTATCGTGATCTGTTATCGCCACCGCCGCAAGGCCTTTACTATAGGCATGCCTGATAAGCTCCTCCGGTGTCATGCTGCCGTCCGATGAAGTCGTATGTGTGTGCAAATCTATATATTTTTCGTCTTCATTCATATTAGTCATTTTCTCTCCCATTCCAGCCCCAACCCTGGCATTCCGGCGGAGGAAATTCCCCGCTGTAAATCTGCTTTAGCAGCCCGTCAAGTGTTTCCAGTGACATACAGGCCTGTTCCCTGGTAATCAGGTCCCTTTCCAAAGCCTGTGCCAGCTCATCCGCATCCAATAGTATTACCCTCCCATCCGGGAAAATCTTTATGTCAAGCAGAAGATCATTCAAGGTGTATGTATCGGATTTACAATCATACTCCACTTCTATTATGTCGCAATACCAGTACAAAAATCGGCCGTCATTATCATAGAATCGGCCAAGCTTATAGCCTCTATCAAGGAAAGCAAATGAAATGCCTCCTGAAATATCCGACCGTGACTTTATCGGGGACCATTTTGTTATAATCAGCTCCTCACTCCTGTAAAGAAGTTCATCGTCGGAAATATTCACAATTTCATATGGAATGTACCTTCTACGAAAAATTGCAGGCTTTCTCATATACTGTATTTGTCTCCATTTGCATAAAGTTTGACCTCTCACCCGCTCGTTCGCTGTTTCACAGCTCGCACTTATGATAATTATAACCCATAATCGGGCATTTTGAAACAGAATCCCTTATACAGTTTGTGTTAAGTAAACCAGTGTAAAAATGCTATTTCCCATTATTTGCCACGCCCCTTTGCATATGCTAGTATGTTATGTGAAAGGCGGAGGTGCATATGAAACAGTCTGGGAGCTGCAGCAACTGTGAAAGAGGAATTAAGGTAAATGTGAACAGAGACATCCTGTGCAAAATTCATGGCATCGTTTCCAGAGACTTCCGTTGTGCAAAATATATCAGGAAAGTCGAGAAATGGTCCGCTCAAGAGAACAGATCCAAATGCATTGAATGCGAGTTCTTTATTGCCGCCGGCTGTGAACCCGGCGAAAATCAAGATGAAGCTTTTCATGATCCATCGGTTGGCCATTGCCAGCTTTTCACAGTCAGACAATTCAATGGCAGACAAAAAAGTGCCTGTTCAAAATTCTGCCAAAAATCCGAACGCAATATCTCATAAGCTTCGCCCGGCTTTTGTCCGATATTATATATAAGTGGCTGAGCTTATACACTTTATTTGTGCCTGAAATTATGATAAAATCTTATTAAAGGCTCCTAGCCCAATTAGTTATTATAATGGAGTTTAGCCAGACAGTCTGGTCTTGAGCAAGGTATGATTATTAGCCAAACATGGAGGACCTAGATGATACCGAAAGTATCGGACATATTTCAGCAGAAGCTGGATGAGATCCAAAGAAGGGTGCCCGTAAAAATCAAGGGAGCTTCAGAAAGCGTGTCTTTCGAGGAGTATCTCAACTCCGCTGCAGACAGCGCCAATAACGACATAAGCGCACTCACACTAGGTGACGATTATACCTCCTCTTTATTAGGCTCCACACAGAACAATGTCGGCTCCAGTTCACTTCAGAGAGCCTTATTAGCTCTTGCAGCAGGTAGATCCGGGGCAGTCGTAGATAAAAGCAAGTGGAGCGAGCAGATCGAGAAGAGCATTACCGAAAGCTCGCTGAATTATCATGTTGATGCAAACCTGATTAGAGCGGTTATCAGCCAGGAGTCCAATTTCAACCCCTACGCAGTTTCCAGGGCTGGCGCGCAGGGCTTAATGCAGCTGATGCCGGGCACCGCCGATTCCCTTGGAGTGACAAATCCCTTTGATATTAGTGAAAATATTGACGGTGGGACAAGGTATCTCAAGAACCAGCTAGTCTCATTCGACGGCAATCTGGAATTAGCTTTGGCTGCTTACAATGCAGGTCCCGGAGCTGTTTCAAAGTACAATGGTATTCCACCCTATTCCGAAACACGCAATTATGTAAAAAAAGTGATGCAAAAGTACTCTGATTATTCAAATAGAGAGTAATATTTCGCTTATCTATCCCTTTGGAATCTGAATTTCCGACACCTTTAATCCACACTATCCACACTCTTATCCACACAAGATAATACTACATTTTATGCGCTTTCACCGCTATTTCCACATTATTCACAGGTAGTAATTCAACATTATGCGCGCATTTCGACAATTGGGCTCAAAGGCCCTTGTTGCCTGGAAGGGCGCAGTTATGTACTTTTAGAAGTACAATGTGATCTTTCTTCCCTTCACGCGCAATCTTACATAATATGTCATTTGTCGATATCTACCATTACTGGGCTTTTGTTTCTGTTTACACGAATAATTTTTTATGGCTGTGGAAAACAGAAGTTATCCACAGGTCTAGAGCCCTAGTTTCAAACTTGGTACTGCATTTAAATCCAGCGTCGATGCATAGCCTTTCTTAAACTGATAATAAGCTGCACATCCAATCATTGCAGCATTATCGGTGCAAAGTATAGGCCTGGGATAAAACATTTCCATCCCAGATTGCTCTACAGCGCGCTTCAACTCTCTCCTCAACTGGGAATTAGCTGCGACCCCACCTGCCAACGCCACACGTTTTGCACCTTTCCTCGCTACAGCCTCCATAGTGTTACTAACCAAGACATCCACTACTGCCTGTTGAAAGCTGGCGCAAACATCAGGAATATTGACAGGGATATTTTTTTGCTCCATACCATGCACATAGTTTAAAACAGCCGTTTTCAAGCCGCTAAAGCTAAAATCAAGACTTCCGTCACTAAAGCGTACTCTGGGAAATTCTACGGCCTTACTGTTTCCCTTGGCAGCTTGGGCATCAATAACGGGCCCCCCTGGATACCCCAGCCCCAAAGCCCGCGCGATTTTATCAAAGGCTTCACCAGCAGCGTCGTCGCGGGTTTGACCTAAAAT
>Ga0123334_1002693_pt1 | contig 20155 bp, 18 predicted proteins | sample BiotimSIPDNA_FD_89706 | JGI IMG/M metagenome (GOLD analysis project Ga0123334, IMG submission 89706) | Anaerobic biogas reactor microbial communites from Washington, USA - Biogas_R1 time_0 SIP DNA | ecosystem: Engineered > Bioreactor > Anaerobic > Unclassified | place: Washington, USA... | reverse complement strand
GGCGACCTGATCGGTTTGGATGTCTGTCTGGCTATCATGGAGGTGCTCTATGAGGAGACAGGCGATAGCAAGTATCGTCCTCATCCGCTTCTGCGCAAAATGGTGCGTGGTGGGAAGCTGGGACGCAAGACTGGCGAAGGCTTTTACAAATATTCCTAAAATAAGTGCCGCGCAGAAAGGAATACATCATGGACATGAATTTTTCAAAAGAACACCTGATGGCAAGACAGCTTTTCCATGATTTTGCCGTTAACGAGGTGGAACCCTGGGCGGAACAAACGGATGAGGGGCATCGTTTCCCAAAAGAAATAGTGGGGAAAATGCAGGAACTTGGATTCATGGGAGTTCCCTTTCCAAAGGAAATTGGCGGTCAAGGCTGCGATACTCTGGCATATGTATTGTTGGTTGAAGAATTAGCGAAAGTATGCGCTACCACTGCCGTAATCGTCTCCGCGCACACCTCACTGGCAGCGGATGCCATTGCCCAGTTTGGGAACGAGACGCAAAAAGAGCAGTTCTTGCGTCCACTGGCTGAAGGGAAAAAATTGGGCTCATTTGCTCTTACCGAAGCCGAAGCTGGTACCGATGCCTCCGGGTTAAATACGAAGGCGGTTCGAGATGGGGATTCGTGGGTAATAAACGGTACAAAAGTCTTCATTACAAACGCTGGGCAAGCTGATATCTACGTCATCTTCGCAATGACCGATAAAACCGCCGGCACCAGGGGTATCTCAGCGTTTATCATTGAGAAAGGCACGCCAGGTTTCAGCTTTGGTCTACCCGAAAAGAAAATGGGCATTCGCGGTTCAAGCACCTGCGAATTGATCTTTGAGGACTGCCGTATTCCCCTCGAAAATCTTTTAGGACGGGAAGGTAAGGGCTTTGGTATCGCGATGGCTACCCTGGATGGCGGAAGGATTGGCATCGCTGCTCAGGCGCTGGGAATCGCCGAAGGCGCATTTGAAAAAACCATTACCTACGTCAAGGAACGCAAACAGTTCAAAACCCCCATAGCGAAATTTCAAAATACACAGTTTGTTCTTGCGCAGATGAAAACTGAAATAGAAGCAGCGCGCTTTCTGGTATACGACGCGGCGCTGAAAAAAGACTCAGGTAAACCTTACTCTGTGGAAGCAGCGATGGCAAAGCTAAAGTGTTCACAGGTCGCATCTGATGTCACCCGTGAATGCGTTCAACTCCACGGAGGCTATGGATACATTCAAGCTTTCCAGGTTGAACGAATGATGAGGGATGCCAAGATCACTGAAATCTATGAAGGCACATCCGAGGTTATGAAAATGGTCATTTCGGGAAGTCTGCTGAGGTAGGAGAGCGATATGAATATTATTGTGTGTATCAAACAAGTACCGGACACAAAAGAAGTCCGCATTGACCCAGTAAAAGGAACCCTTATTCGTCAGGGAGTACCGTCCATCATGAATCCGGATGACAAAGCCGCGCTTGAGGCAGCATTGCGGATCAAAGACGGAATGGGAGCCAAAGTCATTGCATTGAGCATGGGACCCTTGCAGGCGGATGCGGTATTGCGCGAGGCGATGGCGATGGGCGCTGATGAAGGCATACTGGTTTCTGACCCTCAATTTGGAGGCGCGGATACCTGGGCAACTTCAGCTACCCTTGCCGCAGCAATTACAAAACTTGAATATGACCTTGTTCTCGCTGGACGGCAAGCGATTGATGGCGACACCGCACAGGTGGGCCCTGAGATCGCGGAACATCTTGGAATACCGCATATCAGTTACGCGAAAGAACTACGGATTGAAGGTGACGAAGTGATCGTCAAGCGTCAATTTGAAGACCGATACCAGTTGCTCAGCGCAAAAATGCCTGTTTTGGTGACAGCGCTGAGTGAGCTCAATCAACCCCGTTATATGACGCCGCGTGGAATTTTTGAGGCATACCGTGAGAAGCAGGTTACTCATTGGCAGAGAAATGACATCCCTGTGGAAAGCGAAAACATCGGGCTAAAAGGTTCTCCGACCCGGGTAATCGAAACGAACCCCAAGGTGATGAAGGCGCCGGGTACGAAAATCGAGGAGGATGTGGAGAAATCCGTGCAGTACCTCATTGAGAAACTAAAAGAAAAGTACATTTTGTGAGAAAGGGCAAATCATGGGAATCAACAAAAAGAGCATCTTTGTTTTCGCCGAACAGGTAGATAACCGCATCACGTCTGTCGTGTTTGAACTGTTGGGCAAAGCCCGTGAACTCAGCGAGAAACTAAACGCTGTAGTCGTCGCTGTCTTGCCCGGCTACCAAATTGCGGAACTCCCCAAAGACTTATACGCTTACGGGGCACATAAAGTTCTCATTAGCGACCATCAAGCACTGCGCGAGTACCGCACAGAACCATATACGCAGGTCATCGCCGAAATGATCCGGCAGTATGAACCGCAAATCGTCCTTTTTGGCGCGACCAGCATTGGGCGCGACCTTGCACCCAGGGTAGCAGCCCGCATCCACACTGGTCTGACAGCTGACTGTACCGGCTTACGAGTTGAGGATGAAAGATTACGTTTTCTGATGACACGCCCTGCTTTTGGCGGAAACCTGATGGCAACCATTGTTTGCCCTGATCATCAGCCAGCGATGGCAACCGTTAGACCGGGCGTGATGGTAAAAAGGCTTCCCGAACCTGACGCAATGGGAGAACTTATTCCATTTGAGATAGACCTGACCGAGAATCATCTTTTCACGAAAATTCTTGAAACTGTCCGGGAAGAGGGCAGCAAAAAGCTGGATATTCAGGATGCCGATATTCTGGTTGCCGGCGGCAGAGGTATGAAAAGTGCCAAAGGTTTTGAGATTCTTCGGGATCTGGCTGATGTGCTGGGTGGGGAAGTGGCAAGTTCCAGGGCAGCGGTGGATGCTGGCTGGCAAGAAAAAGCGATACAGGTGGGGCAGACGGGCAAGACCGTGAGACCAAATCTCTACATAGCTTGCGGCATCTCTGGAGCGATCCAGCACCTTGCCGGCATGGAAGAATCCGATTTTATCGTTGCGATCAACAGCGATCCAACCGCGCCTATCTTTAATGTAGCGGATGTCGGCATTGTTGGCGACGTTTTCAAAATTGTACCGAAGCTGACCGAAGCAATACGTAAAGAACGTACGAATTAGAACAAATGTTTATTGGATTCTAAAACAGAGTTCTGTTCATCCGCAAAATAAAGACAGCCCTCATTCTTATTCTTTATATAAGAATGGGGGCTTTTGTAAGGGATTAAAAGAGCTTTTTGTTTAGAGATATTACCGTAAAGCGATCCTATACCATCTGTTTCAGTGCGGAGCTGATGATCAGCGGAGCGCCGGTGGCGGCTTTGATTTCCTCTATGGGGAAATAAGGATTATATTCAGTTAACACAAAGCCTTCATACGTCACTTCGATGACGCCCATTTCCGTAACGATCAAATCCACCGCGTTGACCGCTGTCAGTGGAAGGGTGCATTCAGTGAGCAATTTTGGAGCGCCTTTGGCTGTATGTTCCATGGCAACGATGACTTTCTTCGCGCCATTAAGCAGATCCATCGCTCCGCCCATTCCCGGAACCATCTTTCCGGGAATCATATAGTTGGCTATATCACCTTTTTCGGAGACCTGCAGGGCGCCGAGAACAGTGACATCTACATGTCCGCCGCGGATGATGCCGAAAGATATCGCACTGTTGAAAAAACATCCGCCGGGGAGGACTGTAACTGGCTTTCCGCCAGCATTAGTGATGCTAAGATCAATATTGTCATCCGCCGGGGTAGGTCCGAGACCAATCAATCCATTTTCAGACTGGAACAGGACTGATCTGCCTTCGGGAACGAAATTGGCTACCAGAGCGGGCAAGCCAATGCCAAGGTTTACCAATGTACCATCCTGAAGTTCCTGGGCAACCCTTCTTGCTATAAATTCCTGCATCTCCTGTTTATCCATCATTCTGCACCTCCATAAACAATGTGATCAACAAAAATACCGGGTACAATGACATCGTCTGGGGAGATTTCACCGACCTTAACAATTTCTTTCGCTTCAACAATCACGAGATCTGCAGCAGCTCCCATGTAGGGGTTGAAATTGCGGGTGGTGCCGTGATAGGTCAGATTTCCTGATTCATCCGCTTTTTCAGCATAAAGCAAAGCGACATTTGCGCGAAGAGGTTTTTCAAGCAGATAATCCTCTCCGTTAATATTGATGATCATTTTTCCCTTTTCAACTTCCGTGCCCAAGCCGGTTTTGGTGAGCACACCGCCGAGGCCAAAACCGCCAGCGCGGATCTGTTCGATCAAGGTGCCTTGGGGAATCAACTCGACTTCGGTTTCACCTTCCAGGAACTGTCTGCCTGTCTCGCGGTTTGTACCAATGTGGGATGCCATGATCTTTGTGAACATCTTGGCAACCACCATCTTGCCAACGCCCCGATCCACAAAACCAGTATCGTTACAGATCAGCGTCAGTTCCTGTAAGCCTTTGGCGATCAGGGCGTCGATGAGCTTCTCGGGCGTTCCTACCGCCAAAAAACCACCCACCATGATGGTGTCGCCATTTCGCACGAGGTTTGCTGCTTCTTCGTAAGTTATCAGCTTATTCATATAGTTCGCCTTTCAAAATGGTTAATTGTTTGTATCAAGCCAGCTGCTTGCGTGCTGACAATTCTGTGCAGATATAGCTTGCGACATCGTCCGCGTACTTACCCGGACCGAAACCCGCATCGCAGCCCAATTCCTTGGCTAGTTCATGGCTGATGCGGGGTCCTCCAATTATAAGCAGAAAACGCTTGCGCAGATGTTCAGCCTCGAGTAATTCGACCAGCTCGGTCAGGTTTTGGATATGAATGTTTTTTTGCGTGACAGTTTGTGATACCAGGAGAACATCCGCGTCAAATTCAACTGCTTTTCTAATAAAATCTTCGTTCGTGACCTGACTGCCAAGATTGATGGTTTCAATCATCTTATAGCGTTCCAATCCAAAGTGACCAGCGTAGCCTTTCATGTTAATGATGGCGTCAATTCCCACTGTGTGCGCGTCAGTACCGGTGCTCGCGCCAATTACCTTGATCTTTCGTCCGAAGTTTTGTTGGATAAACAAATCTGTCTCTTCCATCGTCATGCGATTGATATCCACTGATTCAACATGTAATTGCGTATAGTCTACAACATGGCTCAAACTGCCGTATACAACAAAGAAGGAAAAAGATTTATCCAATGGGGCATGATAGGTCACAATCGGTTCCACTAACCCCATTTTCAATGCCAACTGACGAGCAGCTTCGACTGAAACCTCGCTGTCTGAAACGGGGAGAGTGAACGAAAGTTGTACTTTACCGTCATTCATCGTGTCGCCATAGGGCTTGAGACGGTTCAGGTCTAAAGTTTTATCAAAATCGTTTTTTCGGGTTGAATAAAGTCCACTACTCATTTTTCACCTGCTCCTGTTTAGCTTCAGCCAATAGCGGCTCAATAAAGGGATTAAAGTATTGTTCCTCCTTGTATACGACACCCGAAAGACCTTTGCCACCTTCGAAGGGGCGCTTGACGCCGGCGAATCTGCCTTCTTCGATCGTCCTGAAGAGTCCATCACGCCGCACGTTTTGCAGGAGTTCAAGCGCTGAGTCCAATACGCTGGCAGCGCGCTGTTCCATGATACCGCCTTGTCGGAATTCGATGTCATCACCAAAGTCCGCAAAGCTCCTCGCGATGTAGCGTGCGTTCTCAATCGCCAGCGCGCGGTCCGCCAGGAAGGGTGTGTGGATAGCTTCGGTCAGCATGCCAAGTAAATGGATACGTTGGTGGCTGATCACTGTCACAATATTGAACAATGCGTCCTGGATATGCGCGCGGAAAATATTGCCGGTCTTGAACTTGGTGGGGGGCATGTATTTCAAAGGCGCGTTGGGGAATATCTGTCTGGCAAGCTGCGCCTGTGCGAATTCATAGAGAAAAGCGTTCTCCAATTCCGGATCCATCTCAAAGGCGTGTCCCAAGCCCATCTGTTCTTCCGGTAAGCCTGCCTTGAGCGCGAATTGTTCGTTGATAAGCTGAGAAGCCAAGACTGTATGCGCCTCTTCAAAGGCATCCGAGGTTGTCAGATAGTTATCTTCCCCGGTATTGATGATGATCCCCGCTGCCGCATTGATCGTGCGTGAGAATTCCTGGTCAATGAGCGTGCGCTGCATGTTAATGTCGCGGAAAAGGATGCCGTAAAGGGCATCATTCAACATGACATCCAGGCGTTCAAAGGCTCCCATGACGGCAATTTCGGGCATGCAAAGACCGGAGCAATAATTGCAAAGGCGGATATAGCGCTTCAGTTCCGCTCCGGACTCGTCCAGCGCTGCCCGCATGAGGCGGAAGTTTTCCTGCGTCGCCATCGTTCCGCCGAAGCCCTCGGTCGTCGCGCCGAAAGGAACGAAATCTAGCAGGCTTTGTCCGGTAGTCCGAATGACAGCAATGACATCCGCGCCTTGTTTAGCGGCTGCTTTTGCCTGGACGATATCCTCGTAGATATTGCCTGTCGCAACAATCACATAGATGAGTGGTCCGGAATGATCTCCGTATTCAGTCAGTTTTTGCTGGCGGAAGACGCGGTTACTGTGGATTTTCGCGATGGCTTCCTGGGCTTTCTTCTCCGCCCAGAGTTGGATCTCAAAAGGATCCGCCGGTTCTGTCTGCGTGAGGTCCAGTTCCCCGGATGCGATCGCTTCCGCAATCTTTTGAGGCTCTTGATGGAGCGTTAAGGCTGCCTGTCCGAGCCAATAGGCAGCGCCCTGTCCCAACATCTGACGGGATGCCAAATGCTCAACGACCACATTCGGCAAAGGCACGCCAAGAGAGTCGACGCCGTCAATTCCGAAAAGACGGCAGATGGAACGTTCGATCGTGCTCGTTGTAAATTGCTGCGTATAACCGTGAACGTCTTCAACTATTTGGCGGGCGGCTTCACGCGCTTGTTTGACTTTTTCCCAATCGATTCTAAGTGTTGCCATTATTCCTCCTGCCGGGCTGCTTTCATTTCCCGCAGTAATGCGTCATCCACTCCGAGCAGTTCGGCAATTTTAATCGCACTCGAAGGAGTTTGGTGAATTCCATCCAATGCTTCGAGGCAATAATCCATCATTTTTTGTATCCGACTGACACGAGTCAGGTCTTCGTGAAGGTAATCGAATGACAGTCCGCTTAATCCATGGAGTGGGGAACTTATTTGATCTTCCGCTTTCCTGGGAGCCTCCAGGTAAGCCGGCAGCTCCTCAAGCGCTTGCGGGTCGATGCCGCGCACCTGGTAGAAACGAATTCCTGGCTCGGGATGAACCCGGTAGTGGGTCGCGATGAAGAAAGTGCTGTCGGATTTGCCATAGGTATTGCAAAGCGCCTGCACGATAGCAGTGGCTTCCGATGGGTTGGTGCCCCTGCAGGGTTCATCCATCAGAATCAATCCCTGACTTGTTTGACTTTTGCGGTAATGATTGCGGATCTGAACCGCTTCAAGACCAAAAGAAGAGAGTCCGCGGTGCAAGTCGCCTTCATAACTGGATTCAAAAGCAAAAAAGTTATAGAGCGGGGTCTGTAAAGCTTCACAAATTGGGAAGTATCCCAACTGTGTCATCAATAATGCCAAAAAGACCGTCTTCAACGCGACGCTCTTTCCGCCCATGTTGGCGCCGCTGAGTACCGTCGCGCCTTCGTGTAGTTCGATGGAAATTGGTGTGAAACTCAGATCCTGCTTTTCAAGTCTGTCGGCAATGATGGGATGGACAGCGTTGGTAAGTATTGCTGGCTCGTGGCATGGCGCGAGCGTCGGCAAGCAGCCCTGCCAGCGATCCGCCAGTACGGCTTTCGCGAGGCGAAAGTCCAGGATGCCGCAGGCGTTGGTGTTATGCTGGAGTTGGGGAAGCCATTTTGCGAGCTTTTCGCCAAGGTCCCTGCGAACAGCATCTTCTTCCTTGCTTTCCTGGGCGGTGATCAGGGCGCGTTGGGTGAGCAGGGTTTTTCTCTGCGCACCGGTTGCCTGGCGGATAGCTTTTTCCAGTGTTTTCTTCTGCTCCCTGATTTCCTCGAGTTTCGGCGAATACTGGCTGTAGACATGAAAAGCAGGGCTGCCTGTGTGGGCAGGGTCCAGTAATTCAGCCGCGCCTCTGGTATCTGCGATTTCGACCCCCGCAGCCTTGAGCAGATTCGTTAACCCGCCCAAGCGTTCAAAGATCCTAAGCGCGCTTTTGAGCTCAAAAAATTCGGTATCATTCAGCAGACTTGCCTTGTCCAGCCGGTTTAAAGTCCCTCTCAATTCCCGCAGCCGGGAGAGTTGGGTTTGGGCTTCGCTCACCTCCGGATGCTCCATGCGCAGCAGGCAGAGCAGACGCTGAATACCTGTCAATTCTTCATCCAGCGCCTGCCTATCGGCATTCCCAAAAAATTGGACAGACTGTTTCAGTTTGTTGCCTTGGGGACTTCGGCAGTGACAGGCTTCCATCACTTTTAACAATCCAAGGTCTTCAAGCAATTGGGGTGAAATAATGATCGAAGGGCTCATGTTAGCATCACATATTCCTGGGACCGAGATCGACAACCGGAATTGTCAACCGATCGCGAAGCTGGTCGAGCGCCTCGTCTGGTTCAAGGCATATTCCGTTAGAGCAAGTAGGGTTGAGGCAGACCAGCCGTACGTCCAATGGATTTAAGACTGCCAGGTCTACTTTCCGGTCATGTAGCTTGAACAAGCAATCCGGGCTCAAAAAGAAGCGTGTGCCGTCTTCGACAACGAGCGTGAGTTCCGTAAACATAGGCTCAGCCAAGAGCTCGCGGACAATTTGGTCAGTTACCGCTCCTTTGAGAAAGAGAAAATAGGTATCCGGTTTGAGAAGCTCAGCGATTTCTTTGCCGTGTCCTACCAGCGATGGGGTTTGGAGGGAAGATGACCTCCACGAATTATCGTTCCCATGCAGCATGAATACGCGATGCTCGGGGTGCTCGCTGATCAAGTCCATGAATGAATTGGCAGGTTGCTCAGGCTGCAGGGTTTTGGTCTGGAGCAGGGTGAGGGCAAAATCTGTTAGTTCAGCAAGAGTTGCAGGATCGGTTGAGCTCTCCGCGCTTACGCAGAGGATGACCGCCTCGCTCATGCCGGAACCAGCTTGCGACTTGCGCGATAAAGCGCCGTCGATGATGAAGAGGCACTCCGGTTCATGGAGGCGTATTAGATTTTCGATGACACTGATTTCTTCCGCGACGCTCGGCCCAGCCAGTTCCACATAACCATCACTGAGCGCCCGGCAAAGGACCACTTCTCCGAAGGCGGTACGAATACCGCTGAGGTCTAAAATTTCCAAAAGCGTATCGCTCCGCTGCAGTGCGCTTTCCGCGGAGGCGATTAGCGTCCCCGCAGACACGTAGATGCGCGGTTTCTCATATCCGCTCAGAATATCTTCCGATTCGCCATCCCGCCCAATCGAAGTAAGCGCGAGAGGACGTTTTTGCTCTGATTCCTGCCAGGCTGCTATGATGTGGTTGAGGCAGGTGGTCTTACCGGCATTTTTCGACAGCCCGATAATCGCCAGCGATTGCAGGTCTTCCAAACCTGCGATCTGGAGAAGGTCGATGTTCGGTTTAGTCGAAGACGCCATCATAAGTAAACAAACCCTATTCTTTGAGCTTCCTGCGGTTGCGAAGCAAGCCGGCAGGCTCCAGGGTCATCTGCTGTCCGGCAAGCAAGCGGGAAACGCCAATCAGTTCGACTTTCTCTTCGCCGCGGCAAACCGGACAATTGCATTCGTTTCGGTAGGTTTCAGGTTCCTTATAGGTGGTGATCACACCCTCAAAGTTCCGCAAAACGATATGATCAGCGTTTTGTGAGATCATGTAATCCGGCATGACCGGAATCTTGCCGCCACCGCCTGGAGCGTCCACCACGTAAGTGGGCACACAAAAACCGGAAGTATGTCCGCGCAGGCATTCGATGATCTCCAAGCCTTTGGCAACTGGCGTACGAAAGTGCGAGAGCCCCAAAGACAAATCGCATTGGTAAATGTAATAAGGTCGAACGCGAATGTATGCCAGTCCGTTGACCAGCTTTCGCATTACGTGAACACAGTCATTCACACCCCTGAGCAAAACGGATTGGTTGCCCAACTGAACGCCTGCGTCCGCGAGCATGGTAGTAGCTCGGCGGGAATCAGGAGTAATTTCATTGGTGTGGTTGAAATGCGTGTTGAGCCAAACCGGATGATATTTCCGGATCATCGCGCAGAGTTCTGGAGTGATTCTCTGGGGGAGTACTACCGGAGTGCGCGTGCCGATGCGGATGATTTCAACGTGTTCAATGGCACGCAGGCTTGAGAGAAGGTATTCCAGACGGTCATTGCTCATCAAAAGCGCGTCTCCGCCTGAGAGCAGAACATCCCGAACAGAGGGCGTTTTTCGGATGTAATCGATGCAGGCGTCTATTTGAGCGCGCGTGCGGGCGCCGTCTTTTTGACCTGCCAAACGGCGGCGTGTGCAGTGCCGGCAGTACATCGCGCATTGATCGGTGATGAGAAAGAGCACCCGGTCGGGGTAGCGGTGAGTGAGCCCGGGCACAGGAGAATCACCGTCTTCTTCCAGGGGGTCCACCAGGTCCTCCGGACTTCGATAGGCTTCATCACGTGTAGGAACAGCTTGCCTGCGGACTGGATCGTGTGGGTCATCAGGGTCGATCAGACTCAAGTAATAGGGAGTAATCGCCATTCTGAAAGTCTCAAGCGCTTTTCTTGCTCCTTGCTCTTCTTCGTCGCTAAGTGGCAGATACTTTTTCAGCGTGTCTACATCCGAGATCCGGTGCGAAACCTGCCAATGCCAATCGTTCCATTGTTCGTCCGAAACTTCTGGGAAAAGTTTCTTTCGTCTTGCTTCACCGCTCGTGTTGATATATTTTTCTTCAGCGTTCATCGCCTGACTCCTTACTGTGTAAAGAGACTGCTTTTTATACAGCAGTCTCTTGTTGCGCTTGCTTTAAATATAGCTTTTCTCGAAGATCTCGCGCAGGGCTTTGGATTCCCGCAGTTCCTGGAGAGTAAACTCAGCATGATGCTTTGTGTAGCCATTACCAATCATCATGGTGACATCCTTACCAACGCCCTCAGCGCCCAAAGCGGCACGTGTAAAGCTGGTAGCCATGCTGAAGAAGTAGACCAGACCGCCATCACGAACCGGCAAAATTGTGGACATCTCCGTGCCGTGAATGTTGACCACATTGATAGCAACGTCGTATTCCTTGCCATCATTGCATTCCAACGCCTTCTCGAGGACTTCAACTGGATTGCCAGCGTCAGCAACGAAGAATTTATGAACGAAGTGGTTGTCCAGCAAGGTCCTTTCAGGTCGGTTGTTGCGGCTCATGCCAACAACGTTTCCGCAGGGACCCACACGTTTCATCGCTTCGTAGCCGCAGAGCATGCCGCTCTTGCCGCCTGCGCCAAGGATGAGGACGGAATCGCCCGGTTTGACGATGTTTGCGGTTTGGGCGGGCGCGCCGGCAACGTCCAGGGCTGCGAGAGCAAGCGATTCGGGCATATCATCGGGTAATTTCGCGTAAATTCCGCTCTCAAACAGGATTGCCTGCCCTTTGATATCCACGCGGTCGGTGTCAGGATGGACAGCCAGAATTTCATCAATGTGCAGCGGCGTCAGAGAGAGCGAAACCAGGGACGCGATCCGGTCGCCGACTTTGATGTCTTTACGGTCATGCAGGGCAGGTCCGATTTTCGCTACAGACCCCATCAGCATACCGCCAGAGCCAGTTACAGGGTTCTGCATCTTACCGCGTTCGCCGACAATTCCTAAAATCATTTCCTTGAGCCGATCTTCGTTCTTTTCCGAAGCAGTCCAAAGCTGCCGAAAACTGGCAGAATCGATATTTAACGCGGTCACATCAATCAAAATCTCGTTGTTATAGATTTCCATCGTATTGTCGATCTTATGCGCGGCTTGCGGGAGCAGCCCTTTGGGCTCAATCACGCGGTGAGCGCCATACTTGTTACCCATTGCCATAAAACAAATTCCTCCGTATATTTTTCAGACTATTTAACACGCTCGGGAAGACCCAAAATCTGGCGGGCTTCTGCTGGCGTGGCAATTTCAATGTTCAGTTCTTTCGCGATGCGGACAATACGTTCCACAAATTCGGCGTTCGAGACACCTATTCGCTCGCGATTGTATTTCAGATTATCTTCTAAACCCAATCGCACGTGACCTCCGATAAGCATCGCCATCACGTTCATTTCGAGCTGGCAGCGTCCGATACCCGAAACTGTGAAGGTAGATCCTTTAGGAATCGATTCTTTCATGAAGAGCAGGTCGCGTGGGGTGCCAGTAGCTCCGCCATTGACACCTAAAACAAAGTTAAAATGCAGAGGGGGCTTGATATACCCTTTGCGCACGAGGCGCAACGCCATGTCGATATGGCTTTTATCGAAACATTCCAGTTCGGGTTTGATGCCGCGTTCGTTCATGCGTGTAGCAAATTCGATAATCATGTTTTCGGTGTTAACGAAAATTTCATCGCCGCCAAAATTCATTGTGCCACAGTCCAGGCTTGCCATCTCAGGGTTCAATTCGGTTGGCTGCAAGCGTTCATCGGCTGTCATGCCAGTTGCGCCGCCCGTAGAAGGCTGGATGATGACATCCGGACAGGCTTCCTGAATGGCATCGATGATGACTTTGAAACGGTCGCGGTCTTGGGTAGGGGTGCCATCATCAAAACGAGCGTGAAGGTGAATGATTGACGCGCCAGCTTCGTAAGCAAGCTTCGCTTCGCGCACGTACTCTTCGATGGTGTAGGGGACAGCGGGGTTCATTTGTTGGGTCACTTCAGCGCCGCTTATTGCAGCGGTGATGATAACCTTGTGTGCACTCATAACTCTCTCCTTATAATTGATATAGCGTCTGAGATCAGCCCAGACGCTGTTTGTTTTTCGGTGTGACACAGGTGCCGGTAGCGCGGCAAACCAGAATGGGTTCAGCCAGAACTTCAGCGGCAGAATCAGAGATATCAGGTCTCGGCGCAATAACTTTCCAGGCTTCAAAAGCCATTTTGCGGGATGTGTTGCCTTCGCTGGTGATCCAGCCTTTGGCTTCGATGAAATCACCGGCGTAAACGGGGGCAATGAATTCAATGTTGTCGTAGGCTCTAAACAACCCCTCATCGCCATCACGCCGGATCAGAAGCTCCGTCGCGACATCACCAAAAAGCTTGGTCATGTGCGCTCCGTCCACGAGTCCGCCGCCATAGTGCGCGTCTTCCGCCCCAATTCTTAGTCTTATTACCACTTCGTTCATGTTTTTCTCCTTTTAATTTAAAAACGCCATGTGCTTTGTTTGACACATAGCGCTCCATGCGGTTGCATGACAGTGGCCTAACTTAGATAGGCTCACCAAGACGCGGGAGAGGACTCTCCCTTTGCCCTTCGGCGGCGGATAATTCGTTCCTTCTCCCAGTCCTGGGGTCTTTTTGAAGGCTCTACGCGATCCGCCGCGCCTCTAATGATAACTATAGATTTTTTGTCAGATTTTAGCCTAACAATATTATTATAGCGCGAAATTAGATTTTTAGGAAGGATGATTTATCTGATTAATCCGCGTAATGCCTGAAATAATGATATGTAGTCGATTTCCGAATATTATACAAGCCTTGTACAATAAAAATTTAATAGTTCACAATATTGGGCAGGGGAGATTATAATAGCGCAGCTATTAACAACAGGTGGTGTATGGGAATAAAGACGACTGAAAACGGAACAACGCTTCGAAATCGCTTAATGAAGTCCATTGTTCTCGCAATACGAACTCTCATGCAGCAGGGAAGCCCGGACAAAAGAAGTCTGGATATGGCTGCGTATATTGTCCTGGCACTTGGAAAAATAGATGAAACGATCAATACAGCGGCTGTAGCCTGGGAAAAACGGGATTATTGGGTAAAGGCGGATCAATTCCGTCAGGAATGGGCGTGGATTGATCCCAGTCAAACGCGGTTAAAAGCTGCTGTACTCGCACAAAATTGGGCTGAGATTGGCACTGAAGTTGTCTTAGTTGGACAACATCTCAGCAAAGTCCAAATCGCAGAAAAGAACCGAATTGGTGAACCCTGGGTTGGCGCGTGGGAAGCTTTGAGACGTACAAATAATTGAAGTAGATTTATGTCCCTAATATGAAAGAAGTAAGACAGTGGGGGACGTAATCCATTATAAGAATAAATCAGTTAGGTTTCGATAAGTATCATTAACGTAAGCATATTCCATGGTATGGTGGAGCTATTTTTCAGAACCCCTGTTCGAAAGTGACGATATGCTTTACTTGCTTTGGTAAGTTAAACAATTCACGAGCAAAAAAAGTCGGGTACACCGACAATTCTAATCGATCTAATTCTGCAATATCCAACCATTCAACTCTTTCCGGGACACCGCCCATAGTACTGCTTTTATTTGTCAGGACGGTATCGGGATCCCACTTCATCAAGAAATAAAACGCGATCTCATGGCAGCGCAGCCCATCGATTGTTCCAGACTTTCCCCGAAAAAAATTTTCATGTACGAATACAAGCCGTTCAAGTAAGAAAGCCCAACCCGTCTCTTCTTTTACTTCCCTGATAGCCGCAGCTTCCAGACTTTCGCCATGGTGTACACAACCACCGATGGAATAATAATAAGGATCCTTCTCATTCCGCGCCATAAGGACCCTGCCCTGATGGACCAAAATTCCGCAGGATCGCAATCGAAACCAATCAGTCCCACTGAAAAATGTACATTCCGTTTTATCCGTTATTAATTCTTTAGATGGAATTCTTTTCACTGTATGCATCCGGGGAGTATTTCTTCAACAATTGTAAAATTAAATGGGTCTGTATGGGGACTCATGTAAGAGATATCATCAAGAATTTTATAATTTCCCCCGAAAGATTGATTAAAAATGATTCGAAAAATATTTACCAGACTGATACCCGGGTACATACTGTCTTTTACCTTATCAGGCGTATAGACTGCAGTTAAAACAGCCATACGTTCCGCGTCAGCAGCATAGCCATGGTCGCCAAACAGGACGATTATGGGTTTTGTTTCGCTGCTTTCTATAATTTCTCGTATTATCGGTATCATCTCATTACTTATGTATTGCACTTGCATACCGAAGTATTTTTTATGTTCCTCCCATGGCAGTCCCTCCACCCACGGAATGTTCGGCGGATTATCCAGCAGGTCTCCGTCAGGTGTGAAAACAAACGGGGCATGAGGGCTGGTTATGTGCGTAAAAATAAGCTTTGGTCCCCGCTTTGTCACTACATTTTTTAAAGCATCCAAAGTAAATAAATGCTTTTGGACATGTTCCGCATACCGGTAATTCACCGGTATTTGTTCAGTAGAATCGGTAAAAACATTGAGGTCCAGAAAAGCTTTGACGGCTGTGGATTCAAAAATCATTCGTTCAAAACTCGTTAAAAACGAACGATCTCCTTTCTTATCGATGTCAATTGAATTGGAATTATAGAAGAAATCCGCATCTTCCCAAGCCAAAGGCGGATAAGATGCGATTGAATAAGTGCTGTATCCCAATTGTTCAAAATTTCTTCTCATAAGACTGTTTTTTAATAAATTAAACAGAGGAACAGTATCTTGGCCAGATTTGATTACTTCCGGCGCGACTTGGTCCAGGTAATCAAGATTGAACATGGAAGATAAGGAAAGCTCGGTGTATGCGTAATTGCATCTGGAACATGGTGCAACATAAAAACCCATGTCAGTTAGCTGACTTATAAAATCCTGATTACTTATGTTGAAAGTCTTTTCCAAAGAATCCGCCCTTGGATATGTATCCAGAACAATCACGTAAACATCTGGCTTTTCACTGCTGGCTAGAAGAGAAGTTGTCTCTGATATTTGGTTATCTGCTTTTCTTTTTTGGACAGCTATTCTAAAATTGTATGAGCCGATCTGTATAATCGGTATTAGTATTAATGCTATTGCAAAAGCGTTTAGGATCCGGACAAAACTATTTGAAGGATTAACCTTTGCTAGTAGGAATATACCAATGAGAGCGATTAACAACCAAAAGATCAATACGTATCTATGCCGTGAAACCATTTCAAAAAAGGATATCTGATCGATCCACCGAAAAAAAGAGCCATAGGTCAGGAACAAAACCATAAGCCAGGTGCCAAACATACCGCTTTTTGTCTTTGACTTTGTAAATAATAAGAGAATTGCAAAAGCGATTAGGCTAAGTCCAAAAAGAATTAAAAATGGACGAATAGCAACATTGGGATATACTTCATGGATATTATGCCCCAAATTAAAAACTACCGGATAAACCGATATGATAAAGTAATAAAATGGGAATCCAATATCTTTATTTTTTCTAAAATCTCTTTGCTTCACCGTCATCTCGAAGTATCAGTAATAAAAGAATATTATAACTCACGTGACGGTGTAATCTATGATGACGGATGAAGATGATGATGGATGTGGATGGATGGATGGATGGATGGTGTAACGATTGCTTTATTATTTAAAGGTTATAATAATTATAAATGATCACAAATGACAATGAGATAATTATACTATGCGCAAAGATAAGTAAATTAATATGTTTATCTCTGAATGTATTCAAAAATACCTGAATTCCGTAAAGCTCTCGCGAAGCGCGAATACCTTCCGCACATACACGAACGCGATGAATTTATTCACCGATGTGCTTTCCGCAAATGAAATTAAAGCGGAAGAGGTCAGCGTAGATGCCCTTCCCGAAGAATCTGTAATATGGATGCTTAATGCTTTAAAGGATTTTTCATCTGCGACCGAACAGGTCTATATCACTTCTGTTGTCGGATTGTTTGAATTTATTGCCGGAGAAAATCTAGCTCAGGTCAACCTCCCCCGCGTTCGCCTACTCATTAAACAGCGTGCCCGCAGGCCAGGAATTCGCCTGCCTCAATTCCCAAAGAATGCCATTGACCGCGTTTTAGAGTATGCAGCCGCTCTCGTCTCTGAGCCGTCTGAATCCCAAAGCGATCGCCTGATTAACCTCCGCGACCGGGCATTTCTCCTGACGCTTTCTGATACCGGTTTGAGAGTCCACGAGGCGTGCAATTTGCGCCGCGGGGATATAGATTGGCTCGAACACCGCGCGATTGTCATCGGAAAAGGCAACAAGGAAGCGGTTGTGCGCTTTTCCAGGCGAAGTATCGAAGCGCTCAAAACTTACCTGGCAGAGCGCGCTATCTTGGACGGCAACAGCGGGAGAGCGCTGGCAAGTCAGCCAGTTTTCGCGCGTCATGACCGAGGAGCCGGGAAAAAGGTTAAACCGATTTCTACCACGACCGGACGTGAAATCGTAAACCAGCGTGTGAGGGAAGCGCTCGGAGAGGACGCGGTTGGCACTATCACACCTCACTCCTTCCGTCATTACTTCGTCACCACTATCCTCGGCAGTACGGGCAACCTAAAATTAGCTCAGGTGCTCGCACGCCATACCAACATTGCTGTAACCCAGCGCTACTCACATTTAAGCGACAGCGAACTCGACCAGGAATACCAACAAATCTTTGATTGAAACTCCGTTGGTGGTATCATAGATCGTTGGAACTGAATATCGAGGAGTTTATGGCAGAGAAACGTATCAAGGCTCACCCAATTTTGATTGACGATTCTGTAGCAGACATTCCATTCTACTGGCAAGACCAAAGCATCCTGGCAAAGGAGGGTGAAATGATATCCTCCGCGCTGATGGCAAACGGCATCAATATCTTCGGATACCACGCGAAAGACCACTCCCCACAGGGGATTTTTTGTGCCAATGGGCAGTGTTCGCAGTGCATGGTTATTGCGGATTCCCTGCCAGTCAAAGCGTGCATGACGCCCGTTAAATCCGGCATGCGGGTTTTCCCTGCTGAAGGGCTTCCCAAGTTACCTGAGGTTGAGCCAATGCGAGAAGTGCACACGACTCCGATCCGAAAGTTTTCAGCCGATGTCCTGATTATCGGAGGCGGTCCCGCAGGGCTTTCCGCCGCGATTGAGCTTGGTCAGGCAGGCGTGGATGTTATCTTGATTGACGATAAGGCACATCTCGGCGGCAAGCTCGTTTTGCAGACTCACCGTTTCTTTGGTTCAAGCGAAGCTGTTTTCGCGGGGACGCGCGGTATAGACATCGCTAAAAAGCTCGAAGCCACGCTCCGCCAATTTCCCTCTGTGAAAATATGGGAAAGCAGCACGGCTTTGGGAATTTTCGAAGATAAATCCATTGGTGTCTACAAAGATAGTTCTGAATATGCCTTGGTGTATCCGCAAATGCTGCTCATCGCGACTGGCGCGCGCGAACGCAGTCTGGCGTTCCCTGGGAACACGCTACCCGGCATCTACGGCGCTGGCGCGTTCCAGACGCTGGTTAACCGCGATCTTGTACGCCCTTGTGAAAATCTTTTTATCATTGGTGGCGGCAACGTGGGTCTGATTGCCGGCTACCACGCCATCCAGGCAGGCATTCATGTCTGCGGTTTGGTGGAAGCGGCACCTCAATGCGGCGGATATAAGGTCCACAAAGATAAACTGATACGCTCCGGTGTTCCGGTGTTTACCTCGCATACCATTCTTGAAGCTTTGGGTACGGAGCGCGTTGAAAAAGTTATCATCGCAGAAGTCGATGAAAAATTTAATCCCATTCCGGGCACAGAGAAAGCATACGACTGCGATACGGTGCTTATCGCGGTTGGACTTGACCCGGTCAATGAGTTTACCGCTCAGGCAGAGAAAGTCGGTTTACCGGTCTTCTCGGCTGGTGATGCCCATGAAATCGCGGAGGCATCTGCAGCGATTTTCTCTGGAAAGATTGCCGGTCGTAAGATTGCCGGTTTTCTTGGCTTTGAGACGGAAGAAATCCCTCCAGAATGGGCGGAAACCGAGGAAATCCTCAAGTCCCGCCCTGGAGCGGAAAGGAAAGCGAACATCCCTGATCTGGAAGAAGGCGTATTCCCGATTATGCACTGCACGCAGGAAATTCCCTGCGACCCATGCTCCAGCGTTTGCCCGCGCCATCTCATCAGCGTGAACAAATCCGACATTCGCCACCTCCCCACCGTAAATTACCTCGCGGAGAAAGGCTGCATAGCCTGCGGCAGATGTGTTGCCATCTGTCCAGGGCTTGCGGTTACCCTGGTTGACTACCGAAAAGGCAACGAGAATGCCTTGGTCACCCTACCCTACGAGCAAAACACAGAGCGCATTTTGGTAGGTGAAATGATTGAACTTACCGACATCGAAGGCATTTCCCTCGGAAAAGCGGCGGTTTTGTCGATCAAGAAAGTGAAAGACTATGCGAATGGCACTTCTCTGGTAACCGTAGAAGTTCCCCGCAAAATTGCCAAACATGTCTCTGGATTGCGATTGATTGAGACGACCGAACCCCAACCCTTCGCGTTTGATGACGACCACCCCGAAAACCTAGCCGACAATGCCTACATCTGCCGCTGCGAACGTGTCACTGCGGGTGAAATCCGGGCTTTAATCCGTGATGGCGTGAGGGACATCAACCAAGTAAAAGCCGTTACCAAAGCCAGCATGGGCGCTTGCGGCGGAAAAACCTGCCTCAACATGATTAGACGTCTGTATCTTGCTGAAGGCATTCCCCTCTCGGAGGTAACAGAAACTCCGGTCAGACCGGTTTTTATTGAAATGCCTGTCAAAGTTTTGGCAAGTTTATCGGATGAAGGAGATCGCGAATGAGCACACAATCAAATTTTGATGTCATCATCGCAGGTGCGGGGTCTTTAGGCACCCCAACAGCTTACTTCCTTGCAACGGCAGGGCTAAAAGTTTTAGTCATTGAATCCCGCTCCAGTGTAGGTCAGGGTTCCAACAAACACGCCATTGGCGGCATCCGCGCAACCCATTCCGATCCCGCAAAAATTCTCCTTTGCGCTCGTTCTATTGATATCTTTTCGCATTGGCAAGAAGAACACGGGCAGGACATTGAGTGGCGTGCAGGCGGTTACAGCTTTGTCGCATATGACGAAGAAACTGAAAAGACGCTCAAAGACTTGCTCGAGATGCAGCACAATCTCGGATTGAACATCGACTGGCTCGACCGGGAGCCATTCCTTGACCTTGTCCCGGATATCAACCCCATCGATCTTCGGGGAGGC
>Ga0123334_1002688_pt1 | contig 20180 bp, 14 predicted proteins | sample BiotimSIPDNA_FD_89706 | JGI IMG/M metagenome (GOLD analysis project Ga0123334, IMG submission 89706) | Anaerobic biogas reactor microbial communites from Washington, USA - Biogas_R1 time_0 SIP DNA | ecosystem: Engineered > Bioreactor > Anaerobic > Unclassified | place: Washington, USA... | reverse complement strand
TACAAACGCAATTCCAATCGCTCACGACCCTGAGCGTCCATTCCTCAACCATAAACCCAACGACATGAACGAATCACTGCTCCTTGACAATATCCCCGGCGACCAGACCATCTTCGCATGGAACGGAATAGCCTTCAGAATCCCGAAATACTGGGAACTGGCTTCAAACCAACTTGTCAAGGGAGTCTCAAGAATCGTGCTCGAAGACGATACAGGACCACGGCTCGAGATCGACTGGACAAGGCCAAACTCAAAACAAGAGACAGAGACTTTCAGAAAACGAGTGATCGCATTCATCAAGGTCATCAACGACGCCGCTGCAGCCTCCGAGGAAATCAAGGACATCCCAAGGCAATGGACTGCACACCTCTACAAGATGGCGGACGGCACAGCCCTGGCGACAGCGTATGTCGTCCCGGAAAACCAAGGTGAGCCTTTTGCGTTCTTCAGAATACATTTCCCGAAGAACAGACGCGAAATCCCGGCAATCTGCCTCCAAAACATCGCCAGGTCTTTCCAGGAGTTCTACGACAAACCGGCGCCGTGGAGCTTCCTCGATGTCAATTTCACGCTGGACAACCGATTCAAGCTTGCCTCGACGTCACTCCTCGCCGGACAAAAACTCCTCGCTTTCGAATGGCGGCTTAGAAGACTTTTCATCTGGCACTTCTCAATGGCAGACTACATAACCAGAAACAACACCCCGGCAAAATGGTGCGCAGATTTCCTCAATCGATCAAAGCTGCTCCCAGCGCCAAAATGGATGCCAAAAGATGATACCTCTATCATATGGAACAGGAAAAAACTGTTCTGCCTAGGTCAATTCGAGGAAATCGGAAGGCTATGCTACAGGTACAAGGCAGGAATTAACGTGCAAAATGATAAAAACCTTATCAGGCTGATTGTTTTCAACTACAGGAAAAACAGCGACCTGGAACTCATAGACAACCTACTTTCACAACAGGACAACAAAAAATGATCTCCTTCAACTTCGAAAACCAAGTCGCCATCGTGACAGGTGGCTCAAGGGGAATCGGCGCCGCAACCGTCAAGGAATTGCTTAAGGCCAAGGCAAGCGTCGTCGCAATCTACTCCTCCAACGACCAGGCCGCAGAGGAATTCAGGCAATCCCTGGGACCACTCGCGGAAAAACTCACCCTCAAAAAGCTCAATGTCGCAAGCTATAATGACACGGAGGAATTCTTCAAGGATTTCGACCATCAATTCGATCGCCTCGACATACTCGTCAACTCCGCAGGAATCCGACAGGACGCCATCCTCCCGATGATGACCGAAGACGCATGGAACAACGTGCTCCAAGTCAACCTCTACGGAGCCTTCAACATGACCAAGATCGGAGTGCAGAGAATGCTCCCAAACAGATATGGACGAATCGTCAATGTCACCTCGCCTTCAGGACGAATCGGACTCGAAGGACAGGCAAACTACGCAGCTTCAAAGGCAGGACTCGTGGCCATGACAAAGTCCCTCGCAAAGGAAGTCGCCAGACGAAACATAACTGCAAATTGCATCTCGCCAGGCTTTATCGACACCGACTTCATCGCCAAGCTCCCACCCGAACAACTGGACCAATACAAGAAATCAGTCCCGCTAAAACGATTCGGGAAACCACAGGAAGTCGCCGAAGCAATCCTCTTCCTAGCCTCCAAGCAAGCAGCATACATCACAGGAACCGTGCTCGAAATATCAGGCGGACTGTCCTGAAAAACAACACGCTCACACCAAGAAAAAAAGGATCGCCTCCCAACTCGGCGGGAGACGATCCTTGATTTTTCAAATCTGCACTGTTGGATTATTGCGCGGGATTCGACATCAGCAACCGCAGGTCGTCATCAATCGCAAGAAGCAATTTCTGGCTCGATTCCTTGTCGCCCATCTTCCCGATGCGGATCTTGACCTTGATTCCGGAACCGTCCTTAAGTTCCTTCAAGGTGATTTCGACTTCGATTTGATTGACATCGTAGTACTTGTAGAAGCAGGCGTTGCCGCGGAAATCATGGACGCGCTTCACCAGACGAGCGCGCTTGCATGCATTTCTGACTGCCTTGTCCAGGAAAAACATCGTTGTCTCAATGTCAGCGCTGTACGTGCCAAACCGATACTTCTCGTTTTTGACATTCGCACTTATCGGCTGAAGTGTCGAGCAGGATACGCAGGACAACGCAACCACAACCAAAATCATCAAGGCAAAAAATCGCTTCATCGTTGACATGTTCATTTCCTTATAGGTTAACGATAATTTCCATTACTTTATAAAATAACCCTATAACAGTAATTCAATATCGGGAAAAAACAACATTTCACAAAGAAATTTTCACGCTGATCCCCGAAAATCAAGGACACTTTCACCGCCTCCACGCCCTCGAGCCATTTTTTGCCTTGGTTTTCTGTTGGTTTTTCTGGGAAAAAAGAACAGCAAAGCACCATTCCTTACCTTGAAAAACCCTCATGGCCGCTTAATGTTGTTACTAGTCAAGGCTAGCAAGTTTCCCTTTCCATTACAATTGTTGTTCTAATAGCTTCATCATCCCCAAACAAATCTAAGGGAGGTCAATTATGTCAGTATTGGCAATCAATGGCGGACAGCGCGCCATACCGGAAGGCGAATTCAAAGATTTGCCTTGGCCACCTGTTTCGGAGGAAACCGCGGAAAGCCTGAAGCAGTTGTATCTTTCCAGGGCGTGGTCTTTCAACAGCAAGGCGGAACAGGATTTCGAAAACGAATTCGCAGCATACAACGGAGCAAAATACGGCATCTTCATGATGAACGGAACCGTCACGCTCCAGGCGGCACTGATCGCAATGGGAGTCAAGCCGGGAGACGAAGTCCTAGTACCGGCACTCACATGGATCGCGACAATCATGGCGGTCCGCTACATCGGAGCAACCCCTGTATTCGTTGACATCGACAAGGATACCTTCGCCATCGATTGCCAAAAGGCGGAAGAAGCGATCACCCCGAAAACAAAGGCCATCATTCCCGTACACCTCTACGGATCAATGGCAGACCTGACGAAACTCACGGCTATCGCATCGAAATACAATCTCCAAATACTGGAAGATTGCGCACCCATGCAAGGCGGCAAGTGGATGGGCAAGGGGGCAGGCGCCTGGGGAGACATCGGCTCTTACTCCTTCCAGCAATCAAAGACCCTCGCCGCAGGAGAAGCCGGAATCTGCATCACAAGCAATCCGGACCTGGCGGAAAAACTCTACAGGGTCAAGCACATCGGATATTCAAGGTATGACAAGCAAGGACAGGCGGGAACCCCACCGCCGCAAGGACTGGAATGCCATAACTTCAGGGGACTCGCCATGACGGCGAAAATCCTCTCGGACCAACTCAAGGGACTCGATGAACTCCTGGAACGATACGACCAATTCGCGAAAATCGTCGAGGAAGGAATCGCTGACATCCCGGGCGTCCGAGTCCAGGCACGGGGAAGATTGGCGTCAAGGCAAGGATACTATGCCTTCTGCTATGTATTCGATGGACCGGAATGGGACAACATCCCAACCGGCAAGATCCAAGCGGCACTCGCCGCGGAAGGAGCGCCGACAGGAAGGACATACGGTCCAGTCTACTCGCACATGCTCTTCAACCTCACGCCGGATCAATACGTCATGCCAAAGGGAGGATGCCCGGTCGCTGAGCACGTGCACGACAGGACATTCAACATGCTGCATTGGAAAATGTACGAGAAGAACAACGCGGAACTCCTACTCAAGGCAATCAGGAAAATCTCCGACAACAAGAAAGAACTCAAAGCATAAACAGGACATAGGATAATGAAAGTCTTCATCAGTTCCGACATCGAAGGTACAACAGGCATCGTCGCATGGAATGAAACGAATCTCAACTCCGACGTGGGCGACTACTTCAAAAAGCAAATGACACGGGAAGTCGCTGCCGCAGCGCAAGCAGCCTTCGATGCCGGAGCCGATGACGTCCTCGTCAAGGACGCCCATGACAGCGCACGAAACATCATCCCAACAGAACTCCCGCAACCGACGAGGTTGGTCAGGGGATGGTCGGGACACCCGTTCTGCATGATGTTCGGACTCGATTCATCCTTCGACGCCGTCGTCTTCACAGGATACCATTCCGCCGCAACAGTCCCGGGAAATCCACTTTCACATACCATGGACTCAGGCGTCGCCAACCTGACCATCAATGGAATCCAAGGAAGCGAATTCCTGATCAACGCATACACTGCAGCATACTGCAACGTCCCCATCGCATTCGTCAGTGGCGACGACGACCTCTGCCAATTCGCAAAAAAGCTGGTCCCCGCCATCCAAACCGTTTCAACAAACAAGGGAACAGGAAACGCAACCATCTCGATCCATCCTAAAACCGCCTGCGAACTGATCGGCCAACGAGTCATGCTCGCACTTCAAGGAAACCTCGACGACTGCAGGCTCGAACTCCCGAAAACCTTTGATATCGTCGCAAAATACAAGGAGCACCAACGAGCCTACAGAAGCGGCTTCTACCCAGGAGCCAAGCAAATCGACTCGACAACGATCCAATTCGTCACAGACGACTATTTCGAAGCCCTCAGGATGATGAGATTCCTCGTCTGAGAAAAACGATGAAAAAATCACACCCACACTGATTTTTGTGTGGGTGTGATATTTCAGGTCCTATCGATGATCTCCTGTTGGTATTCCGGACTCAGCGCCACATAGTATTCGCTGAAACCGAATTTCCTTACCATCAATGTCCGATACTTTTCCGGATTGATCCGTGCATCTTCCAGCTCTTCCCGTGTAACCAATGTAAATCCCACGTGCAATCCGCCTTGCGCAAAGAATCCACGCGCCAAATTCTTCAGTTCCTCGGGTCGAAGCCGTTGCGTAAACTTAATGTTCAGCCCTCCGCAAACGGTTCGTGCCAAGGGCAGCTTCGCGACGCTTTTCATCACGGCAGTGACACCCAAACGATCCCGCCCGTAGGTCGGCGACATGTTTTCGCTCAGGGGCATTCCCGCCTTTCGTCCATCGGGGGTGGCTCCGAGTCCGCGCCCGAACCGATGATGTTGGCTTAGCGAATACAACGATGCGACCATGATGTACCCTTCCTGCCGCCCCATTTTTTCCATCGCATCCAGCAGGCAAGTCGCCACCGCGACTGCCCATCGGTCCGCCTCGTCGTCATCATTTCCGTACTTGGGCACCTTGGTCAGGATCTCCTGCCTCAGCGCTTCATGCCCATCGAAGTCCGCTTCGACGATAGCCAGGAATTCCTTGTACGGGAATCGTTTTTCGCGGAAGACCAATTGGTCGATTGCGGTCAGGCTGTCTCCCATCGTCGCGATTCCCACGAAGATATGATGCTGCCACCGATACAAGTCGGCGCCGCCTTGTGAAATGTCCTTGCACGCTGCAACGCAACGCGCTACGGCAAGCGAATCCAGCGAGAAGCTCAATGCGTCGGTGAAGGTCCTGCTTGTCGCAACCGCAAACTCGCGCATCTTGTTTTCGGCGACCTTGCCGATTGCCGCCATGACGTCATCCATGCTCGATGGGGCTTCCAGCGTGTGCAAGCCCTCCATCATCCAGCGGACGCAATCGTTGAAATGGTCGATCCGATCCATCCGATTGTAGAGCTGTTGCGGCAAGTTCACCCGATTGCACGCCGTGAAATCAAACCCATCGGCCACCTCGGATGGAATGCCTGCCCGAACCAGGGCGCTGGTGATCACATCACTGTTGAAAATATTCGGAATCGTCGGCATCGCAGCGGCTCGGCCAACCAAGTTCCACGACGCATCGCTGTCGCCCTTGGACATCCGGAAATTCAGCGTGGGTTGCGTCAAGCCGCACAGGCGTTGCGCTTCAACAATCATTTCAGTCACAACATTGAACTTGTCGCCACGCAAGGTGACATATTGCTTCGTAGCCTGGCACGGCGTCGGCTTCGACTGGTAATCATCAGTCCCCGTGCCTGCCAATTCATTGGTCTTCAGGAAGAACATCGCCAATAGCTCAATCGCTTCATCCTTCGTCAAAAGATTGTCATGGAGGTCATTTACGTATTAGGGAAACAAGTACTCATCCAAACGACCCAAGGCAAAATCACGCGCACCGCAAATCCCGCTGGTCACAAAATGCCAAAACCACATCGATTGCAACGCCGAGAAAAAATCGTACGCAGAATAATACGGAACAATCCGCAAGGACGAGGAAGCAAAAATCTTGCCCGATGCCTTGGCAGCATCGGCAAATCGACCGGCAAAGCGGGCAACAGCATCGACGCAACGACGGGTACAAGTCGCAAAGTACGCCGCTTGTGAAGTCCCTAATTGCTCAGATGCCGAGGATGTCTCGACCACGAAATCCATAAGCCCCTTCGTCAAAATCCGAGGCCAGTCGTGGGTGATATGGCCATTGGACCACAATCCGCCGGGAACTCGACTAAACCCGAACGGATGCTCCCAACGCCCCTCGACAAACTTTCCTGCAAACGGATTTTCATCGTCGCAGGGACAGGACAACCCATCGCACAACAACTCGAACTCATGCACGTACCGTTCGTGATGCGGCAGCGACATCGTCTCGCCTGAATGACGGTGCAACAACTCCTCGCGCTCAAGAAAGCACGCCTTCTGGTCGCCCCCGAGAATCGCTTCGCGCAAGCGGCCGATCGCATTGACATTTATGCGCCCAATGTTCTTTTCCATCACAAAACCCAGGGAGTTGATCCAACGCCAAAAACAATCTCGATCCCTCTGTCATTTCCACCAACAAAATGTAGCACCAATCCTGCCGATTGCTCCTGCCTAAAAATGATTTTTTCTGGCAAAATCGCTTGCATCCTCCGCTTTACAACGATAAGTTACCCGCGATTCGTCACCAAGCAAACGGAGCCTATAAATGCAAAACGAAAAAAACCTGATCTGGATCGACATGGAAATGACGGGACTCAATCCCGACCATGACAGAATCCTAGAGATAGCGACGATCATCACCGACGACCAGCTCGACATCATCGCCGAAGGACCAGTCGTCGCCGTCAGGCAACCGCAGGAAATCCTCGACCAAATGAGCGAGTGGTGCCAAACACACCATACCCAGTCCGGACTCCTCGACCGTTGCAAAGCAAACGGAACAACCGAAGCCGAAGCCGAAAAATTGACCCTGGACTTCATCCGCAAGTACGTCCCCGAAAAGACCTCCCCCATCTGCGGAAACTCAATCTGCCAGGACAGGCGATTCATCTTCAGGTACATGCCGAAACTGCACGACTACCTGCACTACAGAAACCTGGACGTCTCAACGATCAAAATCCTCGCCGACCTCTGGAAACCGCAAATCATGCCTGGATTCTCAAAAAAGGAAGCGCACCTCGCATTGGCGGACATCAAGGAATCGATCGAGGAACTCAGGTACTACCGAAAACACTTCTTCAATATCTAAGATCTCCGCTCGCCCACTCGGAACCCAAAGAATCAAACAGCGCTTCGACGCAGCCCAAGTACTCATCAAGCGTACGGCTCTTGATCACGGCTTTCCGCAAACGCCCCTTTGCATCAGGCAGGAAATAGTCCCAAACCGTCTTCAGTTTTTGCAACGGTTGCTCGATTCCACCCAGGTTGGCCACCATGGCGCGATGGTACATCCGAAGCAATTCGATCCGTTTTCCGCCTTCGATCGCCACCCCTTCGCTCAATTCCACCCCCAACAATGGATTTCCAAGCAAGCCGCGACCAATCATGACCGCCGAAAATCGAGAGGCGTCATCCTTGGTCAACATATCGCCGTTGGCAATCATGTCATGCCTGATTTGACCTGCGAACGCCTCGTATGCAGCCCAATCCGCCTCGCCACCGAAACCTTGGCGACCCAACCGGGGATTCATCACAACCTGGCACAAACGAGTATCGTTCAACAACGGAATCAATGACTTCGATTCATCGACGCTGGACTGGCCAAGTCGCAACTTCACGGAATAGGACAAGTCGGGAAACGCCTCCACCACGCGCAAAACGTCGCGAACAGCATCGGCATTCCCCAATATCCCGCTCCCGTACCCGCCAGATACAACCTTCGGAAAAGGACAACCAAAATTCAAGTCCAAACGGCGAAACCCGTGAGACGAAACCAACTCCGAAATCCGGAACGCCTCATCGTAACTCCGAGCCAATGCCTGAGGAACGGAATCCAAGTCGCCATCGCTCAATTCAGCCAAGTCGCGACGCCGAAATTCGCCGCGCTCCAAACGAATAAACGGACGATAGTACTCAGCGCAACCGCCTATGACCTGACGATGCGCAAGACGCTGAAAACTCTCCGTGTACCCTTGCAAAGGGGCAAAGTAAACCCTCATTCCTCAAAAAAATTCTCTCGCTTGCCGCCACGAGACACACCCTTCTTCGGCTTGTCTTCGACGGCTGCCGTCGAACTGCTCTTTTCTTTTGCCTTTCGATGCCTCGCTATCGCCTTCGCCAACGGGCAACGAGACAACTTGACATCATAGTCACGGCGATATTCCTTCAAGATCGCACGGGCCTCTTCAGCCAACTCGCGACGCACATCGTGACGCTCACCCGCAAACCGATCTATGTATCTACGGTCGTAATTGGTCGTCTGATGCCTCATCCACGCAATCACCGCAGCTTCCGCACGCTGCTCAATCGGAATCGTCGATGTCCGAGCCACCGTCCCACTGCCAACAGGAGTCGAATGCTCAGCAACCAAAACTGCCAACTCCTCCGCCAAGTATTGCCAACGGGGAGCAAAATCCAGGAACTCGACCACGGCACGTTTAAATTCCTCCACGTAGTCGGCTTGCTTTTTGGCCCGATATTGCCGCCCCGCATCAAGCTTCTTTTGATAGGCCTTCGTCGAACGCTCCTCCTCAAGCGCCTGACGCTCGCTCGCAATCACATCCGCAGGCGCCCAGACCCCCATGGCCTGGGGATGGTTCCGGTAAAAACGTACCTGCACCCAATACTTGCCATGAGACTTCACGCGACGGGTCAGCCCACTGTCGCCACTTGGCAAAAAATCCCATCCCTTTGGGATCGGAACCTCCTTCTTGTCGCGAACAAGATACAGATATCCGGGGTTCCAGCTCAATTGCACAAAGATCTCTTCCATGTTATTTCCCCAGCCAATCTATCACAAGAGGACACAATGAGAAAAACCATGTCACGCCAAGAGCCGTCAAGACCATCAACACAGCCGCCGAACCCATGTCCTTCGCACGCTTCGCCAATTCATGGTACTCGGGACTCGCCAAGTCAACAACAGCCTCAATCGCAGAATTCAACAACTCAACAGACAACAAAATAAGCCAAAGCCCATTTAAAAGCAAACGCTGAGTCAACTCAAAGGGAAGCAAGATCGACAGTGGGATCAGCACAATCCCCATCGCGACTTCCTGACGAAACGCAGCCTCGTTGCGAAGCGCATTCCGTATCCCGTTCAACGAATAGCAAAACGCACGAAGTACACGCTTGAAATCAGACCGCTTCGGTGGACGCGGTGACTTGCCCTCGCCCATCAATTCGCCTGTTACCTTGTGGTACGACAATCCCATCGCCTAATACTCCCTATCACTCGTCCAGCAACTCGCCAAATACACGCACAAACGATTCCATGTCTTCGCTCGTGCCAACAGTAATCCGCAAATAGTCGCTAACCCGAGGCAACTTGAAGTAGCGAACCAAATAACCACGAGCCTTCAAGCGATGAAACAAATCCTCGGCAGCCTTCGGAGGACGTGCAAAAATGAAATTCGACGCCGACGGCTCGATCTCGCAGCCCAACCGCTTCAACGACGCAATCGTCGCCTCGCGAGTCGCACGAATCCGCTTTGCATTCTCTCCCATGTATGCAACGTCACGCAACGCCGCAGTGCCCAACACCTGGGTCAACATGTCGATGTTGTACGAATCCTTGACCTTGTTCATCTCGAAAATCAACTCCGGAGAAGCAACTGCATACCCCAAACGCAATCCCGCCAATGAAAAGCTCTTCGAAAGCGTGCGCGACACGACCACATTCTTGAACTCCTTGCACAACTCAAGGCACGATTCATCGGCAAAATCCACGTAGGCCTCGTCAATCCAAAGTACGCCCTTGAACTCGGATGCGATCTTGCGAAGCGTCGCCTTGTCCAGCAGGTTCCCGGTCGGGGCATTCGGATTTGCGACGATGAACAGCGGAGCATCGCCAGCCAGTTCCGCCGCATTTCCAGGCAATTGGAAGCTATCGTCCAACGCCACCGCACGATGGCCGGCACCTTGCAAATCCGCCAAGACAGGATACAAGGAATAGCTGGGCTCGGAATAAGCAAGGACGGCGCCCTGATCGACAAATGTCCTCATCGCAATCGTCAGCAAATCATCGGATCCATTGCCGCAAATGACCCAATCGGGTTCGAAGCCATACACATCTCCCACCGCCTTGCGGACCATCAAGGCGCTTGGTTCGGGATACAGGCGCAGTCGCGTCCAGTCAAACTCCCGCAACGCAGCGCCAACCGCAGGAGAAGGCGGATACGGATTCTCATTCGTGTTCAACTTGACGTACTTGCGATCCTGGGGCTGCTCCCCGGGTACGTATCCAGCTATCCTGCCAATGCATTCTCGTGCATAACTCATCGTCAATTACTCCATTGGTATCGATATGTGCCGCATCTCAAGTCGCGACATTTTAAAATTCTGTAAATATATACCTTACTTAACACACTCGCAAGAAATCAGCCGTCGCAACGCCCCCTTAACGATAACCAACGCGACAAAGCCCGAAGCGTCCGACCCGTCCGACCTATCAGACTAGACCAGCGCCATCTTTAGCCGCTTGAGCGGCGACATCGCTTGAGTACGAGCACCCCGGGTGTCCGTACCTACCACCCAAGGTACCACCGACCACCCCGGGCGCCCCGAACGCCACCCCGGGTGCCCCAAACCACCCCGGGTGACCGTACCTAAAGCCGTCTTGTTCTGTGGTTGGGCAGATTTATCTGCCCTGCATGCCCCGTCCGCCCCCGCCCGTCCCAGTCCCAGAAACCAAAGCCCCACAAAACCCAATGTCAACGTCCCAAGTCCCAGGCACCAGTCGCATGGGTCCCATTTGTCTCATTCGTCCCATAGATCCCAGCCCCACCCCCAACATCCTCCAACTCCGAATCCAAGAGGCATGTCACATGCCGTTTGAGTACGAAACCGATGATTTTTCGAGCAAAACAAAAGCCCAATCATCCCTTCATTCGCCATAGCAAAAAAGCATCCCCATTTTAGTATTTAGCCACGCAAATCACTTGACTTTTCGTGTTTGCATACCATTTTGTTAATTTGTGCATTCTTCCCATGTTCCTGTGTTTTTCTCCCGATTCCTAGATACTCAAAGTTAATGAAAGATCGATATTTGCGCATTATGTTCTGGCTCGGCCAGCGTTGGCAGCGACACTCCGACTCCAGATTGTTCTTCCTGGTCATCGCCATCCTCATCGGCTTCGTGTCCGGGCTTGCCGCCATACTCCTCCACAAGCTTGTCGATTTCCTAGGACACGTATCCCAATGGAGCTGCGACCGTCTTGGCGATATCGCCGGCAACTTCGCCTGGTTTGCCTTTCCCTTTGCGGGTATTGCCATCTCGTTTTTGATCCAGAAAAAGCTCGGAGGACCTCGTTATGCCAAGAGTCTCGCCCCATTAATTCTTGCCCTGAGGAAGAAGCAGAGCAGGATTCCCGCCATCGAGACATTCAACCACATCTTGTCCAGCGCCTTCTCTGTTGGCCTCGGCGGCTCGGCTGGCTTGGAGGCTCCCAGCGTCTTGACGGGTGCCGCAATCGGCTCCAACATCGCCAGGTTTTTCAGGGTGAATCGGCGGCGGAGCCTTCTTATAGGATGCGGCGCGGCGGCAGGCATCTCCGCCATCTTCAACAGCCCCATTGGAGGAGTCTTGTTTGTTGTCGAAGTTCTCCTGCCTGAATTTTCGGTTTCAGCCCTGGTTCCAATTCTTCTGTCCAGCGCCGTTGCCTCGGTCACCTCCAGGATCGTCATCGGCAACCATCAGTTCTTCAGCAACCTAAGCACCCACTGGCTTCCGCAGGAAATCCCCAGCATCGTCCTGTGCGCCATCGTATGCGCACTCGTGGGGGTTTTCGTCATCAAATCGACTTACGCCATCGACTACCAGCTTGACAGTCGATTCCCCAAGCCAGTCCACCGTCTTTTTGTTGGCGGCTCCATCCTCTGCATATTGCTGGCGCTCTTCCCTGCGCTCAGGGGGTCGGGCTATAAAGTGATCGAACTGCTGATTGCCGATGATGCCCAGGGGCTTCTGAAAGCCAACTCGCGATGGGCTTGGCTCCCGCTGGGCGCCCTTCTCCCAATGGCCATCGCCGCCATCAGCATCTTCACCAAGTCATTCGCCTCAACGCTGACGATCGAATCCGGAGGCGACGGCGGCATGTTCGCACCATCGATGTTCATAGGAGCCTGCACAGGATATGCCTTCGCCAATGCCGCCAACATGACGGGACTAGTGCAGCTCCCCATCGCAAATCTCGTCATAATCGGAATGTGCGGAGTCTTCACTGCCGTCATGCGGGCACCGTTGACAGGCGTGATCCTAATCGCGGAAGTCACGGGAGGATACGTCATTCTAGTCCCGCTGATGATCGTCTCGACCATAGCCTGGTCATGCGCAAATTTCCTTGAACCGTACTCAATCTACACAAAAGCCCTCGCAGAACATCAAAACCTCGCCGACGACAACGTCAGAATTCAATAGGCACCACGATGTTCTCTCCAGGCGCCGGAGAAATTCCCTCGGCATAGCGCCAAGTCGGCACGGACGTAATGACTGCGGTTGCGATCTTGGAGCTGACCTTTCGTCCATCGGCCAGTTCCAGCAGAATCCTAAACCGCTGGACCTTGAAGCAATCGTTCATCGGATTGAGCCATTCGAAGCGGTTAACCGTCTCAAGCTTGTCCAAGGCCTTTCGGTTCAGTTCAATCCGTTGCTCAGGAGACCATATGCGTTCAGGCTCGTTGCCGCCGGCAGGCTTCAAAAGACCGAAATCAACTTGGTTCAGCCTGCCGTAACTGGGCATCGAAGGACTGCAGTTCACACCAATTCCCTGGTAGCATAGCCAACCACGAACCGCACCACGCAACTGATCGCGACTCAAACCAGCAACATGGTCGTCAGGTGTCTCAACATCAAAGGCCGCCGACAACCTGCTGATCCTACGAGTCAATTCCTCATCCCTGCTTTCGATAAACATTTCAGCCCAAACAGACCAATCCGCCTCCGAATTGTCGTCGGGACCAACATCGCTAATCAGCTTCAGCACGATGTCCTTCCCAGCCCATGGACTCAGGTCGCCAACCAAAGGCTTCCACTCGAACTCCTTGACCAAAACCGAACCGATTTCAGTGGCCTTGCCATCGTCAATCACATTGGCCTTGAACAGGACGCCATCTCCCTTGATGCGACAATTCGCCTTGCCGACCATCGCCCTGAACTCGGTCGCCGGCCGCTTGGGCACCGCCACGGGGAACGTCATGAAAGCATACCCAACCCCGCCAATGTACGGAGGATGCACGAATATCGCCTGCTTGGCAACGGTTCCGCATACATGCTTCCCAATAGGACGAACGTTTGCACCAGTGCCGACCATCGATTGACGCTCGTCTTGATTCCGATAGCACATGCCCGTGCCGGAAGGCTGGGTCAAAGGCCCCAAATAAACCCGCTTCAAAAAATGCTCCTCAAGCACAAACCAATCGCGCTGAAGCATGTTGATCGAAGGACATTCCAAGACCAAGTCCAATCGACGGATCGCAACATCGCCTTTTAACTCGACATTGAACGACACACTTCCGCAACGGTCGCCATCAAGCTTCACAACCTTTTCCACCCCGTTGAAACTCGCCTTCAAGTCACCAGGCAAATCGCTCTTCCCCTGAAGAACAAATGTCACGCTTTCGTTGTCGCAACTGAAATCAACCACGGAGACAAGATTGACCACCGTGAAATCGATCCATTGCCCGTCGAAGCTCTTCCAGATCCTGTCTCCAGGCTTGGCATCCTGTGGGATCGCAACCTCGTAGGCTTTTCCATCGGCATCCGTAACGACCACCTTCTCGCCTGGGAACACGCAATCCCTGGGACTGCTCAGGTCTTGTTTTGGCGGCGTTTTGGCAGGTTCAAGCACGTAGCTAAAGGCATCCTTCACCGGCATGACGTAGGTCAATCCGCGGGCACGACGGATCTCGGCGGGCCCAAGGTCCTTCAAATCGAAATCCAAGGCTCGCGCCGATGAAGCCAGCACGGCAAATCCGCTTTCCACCTTGTCCACTGGAATCAGCTCGTGCTTCCCGTCTTCGGTCTTCCTTAGGATTGCGCAGCCGCTGGAAGCCGCCTTTTCCATCCTCTGGAACGCCTGTCCACGGCCATCGATGTAGATGTACGCCGGCGAGGCGCAGTAGTCAACCTTGGTCCCATTGCGGTCCCCCATGAAGACCTTGATGGCTCCATCCTCGGTCCACGCTTGAATTCCGTTGACGGGCAAGTCGATCTTGCGCCCGCCAACAGTCGTCCTCATTCGCTTGCCCACATTGCCATTGGTCGCCACATAGGTTCCGTTCTTGTACCGGGTCACGGGCTGGGACATCTGCAATGCGCCATTCATAAGCGCTTGATCCGTAGTCCACAATTTTCCGTCCTCGCCGGCATAGTGGATCATATCGACGCTGGAACGAAGGTAACGCCCCTGAATCTGCTGGAACAGGTAGTAGCTGCGCAAGGCACGCTGGAATTTGCCGCCGCGTCCCGCAAAGTACCCTTGGTGTCCCATCGCCATCGAGACCGAGAGGAAACGATCCACCGCGTCGTCATCGTCCTCCGGACAACCGTAGTCGCGCTCCGAAGTACCGTAGATCATCCTGTACTTGCCGACTCCGAACCCGCATTCCAAATCGTGGATTTTCCGCAATTCAAAGTCCACCAGCCAGGGATTGATCGCCAAGCGATACCCCAGGTCTTGCGCGTAGTTTCCATCCGTCAAGCCAGCATAGAGGTAATGGAATGCGCCTTCCGAATAGACGGGACCGTCAACGGAGGATTTTTGCTTCAGGAGGAGTTCGCCGAAGGCATAGAACGTCGCCGCGAAGGTTCCCGCTCCTGGCACTCGTTCATCGTAGTCGGTTCTCCACCAAGGTGCGACGCAGGTATGGACATCGCAGTAGATTGCATTGAAGTTGAATTTCTTCTGGATGATTGGCGTCAATTCATCGCAGTACTCGACGGCATACTGTGGTTTTGGCGCATAGCATCTGTACCATGCCCGTTGGAAATCCTTGTTTGTCGTACGCGCCACGATATCCTTTCGCCAGAATCCATTGACGGTTGCGAAGTCCGTGAAGTTATTATAGGGTCCGTACATATATCCCAGTTCGTCAATCATGTACCTCGCATAGTCCCGGAAGCCTTCGTCACCGCCCTTTTTCGGGGCACCTTGCGTGCGGAACGTAAAGCTTTCGCCCCCGTCACGCCATCCGACCTCATGATCCATCACCATCATCGAATGCAAGCCGTACCGCCACATCCTGCGCCAATACGCCTTGTCGCGGTTCCTGTCCTGATTTGCGCCGTGTTCCTTCCAGATCCTGTCCGCAATCTTCTCGCGATAGGGAGTCGGAGGATTCGGTATATTCGGCAAATGCTCCGCAAAGGACGGTCCGATCGTCACGAAAAAGCGTTCGTAGCAATCGTTTCGCAATCCGTTCGTCTTGGGATTGTACGTCGTCCCTCCATTGGCATAGCCAATCCCATCCAACACTTCGCAACGGCCAAAAAGCCCGCTGGCGTTGGACAAGTACCAACACGTATGACCTGAATACATTACGGGAGATTCAATGGTACCTGACAAGATCACGCCGGGACGACCTGGATGCAACGTGTAGTACGGAACCAATTGAGTACGAGGATTCGACAAGCCACGGATACCGCCATACACGACCTTGCCAATTTTCCCTCCAAGGGACTTCGTGTCCAAAACCAAGGTCTTGCCCTTGATCGACATCGTGTATTCGACCTCGGCGGACTCGCCATCCCAGCCCAGCTTCCAGCGTGTCACCACCTTGTCGCCAATCAATGTCGTACCAAGATGCTCTGCTGTTTCCTGCTCTCCGTCTGGCTGATCCGCCAGCCTGGCCCCACCATCCACCAACGGTTCAAGCTCCTTTCCATCCTTCCAGACCGCCGTGACGTCACTCCAGCGTCCCGATTTCGGCTCGTAGCGATACACCAGCCGCCCGTCCTTGCCTTCATAGGTCAACTCAAACGCCTTTCCGCTAGCCTTGACGGAGTTGACCGACCCTGCCGCCGCACTGTCCGGCAGGATCGTTTCGGGGCGCGTCGGGAACGGGAGTCTTCCCGGTCCACGGTTTGCTCCGCAGTCCTGCCCCGGGAACATATCGATTCCTCGCAATGGACGCGGCTTAAACGTCAGCGGTTCCCACGTTTCCTTGGATAGCGACAAGCTGTCGAAATACAGGTGACGATCATATGTATCTCGCCCGTTAGTCACCTTGAACCCCGTGAACCATACTTTTTTGCCTGCCATCATCCTTTGCTGCTCAGGGCTAGGCTTCACCAGCACATGAAACCACTCTGGCCAATTTCCGTTCGACAGGCTCAGCGAAAACTCCTCATCGCCAGCCTGGAACAATGCCGTTATATTGGCATGGAAGACCTTGTCCCTGACTCCCCAACCAGGGAAATTGCCGTAGATCCAGCACCCAAGCAAGTCGAAATCGTTCCTGACCTCAATCGGCTTCGGAGGACGAATGATGATCTCGGGCCACCCGCCCGTGCCGCGATAGGTCAACTTGCCGACATACTTTCCATACAGTTGCTGTTCCCGGCTCCGCGTGAACGTGGCAACGCTGTCCTGGACTTCAACCGTCCACTCTTCATCAGCCTCGAAATCGACGACTACCGGAAACTCGTCCTCAACTCGCCCAGCCCAATCCATCTCGTACGGACGCACACCAACCTTCTCGCCAAACAGCAAAAAACCGGCAAATATCAAAACAAGAAGCTTACGCATGGTTATCCCCTTAAAGAAAGTTTCAGCAACAATTCGAAATTTTGGATATAGTCTATAGTCCTTTCAGGATTTTTTCCAATAATCCTAAAAAAAGCAGTTGACGCCTTATGATTGTAGTGCCTTTACAAGGCACAGTCTTCGAGTGGTTTTCCCGCCCCAGGCTAAAAGCCTGGGGTTAAGCATCGTTAAGCGCTTGCAGTGCAATGCATTATGCAAATCCTTCTGACAAGTCCGAACTATTGTCCGTGTCTTGTCCGTGTCCCGCCTGCGTGGATTGCGGACGGCCGGTCCGCGCCAAAGACTTTGCGCCGTAGGCGCCTGACCATGCTTAACCCCGGGCTTCAGCCCGGGGATAGGATGCCCCCATGCTCGGGCGCCTTGTAAAGGCGCTACAGAAGTCTGACTCATTTCAATTCACCAACATGATGAACGGCATGAATTTTATAACCAATTGAAAATCAATCCATTAGAACTGAATGGCTAATCTCAACTGCTTTTTTTCCAATAATCCAACTAGGAATGCTTTGGTTTTGTGTTATTTTTATTGGCAAAAAGATATCCCTGCTAATCAGGGAAAATTTGCATAATAATTATAAAGGATTATTCTAATGTTTTCCATGTTGAGTTTATATGTCTCCGTTCGGCAGTATCCGATCGGTGTCAAGACCCACAAAAAAGTTACGGAGAAAGAGAATCATGGCGAAAAAACAAGTGGCACAAGTGGCAAATGAAGAAGTCGTGCGCATTGGTCTTCTTGGCGCTGGGAGCATTGCATTGTTCCGTCACGGCCTGGAATTGTCCCAGAACCCATATGCGGAACTTGCCGCAGTATACGACCCGATCACGGAGCGTGCCGAATACCTCTCGAGCCTCTACAACGTCCCAGTCGTAAAGAGCGAAAAAGCCCTTATCGACGACAAGTCCATTGACGCCGTCATCGTCTGCACGCCGAACAGCGAACACGCAAGACTCACCATCGCCGCACTCAAGGCGGGAAAGCATGTCCTCTGCGAAAAGCCGATGGCAACAAGCCTCAAGGATGCAACGGAAATGATCACAACCGCAGAAAAGTGCGGCAAGAAACTGATGATCGGACACAACCAGTGCCTGATGTCACCCCACCTCAAGGCAAAGCAACTCCTCTCGGAAGGAGTTATCGGCGACGTCTTGACCTTCAGAACAGCATTCGGCCACGGCGGACCGGAAACATGGTCGCAGGATAATGGACCCCACACCTGGTTCTTCAAGAAGGAAAAGGCATACGTCGGATGCATGGGCGACTTGGGCGTGCACAAGTGCTACCTGATCCCATGGCTCCTCGGAACCGATATCGAGGAAGTCTCGGCGTACATCGCGACGATGGACAAGAAAAACGAAAAGGGCGAACTGATCACGGTCGATGACAACGCGGTCGTCATCATGAAGATGGCAAACGGAGTCCTCGGACAACTCACCGCCTCATGGACCTACTACGGACCGGAAGACAATATCACCACCTTCTACGGCACCAAGGGACGCATGATCCTCGGCGCAGACCCCGACTACCCAGTCGAAGTCTACCTTGCCAACGGCGAAGCCGCCAAGTACAAGGTCGGCGCCGTCGCGACCAATACCGTCCAGGTCAAGTCCGGCATTCCGGACCTCTTCGTCGATTGCCTCCTGGATGGCATCGACGTTCCCTTTGACGGACTCAAGGGCTACAAGGCCCTCGCCGCAGTCGTCGCCTGCATGGATTCCAACGATACCGGAAAGGCAATCAAAGTCCAGAATACCCTCCTCTGCGATTGCGAAACCAAGAAGGCTCCCGCAAGGAAAGCCGCTCCAGCAAAGAAGGCGCCAGCAAAGAAGACGATGAAGTAATCTTGGCTAATCACAGCTAGGCTTCCAGGACCGTTGACGAGTTCTTTCGCCAACGGTCCTTTTTTGTGTTCTGATCTTTTGTCGATGTGCCTTTTCTTTGATGTTCAAGCTAATTTGTGTATAGTATGATTTTCATCATTCGAAACGTTTACCTTATCTCATGCGCATCTCAAACCTTAGGAACACACCAGCCATGGCATCGAAAGCAACAAACACTTCGCAATTCCTGGACGAAAACTACCTCCTCCCACGTCAAATCGGAAGGGATATCTACGCAGAAATCAAAGACCTCCCTATCATTGACGCACATAACCACTGCGATGTCAAGGCGCTCGCCGAAGACAGAAACTTCACGGATATCTGGGACGCGGAAGCCGCTACAGACCACTATGTCTGGGAAGTCCTCAGAAAACTCGGTGTCAAAGAGGAATTCATTACAGGGAAAAATACAACAAACCAGCAGAAATGGAACGAATTCTGCCGGGTCTTCGAGGACGTATCAGGAAACCCAACCTACGAATGGATACACCTCGACCTCAAGAGAATGCTGGGCATCCAAGATAATATCTGCCCGGAAAATGCAGAAACACTCTGGAAACAAACAAAGGAAATCCTGCAAAAGCCGGAAATGTCCCAGCAAAACCTCATCCTGAAAATGAACGTCGAGACAATGTGCTCGACGGACGATCCAGTCGATACGCTCGAATACCACAAAAAACTACAAAGCTCAAAGCTCAAAGGCATCGTCAGGCCGACGTTCCGACCAGACAAGGCGATGAATATCTTCAAGCCGGACTTCCCGGACTATGTCGAAGCGCTGGCAAAACGCTGGAATACATCGATCGACTCATTGGACAAGCTGATCGCCGTCCTCCAGAAGGCGCATGACTTCTTCGCCGAAAACGGATGCATCGCCTCCGACCATGGAGTCAACGTGCCATACGGATATCAAGTCAACAAGGCCGAAGCCGAAGCCGTCTTCAAAAAGGCACTCGCCAGAAAGCCCCTTGCACAGCCGGAAATCGTCACCTACATGTCATACGTCTTCAATGAAGTCGCCGAAATGGACGCGAAGAAAAACTGGGTCTTCCAAATCCATATCGGAGCCGTCAGAGACGTTCGGGACAGCCTCTACAAAGCGCTGGGACCAGACGTCGGCGGGGACATCTCAGACCATCTGACCGACTACGTCACCCCACTCTTGCCCCTGCTCAACAGGTTT
>Ga0123334_1002685_pt1 | contig 20192 bp, 15 predicted proteins | sample BiotimSIPDNA_FD_89706 | JGI IMG/M metagenome (GOLD analysis project Ga0123334, IMG submission 89706) | Anaerobic biogas reactor microbial communites from Washington, USA - Biogas_R1 time_0 SIP DNA | ecosystem: Engineered > Bioreactor > Anaerobic > Unclassified | place: Washington, USA... | reverse complement strand
TATGCCTTGCTGAGGTGGGCGGAGATGATTTCCGGAGCCAATTCCTTCGGAGTTTCGGGCAAGGGTTGCACCACTTCCGGCTTTTCCACTGCGGCAGGCTGTGCATTCATCTTCTCGAACGCCGCCGAAACAGATTGGGACAACTGATGCCGGACAAGGGCAGTCAGGATTGCCACCGTAAGGATGAAACCGAGAACCAGAGTTCGAAAAATGTTTTTGTATGTTGTGATCATACTAGAACAAAGGGATCAGTCGCCTGAAATTCCGGAACTCCGCTGAAGAATCCTGGAAAATATCCTCCAGAGGGATGGCTGATCCCGACGGTCCTCATGGTCGAATTGAACCTATCCGGTCAGCAGGAAAACGCCGAACGGGTCACCATGAGGGAGACAATGCCAGAGTTGGGTGTCTGGACGATTTCATTAGCCTTTGCCGTATCGAACCCAAGAATCGTCAGTAGCCCGAAAAACTGATGGGAGAGAACTGTCAGTTTTCTGTCGACTGTCCCCAAACGGTAGTCTTTCACCCAAGTAACACGAAGAATGGCCAAGGATGAAGAAGACCTGTTTGATCTGCATTCTGCTCAATGCCCTTAGAGGGCAGCAGCGATCAACGAAAGTTGAAGGGTAAGCACTTCGAGAGGAACTTGCGGGGATCGTCTTCCATTACGCCATTTTTCAGAGTCTCGAGGTGGTTTACGGCGAAGGGTAGTTCAGTCGAAAGGGATTGGATTTCCTGTTCCGAATGCGTCCATGTTTCTCCCCAGTGGGCAGCTATTGTGCGGCAGCAGGCTCCGATCATGCGAACCACGGGGCCTTGGTTGGCCGAGAATGCAAGGTCCGTAGCGGAAAGAGCGTGGGACATTGCCTCCTTGGGGTCGAGGGGATGCAAGATTATGGCCCTATAGAGTTCAATCAGTGGCCAAGGGTGCCCCTCTCCAAGTTGCCATTTGTCTCTGAGGCTCAAATAGGTGTTCTCGAGATCTTTGTCTCCCCGGTTCACCAACCACCGCAGCAGTAAATGGTGCATGTAGCGTGATCGGGGGTCGTTTGAGGTCGCCAGTTTCTCGACCGTTGATACGTCCAGTTTTCCAAAAACCGCAATCATGGCATTTCTGACATCTTCGTCAGAAGAACCGGTATCATCCATTACGGCGATGGCACGGTATACCCCGGTTTGTTCGCATTCCTTGGCGCGGATATCAGGATCGCTCAATTTGGCAAAGGCCGCAAGGGCACGGTCAAAGCAGGCAACGGCTGCGGCGTTGTTGCCGGTAAAGGCGTGGTGTTGTCCAAGGCTGGATTGAACCTGTCCCCAGTATTTTAACCCAGGCACCGCCATCGGTTGTGAATCCCATTTGGCAAGCGATTTGCCTGCGTTTGCAAAGTCAAATCGATTGGTTCTTGCCACGGCCAAATGCAAATCAGCATGGCAAACCGAGGGAGCAGCCTCGTCAAAGAGCAGGGCTTCCAGCTCCTCCATTTCGTGTTCCCATGCGTTTTCCGATGCTCCCATGTGATTGGTTCGCGCCAGCTTGACGGTCAGCCAGATCAAGCGCATCAGGGGAAGAATTTGTTTTTCTGCGGGGGCCCATGTCTCGAGCCAATCCACCGCTCGGCTCAAGGAGCGGAGATCCACTGGTCCGGATGCCATCTGCCTGCCCGTTTCCTTCAGGAATACATCCCAGACCGAAGGCAATTGCCTCGCCTCATGTCCGATGCCTGCCAGTAGATTAGCAGCTAGGGCAGATGGATTGTCTCCCAGTGGCAGGAGGGACCACCACTCAGACCCCGAGAGGTGGACCCCTTGTGCGAATGCATCCCAGAACCCCAGAAGCTCACGGGCCCCCATGGTCAGAAGGCACGGTCCGAGGAGTTCGGATTGTCTCAGGCGTTCTTTAGACTCCCTGGAGGGAGAGGCCCATGTGTATGCGACTGCATCGACATAGCCGTTCAAAGGAGAACCGGTTTTGTCGATTACTTTGATGGAAATGTCGATTTTACTGGCTCGAGTCGGGAAAGCGAACGCCAAACGCCTTAGGCATTCCCGTTCCACCAGTTTCCAGTGTTGGCTTTTTTCAAATACCCCCCGGTTCTCGATCAGGACTTTCAATCGGGTCGGCGATTCCACTGGCAGTAAACGGAGGATCCAGTCGATGAGCAAAGCGACCCCATCCATCCAACGTTCGCCCGGTGTCCTCGGAACGGCAGGAAGGCTGATCCCGAAAACACCAATCGGCGCATCTAGCACCGCTTGGAATACCTGGTCGATTACCGCGTAGGACCGGCACTCGGTGGCATGCCACCCCGGCAGGGGCGCAAGGGGGGACTGGTTTCCGGGCACAACCAGGGCAACCATTTTCCCAAGCATCGCTCCGGACTGGTCGTTTTCGAAATCGCTCCCGCCCTCGTCGATCACCACGGTCCATTGTTCGGCGGGTTTCATGGCCCGGAGGTCTGAGCCGTGAAGTTCCTTGAGGGCAGGTAACCTGCCTTTGAGGAGGTTCAGGTTTCCCAGGGGCTGCCAGTTGGCCGCTCTTTGGCTGTTGTCGTGCGATTTACGTGGTCGGATTTGCGTCGTATGGCTCCCCTGTCTCGTATGGGCTTTGGCAGATAGTCTACGCTCACGGGCAAGTGATCCTTTTTCCAACTGATTCTCAACCCGTTGCAGAGCCCAGGGGTGTTCTTTCTGCACCCGATCAAACAAGGCCCTCGCTTTTTGGCCGGATTTACCTTCCTGGATTCCGATTTTATAGGCTTGCTCGCAGAGCTCGCGGACGCTGCGACCGGTTTTTATCGCCGCATCGAGCCGTTCTTTTTCCAGTGGGTAGTTGTCCTCGAAGAGTTCCACCAGCGATTTGAGTTTGCGAACACCATCGTCACCACTCCAGGAGGCGTATTTTTGGATCTTCTTGAGCAACTGACGCGCTGGTGCAGGCAGGTTGCCCCACTCTGAGGATGCACCTGGAGCATGGGCTAGATTTTGCCCTTCCTCGGCGGGAGCGATGGACTCCCCTGAGCCCAGAAGCAGGTTCATCACCTTGTCGGTGCTTTGCAGTTCCGGTGAGCTGTGGCCGGCAGGGGATGCGTTTGTGTCCTGGGAGTGGTTGGAATCGGTTGTCATGGTGAATGGTGGGGTTGATCAAGGATTGAAAGCCATCGCGGATGCCTTGTGCTTTGAGTGCTTTCCGGGTGACGTTGGGTGCCTGTACTAGCAGTAGTGAAAAGGGATTTGGGTGAGGGCGGTTTCGGCGTGGAGGCGGAGTCGGGTGTCGGTGCTGTCCTGGATCTCCACGGGAGTGGCGAAGGCAGGGTGGCCTGGCCAGAGCGGGTTGTGCTCGGGGTGCGAGAGCAGGGACCTCAGTTCCTCTGTGGTGCATTGCGAGCCGATGGCAGGTGGCAACAGGCACCGCCGGATGCGTGCGGCGTGGGCGAGGCGCTGGAGGCTGGGGCTGTCGGGGCGGTCCATGAGGTGGATGGCATGCTCCATCCAGCGGAAACGTTCCTCCGCATGGGTGCCGCAGGTGGCTGCCAGCAGGGCGGCATTCTGAAAAATGAGTCCGAAAGGATGATCCATGCCCATGGCTGCAGGGAAGCTGCGCAGGGACTCCTGCCAGTGGCGCAGCCAGAGCGAGCGGTGGTCCTGAGTGCCAAATACCAGGAGTCCTTTTGCCTGAAGGGCCAGGAGAAACTGACTGCCCCTTCCCTGGACCGGAAACCCCGGATTGTCGGGGAAAAGCTTTGCTTGTGCCTCCTGCCAGAGCGGAAGGGCAGCCGGACCTGCGTCGCAGGCGAGGTGTCCGAGGTAGATCCATTGGCGATCCCTGTCCCGGGGGTTGGGAAAGCGCGTCATGGCTTCCCGGAAGGCGGCTTCGGCACGCGGGTGGTCGCGTGATGGGGCGGATGCATGGAGTTGGCCGCTTGTTCCCAGCATCTTGCCGAGTAAGGCATCGCTTTGGATATTCGCAGTGTGGAGGATTTTCCGTCTCCTGGAAATGCAGGAGTCGAGCAGGCTCATGGCTTCGGCAAATCTCCCCTGATCCATCAGGGAGACTGCACGGTTGTTCTGGAGGGTGGCCAGTTTTTCCAGTCCCTGCAGACCCTCCTGCACAAGCAGCTCAGCTTCCAGGTCGAGGCACTGCTTCCATGCATCGTCGGCTTCCGTGCTCTGCCCGCGGTGGTTGGCGAGCGTGATGTGTGCCTGCAGGTAGTCGGCCTTGAGCAGGAGGTTACGGGAGAGGATGCCGCTTCGCGGGGGGGGCTGGCTTGCGCTGGCCGCTTGCTGGAGGCCGATGCGCTCAAGGATCACGGACGCCTCATCGACGCTACCGGCGTGCGAGAGCATGTCCCGACAGCGTTCGAGGTGGTGTTGCAGGTTGTCCTCGCGGATCTCATACTCGCCACTGATGGCTTCCCTCGCTGCAGTCAGGGTATCGACCCAGTGGATGCGTTGCAGCAGGCGCTGGTTCAGTGCCTTGATCGATGGATGATCGCGCTGACTGGATGGAAGGAAGAGGCTTCGTGCAGGAGGGTTGGACGCAGCGAGGCATCCGGGTTTGTTGCCCAGTGCGACCGGACCAAGCGTTCCGAAGTCATCCACCGTGCCTGAGCAGAGGGCGAGCCCTGCCAACCGTTTTGCAAAACCGGAGTTCCCGGATGCCAGCATGGCCATGACCAGTGCAAGCCCCCAGGAATCGCTCGTGAAGTCTGTTGTGGCAACGTGGTAGATGCTGCCGCGGAAGGCCCCGTCGGTGACGTGCTGTTCGAGCCAGTGCTGTGCGGGGTATGCCAGGCGAGGTGAGTCAAGCCCAGGCAGAACCCACACCTGTCCCAGCCCTGCAGGCCCACCGTTGTGGGTGGCGATTGGAAACAGCGCACAGGTAGGCTTGATCTGCTGTTCCAAAAGCCGGGCGAGGCTGTAGTGGCTCTCCTGCGGCAGGGGTGTGACCTTGCATAACGCTTGCGCAGCCTCCGCCCATGCATCCTGGAGGGCAACCGGTGTGGAACCCTGTGCCTGCGCCTGTGCGAACCAAAGCTCGCGTGTCAGTGCTTGCTGCCACTCCCGCAGGATGGGAGTCTCCTCATCGGGCTTGATCTTATGCAGGTTTGCGCATGCACGTTTCCACTCACCAGCACTGGCCACACAACCGGCGCCAAAGCCCCAGAGCGCGTCATAGCGCAAATCGCCGACACGATCATCGGGTAGTGGAGTATCGGCAAGACGGAAGCGTTGCTGGGGGTCATTCATCATTTCTCAGATCCTGATAAAATGCGATGGCGCAGCACCATCAGAATCAGCGAGGACGGGTCCTCCTGAAACGGCTGCAAGTCGGACCAACGACCCCAATCTCCAGCTGCGCGAAGCCCATCAGCATCGATGGCACCGCCCGCCAGCGGGAATGATGGTGTTTTGGGGTCGATCAGCACGAAACGGCTGCCGGGCCGGGCATCTACCCCCAGCAGCTCGAAGCGCAAAGTGGCATGTTCGGGCTGTTCCTGGCTCTGCCGGAACCTTGTCACCCTGGCTGCACTGCCATCAGCAGCGGCGGACGGTGTCGGGTTTATCTGGGCTTCGCCCTCGAAAAGCACCGGCACCACCGCTTCGGGACCAGCAGCGGCGGCTGGGAGCCACACTTGTTCCGTCAGATCAAAGTTGCTGGGGAAGCCCACCAGCACTTCGTGGCGGTAGAAACGAAGGTCGGCTTGTGCGGCGAGTAACCCCTCCCATTCCGCGATCTTTGCGGTTTCTTCTATCCACTCGGTGGCGAGCAGCGTCAGGGGTTTGAGCAGTTGTTTCTGATCGTCCTGCCAGAGTTTCCTCACATCCAGGTGATCGCGTAGAGGCACTCCCGTGCGCTCCTGCAGGTCTGCCGGGAGACTAGTCCCTCTGCTCACCGATGCCCATACGTTGCGAGCATCTTCAAGAGTGTGCGCATCCACTGAACCTGCCAGCCATGCGCATTTCAGGGCTTCGGTGGGACAGATACGGGCGTTCCACAGGCACAAGGTGTGGAAGGCGCGGTCCTCCATGCCGGTGATCCATTCTCCGGAAGTGGCAGGGGCGGGAAATCGCGAGAACGGAGCCACCAACCACTGTTCATCGCGTGGTTCGAGCAAAAGCACGTAAACGGGATACTCCGTGTCTCCGAGTACCCTGCGGGAGAGCAGCCGGATCTCTCCGGCCCTTGGGGGCGATGCTGCAAAATGCTCCCGCTGCATCGTGGCTTCATCGCGGATGACCGAGCGCAGTTCCGTGAGTGGATAAGGAGCCCCGACGGGTTCGAAGTCCTCGTCAGCGGTCAAGTCCAGATAAAGTTGCCAGTGCCATTCCCATTGACGGAGCGAAGCCAAACGGGCAGGGGTGTCCACAGTATCTTGCGGTTGATTTGGGTGATCTTTCATGGGGATGAGAGGGTTAGGCTATGCTCTGTTAAAGGACTCCCAAGGCATTTTTTCCGGCGGAAAAGTCGTTTCGTCCCGCAAACCCCATTCTTTCACCAATTGTGCCATGAAATACCGGCGTGTGCGTTCGTCGGCATCGGGCAAAGCGGTCGCAGCAGTTTGTCGCAGCAGTGGCTTTAGGCGATTCGCCCGCCCATAAACTGCGGAATGCCCCAAGCCTACTGCGCTCCGCAATGCTGGGGAGTTCAGTTCAATTTCACGCAGCATGCAGGCAAAGATCAGACGGTCAATCGGATCGAGAGGGCCCAGCAAAACGTCCAGGGCGGATACTGCCAGTTGCTGAAGATCCGTTTGATCGTTGAGCTTATTGCCCTCGACTGTGGCATCCTCGACCATGTCGCCCCGTGTAGGACCATCGGGATCCCCGATCGGCTCGATCGGTTGATTGAGTGACATCTCATGGTAGAAGTGCTCCTTCAGATACCGGTCGGCAATGTCGGTTTTCAAGGCTTTGGTGAGCCTGCCCTCGTATTGCTCCAGTTCCTGCTCCCGGGTCCGAGCCTGCCGGGTTGATTCGCTGAGCCAGTCTTTCTTTGTTTTCTCAGCCATCCTTTCAGGGGCTGCGGCTAGGGCCCACACATCGACCTCCTGCAGCGCAGGATACTGGACCTGAGTGTCGTCTTTATCATAAATCGTTTGCAGGGCAGGCTGGATGCTGATCCTTGGAGCCTGGTTTTTTGTGAGGAGTTTGTTTCGCTCTGCCACTGCACCCTGGATGGCTTTTTCCAGGCGACCCCAGCAGAAGTGGTTGAAACGCTGTCGGACCTCCGGTGAGCAAAGTGGAAATGCACAGCGTTCAAACCAACTCTGCCAGTCCTCTGAATGTAGTATTCGTTGCATGATCAATACGAGTGTCTTGGGAATAGGGTTGGGGCGGTGATCCTGAACATTTCGATTGGTTTTGTTTCTTGCCCAGTAGGGGATAATGGCTCATAGGAGTTTTTCGATTCTGACCTTGATACCTTCTTTATTGTTTGCTTCGGAAACCAAAAACTGTGCCTTGACAGTTGATCCTTTTTTATTGTCCAGCTTCTGGGAATAGTCTCTGAGGTTCAGAACTGTCACCGGGCGATTATCGCCTGCGAAGCTCGCTTTCCAATTGCCATCTTGGAACCTCAACTCCCCTTCACGTTTTTGGTTCTTCTGGATCAACGGCGCTTGCGGTTTGGGAGCTGGAGTCGGAGGTCTCGGGGCGACCGGGGTTGGTTCATGCCTTCTGGGTTGTTGGCGGTCCTCTCTCCGGCTTGGATTTGCGTCTCGATTTTGCGAATAGGGTCGTGATAGACCACTGCGACGGTCACCCGTCTGTCCCCGGTTCTGTCTGCCATCATCCCGAGGACGATTTTCATACCCACCCGTTTCATGATTTTCCGTGTGTGGATTACTCACGTCTGCAGGCAAAGGTAAAACCGGACGCTGGGCATACTCATTGCAGCGATCTCCCTTGCCGCCAAAGCGGTTTCCGTCCCCATTCTCGATGCGCATGTATCGGGTTTCGTCATACTTTGCCTTATCAGCAGGCCACGTGAGCATGCATTTCAGATGTTTGAAGCGCTCGATTTCCCACAGGCTTGAGGCAATTTCGAATCCCGGTTCGTTCGATGATTTTGCAAACGTCAGGATCCGCTCGGAAAACTTTTCCATGTATGCTTTCAAGTCGGTTTCCGCTACCGCGTTTCTTCCGCTGTCACTCCATGAGCAATACCGTTTTTCCGGGTCAATCAGCTCCATTTTTTCAATGGTGACTTGAACAGAGCCTAGTCCCAGTGGCTTACCCATGCCGATCTTGTGGGCGCAGCCTTTTGGAAGATTCAAGGCCGTCAACAGTGCGCCAAGCTCTTCGCCGCTCAGATTGTCGAAGCGAATCCTTCCCTCAAACTCCGTACCAGCGTTCACTGGCTTCATGGTCGTGTGCTGGGTGTCGTTTGCTTCGAGTTTCGTGATCGGCCTATCGTTCTTGTCTTTGACTTTTTCTTTTGCGCGGAGATTCTCCAAACGAAGCCCCTCATGCCACCGGTGCCAATACAGTTTGTGTCCCCTGATGGTCGAATCGCTCTGGTGTTTTGTGAAATAGCTTTTCAGTTGGTTTTTCTGATCACTTTTTTGAACAAGGTAATGCTGGTAGGTGGTTGGTTTGGGACTGGCGAGTGTTTCGGGAATCAATTCATTACTCTCCACACAGGTTGTAGCTTCTGGTCCGACGAGATCAAGGAAACACAGTCGCCCCTTGATGGCTTGTTTCCCATTCGCTTTTTTCTCACGATGAACCGTTCCGAAAACCGATTCTGCCATATCCAAGCCAGCTTTTCCAAGGCCCTGCGGGATCATGGTGTACGGGCTACAATCGTAGGGTAGCCTGAAAAGTTGCGCCCTTCCAAAATAGCGAACTTTTAGTTCGCCCGTTTTATCGCTCTTATCAACCAGGAAAAATATGGGTTCACCGTGCCGAAGCCCTCCAGCCTCTTCTCTCCCTTTTCTTTTCGGAAAAGCATCCTTCTGCCATTGGCTGATTTGGTCATCATCGTGAAAACGCCGGATTTGCTCATCGGATAAATCCCACGTTGAAAGGCCTTGGGTTCTCTCCGGCAAAAACACAAACTCCATGTGTTTATTGGCCATCGGACCTGTATTGACCAGCGTCCCCTTCTCTAGTCCATTGGATTGGGAGATGGATATTTGTCTTACCCGCTTGAAAACAAGGTATTGGTCCGGATGCCTCAAATTTGTTCTGCCGTTTCGGGTAATCTCCTGCTTACGGAAGAAGTATGACTGATCTGTCTTATCTGCTTCCACCCAGACTGCCGCACCCTGAAGTTGTGGGTTCGGAACCCTAACTCCTCTTCGAAGTTCAGTCTGCACTCTAAGATTAAGACTACTAATCAAACTGTGATCCACCCTTGCATACTCACACTCCTGGATGCTCCAGCTTTCCCCCTTTTTCACAAGAAAGCCCGCCTTCACCTTCGGTTTGAATGCCTTGAGCTGCCGATTTATCGGATTAGACGGGTTCTTGTAGTCGAAACCCTGTGATCTTTGGGATATCTCTACAAAGTGATTCTGATAGTCATCCTTATTTCCAATATCACGAAAAAAGGGCTGATCTTTGCTGACTGGAGCGATTTTTGAAAACGTCAGGATCTCAAACAAGCTGCGGACCATTCCCCGAAACGACGATCCGGGGATCACAACCCTGCCATCGGAGTCCGTGAAGGGCTCCGGTCGCTTCCGGGATTCACGGTTGTCCCATGCTCCGTTTTTCATTTTTTGCGGTCCCCTGATGAAGAGTGGGCTCAACGTGGTGAGTTTTAAATCGATCCATCCGGAATGGGAGTCATCCCGGATCTGGTCATGGTTTTCCCAACGGGGAGTGGCATCGGCGCCCACCTCCTTCACTTTTTCAGGCAATGGAATGAAGTTGTAGGGTGCGATGGCGGTCCGATTCTTCCCTTCGGGTCTAGTTTGCTTGGGGTTCATTTTCTTTGCTGGGCGTAAATCTGGCTGATGCGAAAAAATGCGGGAAGGACACGTCCACTGAGGGGATCTTCCCGGAAATAGGTGCGAAGCTTCATCCTCAAGGGCATAAGACCTCCCGTAAATTCGCTGGTTTCAGTCTCCAAAGGCAGGGCCTGATGAGCACCCCGCCCATCTCCCACGTGGGAAAAACCATGCTTGCATTCGATCAGGCGATCCCCCATCAGGATGCGGGTTTCCCATGCCGGGCGAAGCGAATCATCCTGAGATGTCGACCCATCGTCTTTGGCCTCACGCCCACTCCATGCTTGATCACCATTCCTCCACAGGTGAAGTTCCTGCTCAGGAGAAAAGAAACGCACTTCCATCAAATTTTGCTCCGATGGTTTGGGAAAAGAATCGGGAAAGACATCGCCGGAGCTGATCCAATTTCCGTTTTCAGCCCTTCCCCAACTGATCCCGTCCCGGCAATACGCAAGGAAAAATTGGTAGGGTCCGGTTTTACCAAAGGATACCCACTGTTGGCATACATTTGATGCCATTGGGGTGATGTGACAGAAAGGAATTTGCTTCATAGCGGTTGTGTTTTTCCATTTGCGATTGGGTTGGCATTCGCGAATTGCTTCACCCGATCTTCGAGCGATTGGATTCCCTCGGTCCCAGTGAGTGATATGGTTTCTTTGCCATCCACAAGCACACAACCCCCTGATGCCTTCAGGAATCCCCGTCCAACAGATGAGGAACCACCGACTGGGATTTCGCCTTCCATGAGGTCTCGCGCGAGAAGCAGCAATAACCCTGCCTCACCCGGCTGTGGATTTCTAAGCTCAAGCCGAACCTTCACTTTTCCAGCAAAATGAGGTTGTTCGTCAAACAAGGCAGCATTCACCACCCCCTGCGTAAAACGATCGATCTGAATGCGGGACACCCGCATCGCGGATCCTTCGGAAATAGCAGCTTCTGAGACACGTAGCCGGGATGCTTCCAGTTTGAGATCCTGGCCATGTGTGCCGTGCTGCACAGGACCAAACATCCGCTCAACCCATGCATGCCCGTCGCCCTTGTCCTTCCTTACAATACCGGCGATCCGCATGGCCTGTTTTCTGAGCGCACCGGCCAGTCCCGTCCCAGGAAGGACCGGCAGATCGCCAGAGCGGAGGTGCACCATATCAGGATCATCCACTGCCGAACCACCGGAGCGAACCAAAATTCCCCCCTCCATTTGCAACTCCATCTCGATGCTCACCCGTTTCCGCTTGTCATCTACCGGAGGCAGGGATGGGAGAAACCTGGCAACGCCTTTAGCGAATCCGTTAACCACTTGTACGCGGGCAGGCATGGGGCTTTGTGGGTCGGAATGGAGCCATTCCATCCAACCTTTTGCCGTGGACAGATCAAACCGATGCACCTTGGTCTGAGACAAGGAAACCTGCCCAAACCCGCGCGAACGCTTGATCCCCAAAGCAATTTCACTCTTTTCCAGTCCGCCCAAAGCTGCGAGCAACAGGGAAACAAGCATTGGCTCCCTGCTGATGTCATCAACAATCAACTCCAGGGTGATAGGGAAGCACGTCCCCGGCGGCAATACCTCCATGTCATGCTTTTTGTGATCCTCGGCGGTTCCGGTTTTTGTGTCAATTTTCACGTTGTCCCGAAACTCGAAACCGAGTTTGTCAGGCAGTTGACCGATGGAATCCCATAACACGAGCGGGCTCGCATCACCCTGATCCACACTTCGGCCACCACCGAACAGCTCAGACACCTCAGCGGCCTCAATTGAGCGGAATCCTCCATGAAGGTCGGCCAGGTGTCCACGCAGCGCGCCCGCCAGTGTCGAACCGGGTATCAGTGGCGCTCCGCTGCGCGCATCCCTCAGGATGGATTGGTCGCAGACATCGGAAGCATCCCCACCGCAACAAGTTGCAGTCTCGAGCTTAAGGGTCGCAGTGAATACCCATCTCGAACAGATGCTACGAACGTTTTGATTTGCCTCAAGGTGTTGTTGCATGGCGACTAATTTCCTTTTTGCCTGTTTTTCATGGCCAGTGCCGATACCAAAGTGCGTAAGTAGCGGATCGATAGTTCACGACTCTTGCTGATCAGGACCTTGGTGGCGCTGTCAGGATCAGTGATGGAATACCGTTGAACGATTGGCCCCAGGCCATAGCACTCGATGATTGCTTGCCCTGCCTGCTTGCAGTGCCCGGAAATATGATCCCAGAGACTTTCGCCATCTCGCTTGCATCGTTTCAGTTGCTGTTGAGCTGGCTTTTTGAGGGCTTTTTCAGCATCGTTTCCAAACCAGGTCAGGAGCGTCTCCACATCTCCACGCTGCAAGACCAGCCTCAGTCGACCAAGCAGACTGTTCGTTGGGACGGGATCGAACGCTCTTGCTCGCTCGATTGCCAACTTCTCAACCTTTTCCATCGAGATCTGCAAAAGCAGCCGTTTTTCCAACTCTGAAATAATGTCCGGAGGGGAACCCTGGGGTTTAGTTGCTGCTGAATGGGATATCGATGCGTGCGTCAGTGTTGATACAGGAGCTTTCAAGAATAGAAACCGCCCATATCCTTCGTTTCTCCGCTCGCCGACCCCATCTTTTTCGATTTCCAGCCAATCCCCGGCCGCAATATTACCCTTCGCCCTGAAGGAAAAAACCGACCCTGCCTTGAGCACAGAGCATTGAGCTATTTCCGATTTCCAGTGCCGGTTGAATCCCCCTACCATTTCGGAAGCATAGTGAGCACGGATGACTTCCGCTCTGCCTCCCAGCCGATCCATGAGCTCTTGTTCAAAACGATCAGGAGCCTCTGCTCCGGTTACCGGGCACCTTCCTGCGTAGGGCGAAGTCAAAAGCACTCTGAATTCATCCCCTTGGCTGAGATTCGAATTGATGGGAATCATGCCCCATCCAGTCATTCCGCTGCCTGAGTATTCGCGCTCACGTTGGGAGAGCCATTCGATCTTTGCATCGCCACCATATCCTGCCCTGCGCGAACGTCCTACAAAAACCCTTTCTCCCAGAAGACTCTTGATAGTTTCGATCCTGTTCATTGCAGCATGATCATCATCTGCACGAATCAGGATGTTTCCCTCAAAGACGGTGCCCGCTTCAACCGCATCATAGGAATAAACAGCCCCGTGGGTTTTTCCGGATTTATCCTTCCATGCGCGTTGTTTCGATCGATCCCTGGTATGGTGCATCCGCCCTTCTACGGGGACAGAACCGAGTTTCAGCTCTGCTCCTCCCATCGACGCAAATACACCCGCAGGGCTTATCAGGCGGCATTCGGGCCACACACTTGTTTCCGCTTCTTCGTCTTCATCGCAGTCGTTGGCTGAGTCAGGTTTTCCAGAATACGCCAGCAGGTCGATGATCTGCTTTTGCTGGCTTAGGGAGGCATGTTTATCCCGCTTCCAGGATAGCGGTACAGGGACAACGTGTCTATCGTTGACGGTCGGGTACGCTGGAAGAAAGCGGACCGAGTCAGAAAAGATCCACTTTGCAATGGCGTCGTCCAACGATGGAACTGCAGAACCATTGCGATCGTGCTTCCGTTTGATGCAAAGTGCCAAAGCCCCTCGCAAGACACTACCCGGAATCGACTGCCGTGTCTCCACATGATTGGGATTGGAGGACCATCCGGTGAGGATAACCGGCGCATTGAGGGTTAACCGATATGGAAAAAAAAAGTATTTCATGATTGTCCTTGTTGGGTCGCGCAGAGGTTCCGGGTTTGCTCAACATTGCCGTCAAAACTCAACCGCAAGCGTCCCCTTCCCCGGTTTCTGGCCCAACCCGCATGGCGGGTTCCAAGTGCTGCCATTGCGAGGCATCGCAGGTCATTCGGAGTGGGGTCTTCGAGCCACCGCAAATGTGAAATCAAGGTCAGCCCACGGGTAATCACTCGGGATGAACGCAGTGTCACCGCCTCTGGGGCACCTGTCTCCCTGCTCTCGGAAGTCTGCCTGCGAATCGAAGTAAATGCGTGAAGAATGTGATCGGGCGAAACAGGATAATCTGTTCTCCGGGTTGCGTAGCGAATCCATTCCAACGCTTGTGACTCAAGAGTTGCCGTGCCCACATGAAGAATGCCTGTTTCATGCAAGTCTCCGGCTGGGCCGAATATGCGCAAGGCAGCGTTTTTGAGATCGGGAAAGTGCTCGCTCATACTCAACCAGGTGTCCCTGAGCAAGCCGTGGAGTGTCTTGCCGTGAAGAAGAGGAACTCCCATTTCGTCATGCTCAACTTCGACGTCCACGATCCCCGCATTGCCACTTCCCCGTGAGAAAGTGGTATCGGAGAGCAGTTCAATGTGCAGGTGTTGGGGTGCTGTCATAATCTACATTTGGACAGAGTTCAAAATCTGATGGATGTCGAGCAACTCGATCGCGTCCAGCAAGGGAGTAGGATTATCACCTTCGCTGATACTCGCGGGCAGTCTCAGATTGCCATCGATCACCTGAATCTGCCGCACAATGGCCTTCAACTCTTCAAGATCTCCCATAGCAACCGCATCACGCATCGCTTTGACCTTGTTCCGCCGCTTCGACCACTCCACACCTCGGAAGCCAGTTCCTCCGTCAGCTCCAAGTATCGCTTCGGAAAAACGCTCCCACGAGTGTGTTTGGCGATTCTCGTCTGCGTTCAGCTCATAAGGGCGACAGGTCAGCTTCCAGCTTGGTTTGGTGTATACTCGTTCCCTTAGTTCCTCAATACTTGCTCCGTGCGGAATCCCTCCGATATGCCAATCCAGCGCACAATTCCCGTCCGGGCGTTTCCTCTCGTTGAGCGCTCGTTTCGCACTGGAACACAGGTCACACGCCAGTTCGTAGGCTTGTGCAATCGGAGCGTGCGTTCGGGCAAATGCAATACCGGCGGAAGCTCCGATGCTCCCGAGATGAGGTATTACCGTCCCTTGGAACGCTTTTAAGGATTCGGCCACTAAGGAGAGTGCCAGGCGTCCGTCACAAACGAAGGTGATGTCATCCCCACCAATGACGATCGGGCGCACCGGTAGAAAGGTTTGACTGTCAACTCTTGCCAGAGTGAACTCAAGCTGCTTTACCTGCCCTCCAATGATCGATTGATCGTTCTTTTTGATGATGTTGGATTCGACAAGCTGACAAACCCTTCGGAACGCGTCGGTCGCGACAGCTGACAATGCCCCAGACCATTCACGGAACTCGCTTATCAAGTCTGCGTCTGCCTTGCTCTTTTTGATGCATTCATCAAGCCACTTGACAATCTTGTTGCCCACCCCATTTCCATCGACATGGACGATTCCCAATAGACTGGTATCCCCGACACTTCGACCCAGGTCGTCGAACTCATCGGGGAAACAGTAATCCTGCTGCTTTGATATGAGGTGATTCCATGCGGACCTCGCCTCTTGCAATCGGCTTCGGCCTGATTGAATGTCCACCGAAATTGGCGTTTGATCGGTCCTGTCAATTGCAACAGCGGGCATTCCGGAATGAGGGCATGCCACCGTTACGCCAAGACCACCACGCCCACCGGGAACAGGGAGTCGTGCTTTAGCAACCGCGAGATCCACAAAGATGGCCTTCAATCCCTCAGCCAGTTTGCCATCCTCGAATTTCCGATGCACCAAGGCATAATCCAGAGCCGGAACTGTTTCCCAAAGCATTCTGGAATATTTTGCTGCAAAAGCTTGGGCAGCTTGCAGAGAATCAAACAGTATCAATGCATTTCCTCCGGCTGCACTCAAAACATCGCCACCACAACCATCAAGCGCATCTCCTGAAAGATTGGAAGTTACCCAATCCACCATTCTCGAACGCGACATGATGTCGCGAAGGCGATTGGATCCAAAAACATACCTCTGTATGCCAACGACATCAATTGCAGTAAGAACTTTCATGGTGGAACGTAGTTTTTCGCTCATTTGTTAAGCCAGTCTTTCAGAGTCGCGAGGTCAGGTTGATTGCCTCCAATGCCAACCCAGGCTCTGAGGTGGTCGAGTCCGAACACCTTTGGAGTCGTAGCAGAATTCCAAATATCGGCCACATCGTTCTGCACCTCATCGAGGTTCCTTTTTCCATCTTTCTCCCCGGGAAGGAAGGATACCAAACAACAACGTGCCAGCCCACCCCCCATCTGTGCCGCCCTCACAGAAGCTTCAATCAACTTGCTCTTGCAACTTCGAATATCATCGCACATGGTGCATGAAATCAAATACAGCCGATGTCCCCGGATCACCAACACATCGATCTGAAACGGGCGCCCAGCCTTGTTTTCGCATTGGATATCGCGATGAATGTGGACACTTCCATCATCTTTAGATAAATCCTTCACGAGCTTCTCAACCAGCACTTCCAGCCAGTCACCTCTGAGGAATTTGGTCCAGGCTTCAAAATCTTTGCTTTTCCAATCATCCCCAGGAATTGCAGCTGGGATTCCATCCAATCCTAGGGCAGTCGCATTGTAGATATTTTCTTCCTTTTTCGCCTCCGTAAAGCTTCTCGTCTTGTCAGGCGAAATTCGATGGATGCGATTCAATTCAATCGCGAGCTTCAGTTCATCGTCTTCCAGAACCTTTTCTGCCATCTTGTCGAAATTATCATAACTCATGAGCGCAAACCCGGATTCTTTATTTTTCCGCTCGATCTCGTGGAGTCGCAGGAGCGTATCGAGATCGAGTTGGATGAGGGAGGAGTCCAGTAGATATTCACAACCATTGTCGAATTTGAGCTTTCCGCTGGATTCATCCAGGTAGGAGCAGCAAGCATCCGAGTTTTCATTCAACTTCTTCCACATGCACCACCTGGAATGGGCTGCCATCGCTTTCGTCCCACCTGTATAATCAAGATGAAATGAACTGCCCTCATTCGGGAGCTTTTCTAACTCACTCGCAAAATCATCCCGGATGCTTTTGCAATCAGTCGCATTGGCAAATTTCCTTGTTTCAACCGGGGCATCTTTGATCTTTTCATTGAGAATCATCTTAAGATTCTCCGCCACTCCTTGCGTTTGCGCCGTGTGAAAAAGGATCACATGCGTCGGTCGCATCATCATAGCGGTTAGGTAATTCGGCAGCGGGTTGCTACCTACCAGCAGAATTAGGTTATGACACGGCATACAAAATCGAAGCAAGGAGGTTACGTGTGGGTAGGATTTTCCAACCACGTTGTGTGTCCTTCGCAATATTGGGGGTTCTTTTGTTTTCAACTTTAGGTTTTTGTGGAAAACAGACAACCCATTTCTGGTGTATTTCGTAGAGACGTCTCATTTTCATTGCAGCAAGGGATTGAAGGGAGGGCAGAACACTTCCGGATTAGCAGAATGAATGCTTGCGGAGATGACTCGATGGAGAATTCCGGCCTGTCACAATCGTCAACACAATGGATTCGAAATCCGGGATGGTGTTGCGGATGGGATTAGTCACACTCTATTCGTAGGGGTCGGCCTCGTGGAGGAGCCTGAATGCTCCCAGCCCGAAGGAGACTGAGCCGCCGGCCCCGATCGCTTCCCCGATCGATAACCACGCGAGGGACAGGGGGTCGAGAGGGCGGAAAGTGACTGATCCGAATAGGGGCGTGATCTCTTTTTTATGCTGGCCGATAGGAAGGGAGAGGAGGACTTGGGACATCCGGATGGAAAGGGTTTCAACGCTCCCGGCGGGGGGCAAATCCCTTACCAAGGTGTTGGACAGGCGCCCGAAGCGCACCCGAATCGATTCGATGAGACCTTTGAGTGAGAACTCTTTGGGGCCGATAGTTGTGCTTCCGGATCGCAGAAAGATGGGGCTGATACAGTGGAGGGTGATGGGCTCATGACTGCTTTTCCAGAGGGAATGAGGATCTGGCGCAGGGATCACGTGACTCCTGAAACCGGATGCGTCGAGCAGGTTGACATAGTGGGTGGCAAGTGGAGTCTTGAGTGGAATATCCCGTCGGGAGAGTGCCTCCACGATGCAGCGAAGATCATCCCTCGCAGTGGACCCGCTGCATGAGAATTCAACGGAAAACACATCGTCGGGATGGTTGATCGCTTGCTCCGACCACATCGTCCAGGATGGGATGGCAGGGGATTCGGGATGGAAGCGTTGGGCAAGAAACTCCCGGGCCTGTAGGTCGGGGTGTGCGGCGAGCATCCATCCGAGCAGTCCGCGAAGTGCCGGGCAAGGGTATTCGTCGCCGGACACCGGTGGGGTTGAGCGGAAGTGTAGAGTGGCGCTTTCGAGCGTGAGGTGCATGATGGATCAATGGTATTGCCGGGAATCACCGGTGGACGCTTCGGCCGGCCAATGGATTCGAAGCACCTGCCACCCTTCGATCCGGGAGGCATCGATCTCCTCACCGATCCGGGGACGAAAACCGGACTCGTATTCGGGCGAAATCACCCAGCACTCTTGAAAGGTATGCCCGGCATAAACGGGGAATGCTTCCGGTGATAGGGTGAGGGCTGGCCGGTCATACTCCGGTTTCAGTGCACATCCCGTGATTGCTTCGGCATGGGCAAGTGTGTTGGTATGACCCCAGAATGAGTGCACTGGCTCGCCCGAGCGGATGCGCTCACGCAATTCCTCCAGGGATGCGGGTTGGATGGTGACACATCGCCTTATCAGGGACATCGGAAAACTGTTGCCTAAGAGAATCATGGTCGTGTGAGTTTCTTTATCTCATTTATAAAAGGGCACAATCAACCTGAATTCCGGATTGGATTCGGGGAAAGATAAGACAATGAGAACATGTGGACGGAACTGCAACCGGGATCGTTCGCATGGACGACTCTCCTTTGCGAAAGCTGTGGTTTTCAAATGTTCTGCATGGGTGAGTTCCCAGCTGCTGCTTAGGGCATTGGACCAAGCTCATGACCAAGCCGACATCCTTCTTCAAAGTAGGGGGAGATGAGGTTAGCCACAAAAGATCACAAGAACACAAGAGTATGATGGGGAGATGGGTTGAAAGAAGAGGCGGCTCACCGGGTACGGTTCGCCCTACCTTGGTGCGGGAGATTTCAATGCCTATGGGAGGGCTGTGTCCCCGGAGGCTGCGGCTTCAGCCGTAGCCTTCTTAAACGTTGATAGAGGAGTTCGCGAGCAGGAATGCTACCGCTACTCTGGCTATCCGATTCGGGTCAGCTGCCGTGCTGCTTACCAGCAGATCACATCTCCGTGCTCGCAAGGGGCGGGTTGGCCAAGCGAGATCGTTCTCGCGCTGCAGTTGGCGCACAGGCTGTAGATGCGCACCGAGTCGCACATCATGTCGAGGCGGTCTTCGATCTCCCGCCAGACGATCGGCATGCGTTCGGGCTGGAGCTCCACTTCGAAGAGGGAGAACTGGATGCGCAGACCTACGCTTTCGAGGTAGCGCGCCAGCCGTGCCCGGCGGCGGTCGCCATCGGGGGTGGAGGGGATGTCGTAGGCGATCACAAATCTCATACTAAAAGGTCGTGGCATCGTCCATACAAGGTGGAGTGTAGTCTTCCAGACATCCTTTCGCCGCACAGGCGCGGAACCGTTCGATCGACTTCAGCAGGATGCTTCCGCCAGGACGGTAGCCCGCGTGTTCGCCATCCGGGTCGGAGGCGGTGGTGTTGCTCCACTCGACCAGTTCCTTCACAAAGATTGCGCGGGCATCGCGGGTCAGGCGTATCCCGTTTACTCCACGATCCGCGGAGTAGAAATTATCGGCATTGAGCCGCTTGAGGTTGAACTGCCGCCACACGAAACGGTCGGCCAGCATGGGCCGGAAAGGCTCTATGAGATCGAGCGCCAGCCCGGGCCGGCGGGGCTCCGCCCCGTGCAGAAACGAGATGTAGGGGTCCAGCCCCGCCGACTCGCACAGCGCATGCACCCGGTTGGTGAGGATGGCGTAAGCATAGGAGAGGGCGGCATTCGGCGGGTCGAGCGGCGGCCTGCGATTGCGTCCCGTAAAGGCCGTCCACTTCGGTAGCAGGTAGCTCCCCAGCAGCGAGAAATACGCGCGGGCGGCGGCTCCCTCGTAGCCCATGACGCCATCGATGTCGGTCGCGGATTCGAGTGACTTCAGGATCGAGGATAGGGTCAGGATGATGTCGCCCGCCCGTTTATTCGCGTGGTTCTTCTGAAATCCCCGCAGCACCGATACCTGGTTGCGGATTTTCGCATTCACGATCTTGCGCGCCAGGGCGACACGCAACTGCGGGTTCATGTATTGGCGGGCCTGCTCCAGACGCGGGGTTGGATCGTGGCGCCAAGGGGCAACCAAGCGGGCATTGATCTCTCCCTCACGGCCCATGAAGGTAACCGATAC
>Ga0123334_1002683_pt1 | contig 20200 bp, 15 predicted proteins | sample BiotimSIPDNA_FD_89706 | JGI IMG/M metagenome (GOLD analysis project Ga0123334, IMG submission 89706) | Anaerobic biogas reactor microbial communites from Washington, USA - Biogas_R1 time_0 SIP DNA | ecosystem: Engineered > Bioreactor > Anaerobic > Unclassified | place: Washington, USA... | reverse complement strand
TCCTCTTTTCTGCCCGGCATAAGAATGTCCCGGACGGGATCTCTCAACGCTTCGCGTCGATCATTCTGCCATGGTTCAATCCGAAATTCTACCGCTTTTGCTCTTCCCTTTTCGAGCCCTTTTCATCGGCGTTTTGCCGGCCAAATAACCGGAACTCATGAGGAATCAGTTTTTGACCTTTAGCTGAAGATTGATCCTTATGCCTCGTATTTTTTCCGTATAACCCGGTCCCGGATCAATGGCTCTCTCAACAGGCGGGTCTACAGGAAAGCGCATTGGTCAAGGCAGGACAGATCCTCTTCGAAATGGACCCCAAGCCCTTTCAGGTCAAGCTCGACCAGGCAAAGGCCGCCCTCGCCAGGCAGGAGGCGGCGCTGAACGTCGCCCAATCCAATCTTGCCCGCGTCAAGCCCCTTACCGCGCTCAACGCCCTTTCGCAGCGGGATCTCCATGACGCGTGGGGGAATGGCATGGAAACGACTGGTTCATCACGGAGGGTTTGAAGGCCGGGGAACGCGTCGTCGTCGAAGGGGGATTGTCGCTGCAGAAAAAATCGTCGAATATCCTGATGATCCTCGCCCTCTGCAACCAGGACGGACGCTACAGCCCCGAATACGTGGACAATTACGCCAACGTCTATGTACTCGACGCCGTCAGGCGGATCAACGGAGCCGGTCAGGCGACGTTCTTCGGAGTCGCGGACCAAACCATGTGCATCGTGCTTCTCAGGCACGAGGAAAAGCCGCAGCGCGGATTCTTCGCCTGGTTCAACCGCCGGTTCGACCGGATCACCCTGGCCTTCGGCCATGCCGTAACCCTGATCATCAAGCGGATGGTCCCGGCTTTTGTGCTGCTTGCCTTTTTTCTCTGGAGCCTGGTCCAGCTGTTCCTGACCATCCCCGCCGGCTTCGTTACCAACGAGGATCAGGGATGCGTCATGGCGGCCATGGAATATACCCGTCTGGCCCAGTTGCAGTACGATGGGGGCTACGTCCCTTATTCCACCGTTCTCCAGGCGCAGGAACAGTTATTCCCCGCAGAGCTCAATTATGCGCTGTATCGCACGGCGCTGCTCACCTCGCTGGTCGATATCTACAAGGCCATGGGCGGTGGCTGGGTGACGCTGGCAGCCCGGATGACCGCCGGCGGAAGCTGAATGTTTTCGAGGATTCGGTAGGAGAGAAAGGTCCGCCCCGGATTGGGACACGGACCGCCCTGAGCTACTGCATTTCTTTGTATATCCGCGTTATGGCGTCCATCAGATTTTCGGCCGTCGTGATGGGACGGCCGATGACGACATAATCGGCATCGAGGCGCAGCGCTTCCCGGATGGAGGATATCCGGACCTGGTCATGCCGCTCCCTGTACCAGGCCGGCCGGACCCCCGTGCAGATCTTCTTCAATGGATTATCCTGGATCAATGTCATGTCCTTCACGGACCCCACGATGTACTCGTAGTTGTTCATCAGGGCGATGTCCGAGAAGGCCCGGACAATTTCCTCATGGGCCTTGTCATAAATCCATTTGATTTCCAGGTTGGTGAAGGAGGTCAGGGCCGTAACTCCGGCAATGTACTTCAAAAGCCCCGTATTTTTCGGACGGTAGTTCGATGAGCAGTGAATGGTGACGATGTTCGCCCCCGAGTTGACGAGTTTTGAGATGCTGTTCTCCATGGTCGATGGAATGTCATGAAGCTTGACATCCACCATGACCCCCAGCTTGAATTCATCCCTCAGGGACGTCATGATTTTAGCCACGTCGCCGCTGTAAAGCATATCATTGATCTTGATGCCCCAGATCATCCCCTTTTCGCGCGCCTGAGAAAGCGTGGAAAGGGCTCCCCCCTCTCTTGCCGCGTTGAAGGTCATGCCATCCAATGCCACAATGATCCCCGTCATGAACCCTCCTTCCCTGCAATCGTTTTCCCCGGTTTATTTTGAAGAATGTCAGGCTTCCGCATCCGGAACAAACCGGTTACGAGCCGCCTGCTCCATAGGCCAGCATCTCTTCGATGTTGGGAATCTCCGCTTTCTGAAAGTCAAAAAGGGAATAGAACTTGATTTCCGGCAGGGCGACCTCAAGGTAAAAGCGGTTGCCGTTGACCGTCTTGAAGGAAATCTGCCGCAGTTGCTGTTTTTCGATTCCCATTTCAATGGCGATCTGCACCGACTCGTTGACCACCAGCATTTTCGGCTGATTCTGATTCACAAAAATGCCTGTTCTGCCCTCCAGGTCGAATCGGAATTTTCCGACGCATTGATTCAGCAACTCTCCAAGACTGCTGGCCACTTCGTCGGTGGTATGGTTCCGCGCCAGGTCATCCTCCGGCATGCCCATTCCGATCATGTAATTCCGGTAGATCTCCAAGGCGGCCTCCCTGGTGAAATTGATGATGATCAACCCGGAAAAGTCGCCCTGGAACAGGACAAAACAGCCGATGTCAGGCTTCAGGCAGGTGTTTTCAAGCTCCTTGACCATGGGCGAGATGGAAACGGCGCTTCTTGTCGTACTGGAAAGAACCGACTGCACGGAGCTGCAGAGAATCTTGACCACGTCGTCCGTAGAAATCACGTTTGCCTCGAGGGGCTGTGTCTCCATGATGATGTATCCTCCATAAAGAGTGGCTTATCAAACGATATCGGTTTTTCTGTCGAATCCGATGAAATGAGAGGCGCACACAGGCCCATGGCGATGCCTTCCCCCGTGGTCTTCCTCTTGATCGGGGTGGGCGGGACGATGCCGGCCTTTTGCCGTTGCGGGAGCCCTTGTTCCCGCTGCCGGGGAGCCGTATGATTTCATAGCCTTCGATAACGGCTACGCATGTTTCATGCAATGGGTCAACTCAGGATGAAACGGGAAGAAAAAAGTCTTCCAAGAGCCTTTCAAAAATGATAGCTCACCCCTGCGCCCATGGCATTGGAAGCGCCATGGACCCCGTGAAAAAGGCCGAATACCCCGGAACGGTGATGAATGCGCCACACCAGGCTCCACCTGGGCAGATCGGGCAGGCCAATGGAAACCTCAATCAGGAGATAATTCAGGAACGCCGAGGTCTTCTCATGGCGCAATGCCTCAATTTCCGGCGTCTCTGTCGCCAGCGAAAGCCCCTCCCCCACGGCCAGGCTCGTGTCGAGATGGCGATCCCAGGGGAACCTGTTCCATCGGGCGATGAGAAGACCGTTGAATTCAAGATGGTGCTGCCCTCCGAAGTGTTTGACGACCTGAGCCTCCCCTTCAAAATCCAGATTCTCCCCCATGGAGCCGATTTTCCTGTTGAGGGCAACGGCCACGAATTTGTAGCTGCTGTCGAAGTCCGGATCGAAGAACATTTCGTGAAGCTCGCTGTGCGCCTGTACCGCCCCGTATGCCGTGACGGTCCAGTCTCTTGCCTCCGCCGCCTGCCAGTAAGCGGGGAAAAAAATGACGGCGGCACTGCTGATGACACCGATCCGTTTCCACATCTTACGGAAGAACGGCGGATTCAGAACACGGTCCGGCCGATGCGGGAAGGCGGACGGTTTCCACATCCGGATGCCTGCCGAAGCTTCTGTTAATAACAACGTTAAGAAGATGACTGCCGTCCTCATCGGTTCCACCTCTCTTTTTTCCGGTCCCTCATCATGCGGATGTCTTTGCGCTCCTGAAATTCATTCCCAAGGGGGTTCGCCCCCTGCTGAACGCCCGCCGGGAAGGGAGTCGGGAATCCGGTAGATATAAATCGGATCGTTGTGGAGTTTGGAGTCGGCGTGGAGAACGGACAGGGGTTTCCATCCCGGGATGGGAAAATTGAAGGAAATCACCCTTGAACCGTGGGCCAGTTCCCCGGCAAGCTTTTTCTCCAGGCGCGGCATCACATCGGGAAAGAGGTAACAGGACACGACATCCGCCTTCCCGAGATCGACTTTCCAGAAGTTGCGGTAGAAGATTTTGATTCCTTTTCTCCCCGCCGTTAAGGCCGTCGCCTTGAGAAAGGCCAGGGGATTGATTTCGTATCCGTGGCAGATCACCCCGTAGCGTCTCCTGGCCTCCCGCAGGGTTCTGCCGTCTCCGCAGCCAAGATCGACAAAAAGCCCGCCGGGCTTCATGGACACGGCATCAAGGGCCCTGCGGATCTTCACCCGCGCCGTTGACACATACATGGCCCCCTGGGTGACCGGATGGACCGCGACGATGGCAAGGGCGTGCACCAGCTTCAGGACGGCCGCCGTCCCCAAAATCGTAAAGGTCATGATCAGCCATGTCGGCATAGCCTGTCTCCTGGTTCCGTTTGCCGCATCAGGGGCGGATCATTTCAACGGGGCTTCCCGTCACCCGTCTCTTTTCCCGAAATGCGGGGGGCTCTGCTCCCGTGATCTTCTCAGGGGGCTGATGCGTGCCTGCCTCACCTTCAAAAGCCCGAACTGCAGCGAAAGCAGTCTTTCAATTCCGCCAGTTTACCCTTGTTCCACCCGGAGATGTGGCTGTAATACCGAGTAATCCGGGCCAGGCTCCGGACGGCTGTCCCTTCGCAGAAGGGGCACGCATCCCGGATTCCCCGCACCGTCCGCCGGCAGTCGGGGCACGTTGTGAATTCCGACGAGAGCACAACTCCGGCACTCCGGGTTTCAAAAAACACCTGCCCGATAAAGGAGGCCAGGTCCTCTTTCGAAGGCCTTCTTTCCTCCAGCCTCAGGTTGGTCAGCGCCGAGCCTTCGAGAAAGGAATGAAAGAGTCCCTCCTGCCGGACGCGCTCCAGGGGCCGCACCTTCGCTGAAACATCGAGATGGGTGGAATTGGTATAGTACAGCCCCCCCCGGACCACATCGCCGCGAATGTGGCGGCCCGCCGGGGGAGAGAAATAGCGGAGATCCAGGCGGGCAAATCGATAGGCGGTCGTCTCCGCGGGGGACTGCTCCAGGATCAGCCTCAGGCCGTGTTTCCGGCTCAACCGGTCGACCTCCTTCTTCATGTGCCCGACGATTTTCAGCCCCAGCTTCAAGGCGGCGGAGGACTCGTGAAGGTGCTTTCCGCACGAGATCCGGACCAGTTCATTGAGACCCACCATGCCCACGAGATAAGCCATCCGATCGGGACGCAGATAGGGATGGCCGTCCCGGTTCATGGTCATCAGGGACAATGGGCCGGAGTCCCCGTGGCTCAGCAGCTCCTCGATAAAGGCTTTCTTCTGGAGGTGAGCCTTGACGGCCAGCTCCAGCTGGGCCGACAGCATTTTCAAAAGACGGCGGGCATCCCCGTCGGCCCGGTATCCCAGCCGGGGCAGATTCAGAGAGATGTTCTGCATGGAGGCGTTCCGCATCCGTTCCGGATTCTCCACATCGTCCGAATACGAGGGGGATCGCCCCAGCGGAAGAGAGCCGCATTCCGAAAGCCTCAGGAGGCCGCCCCGGTCAAAAACGAGAAAGGGACTTCCCTTGTCGGCGGACGTTTCACAGAGATGTTCGAGAAAGTCGCGGCATCCGGGAGTCTGGAAAAAGGCCTCCGAAAGATGAACGATCGGCCGCGGAAAAACGAAAGGCTGTCCGGCGGCATCCCCCTCCCGGAAGACATCGCACAGGGACCACAGGAAGCGTTGCGCTTCGGGAAGATAGTCTCCGTAGCATTTCCCGGTCCTTTCCCCCCCCGGCCCCAGGGCCGGCGCATCGGCAAGATACTCCGGCACGTCCCAGGAGAGATGGATGTCGGTGAAGATGGATTGCCCCCCTGTCGCCGAAGCCAGCTGGGCGAATTCGTAAACGAACATCTGGGCGAGCTGCCGGATCGCTTCCTCCGTCATCCCCACCAGATAAGGGGCGAAGAAGAAATTCACTCCATGCCAGGCCACGACGCCGGAAAAATGGCCCTGCAGAATCGCCGCGTAGCGCACCATGTGGGCCAGCAGCACATCACCGTGGCGCGCGGGGCCGGCGACATTGACGGAGTGCGGCAGATCCATTCCGAATTTCTTGACGTACTCCAGGGATGAACAGATGCTGTAGGGGCGGTCGATATAGCCCAGGGAATGGATGTGGAGATCCCCCGCCGCATGGGCGTCACCCACGTCCCGTGAAAACACCTCATGAAGACCGTAGGCCCGCTTGATCCCTTCCGCCAGGATCAGATTGGTCGCCTCCGGATTGTGGGGAAGGTTGGCGTTTCCCCGGTGGGGATGGAGAATCAGCTGGCCGACGTCATAAAGGGGAAACCCCAGGCGGGCATGCTTTCCCCGGGCGTGCTCCAGCCCCCGCTCGATCAGTTTTGCGTCCACCAATTCGCGGATGAGCGTTGAGGTGAGCAGGCTGATTCCGGAATTCATGAGCTGCTTCTCCACTTCGCGGCTCACCGCATCCGCCGTGCCGTCATCGATGTCCGTTTCCCGGATCAGGGCATCGACGATCCGCTGCCGGTTCCATCGGACGATCTCCTCATCCGATGTGCGTACGAAAAGGGTCAGATCCGTCGTATCGCGGCCACCCTTCGTCTCCGATTTTTCCACACCCAACCACCCCCTCTCAGGGAAATATTCTCCGGCCCTTTACCCTATCCCCGCCCAAAGATCAAACGACAATATAGAGGCACATTTAATGCAAAACAGGATTCCGGCAATTCTCAAAACACCTCTTTTTAAAGGACTCCTTGCATGGGAACAGACAATCTTATATTTCTGGAAGTGCTTGAATGGTTTGATGAATCCGGCAGAGAACTCGTCCACAGGATCCCCGAGGCGGGCTCGGGGGAAATCAAGTGGGGCGCGCAGTTGACCGTCAGGGAAAGCCAGGCGGCCGTCTTCTTTTACAACGGCAGGGCCTGCGACGTCCTCGGTCCGGGGCGGCATACCCTGAAGACGGCGAACCTGCCCATCCTGACGAAAATCCTGAGCATCCCCTGGGGAATGAGGAGCCCTCTGCGGGCGGAGGTTTTCTTTGTCAGCAAGAAGGTCTTCCCCAATTTGAAATGGGGAACACGCGATCCGGCGGCCTTCCGGGATGCGGAGCTCGGCCTTATCCGTCTGCGCGCCTTCGGCATGTTCAACATCCGCGTTCTGAACCCCCTGCTTTTCATCAACGAGCTGGTCGGCACTCAGGGCGTATTCACGACGGAGGCGATCGCGGAATACCTGAACTCCGTCATCGTATCCTTTTTCAACGACTACATGGGCGAGAACATCGACACGATCTTCAATCTTCCCGCCCGCTACTCGGAGATGTCCGGGGCTTTGCGGAGCCTGCTCGAGGGCGAGTTCTCCCGCTTCGGCCTGGAGCTCGAAGAGCTTTACATCAACGCCATTACCCCCCCTCCCGACGTGCAGAAGGCCATTGACGACAAAAGCCGCCTTGGCGTTTTCGGTGATCTCAATTCCCTCGTGAAGATGAAAGCGGCCATGGCCATGGAAAATGCCTCCTCGTCACAGGGTGAAGCCGGAGCCGGACTGGGCATGGGTATCGGGCTGATGATGCCCGGCCTGTTCGCAGAGTCTTTTCGGACGGCTCAATCGGGCTCCCCGCCCCCCCCGGATTCCGCTACGGCGACAAGCTGTCCGGTCTGCAGAAGGCCCTTCCCTCCGGAAGCTAAGTTCTGTCCGCACTGCGGAAGCTCTCTTGCGGCAAGGCGCGTCTGTTCGGCCTGCGGCGCCGCCCTGCCTGAAGGGGCGAAATTCTGCTCCGCCTGCGGCGCCGCGGCAGCGATTCCGGCATCCCGGACCTGCGGCAGATGCGGGACGGCCAACGACTCTTCTTCGGTTTTCTGCCACCGGTGCGGTGAACGCCTCTAATTGGTCCGTTGAATATTCCTGCCCTCAGTGCGGCGGGCCGATCTCCCTGGAGGAAACGGACCGGCTGGTTACCTGCCCCTTCTGCCGGACCCGGGTGTATCTCGTGGCGGAGGATTCCTTCCGGTACCTCCTGCCGCCTGCCGAAGGAATTTCACAACCGCTGCACTTTATACCCTACTGGCGCCTGAAAGGGCTCACATTCCTCTTCCAGCCCACCGGCATCGCCGCGCGCTTTACCGACGCCAGCTTCCTCTCCCTTCGGCACAGGGGGCTTCCGCCATCGCTCGGCCTCCGGCCGCAGGCGATGAAACTTCAGTTTGTCACCTCCCGGGTTTCGGGCCGATTTCTTTCCTCCGACCGGACGATCCGGGATTTCCTGCCTCTGCTGGCGGCTCAGGATGGAAATGCCGCGGCCCTGCGGGCCTTTGTCGGGGAGACGGTGAGCCGGATCTACGCCCCTTTTTACTTCCGGGACGGCCGCCTTTATGACGCCCTGTTGAAGCGGGCCGTCCCCACCGCGACAGACCTGGATCCGTCGGCCATCGAGGGCGCCCCGGAAATTTCCCCCTGGAATGTCTCCTTTGTCTCGACCCTCTGCCCCTCCTGCGGCTGGGACCTGCAGGGTGAAAAGGACGCCCTGGTACTTGTCTGCCGGAACTGCGGCTCCCTCTGGCAATGCCGGAGAGCCGGCCTGGAGAGGATCCCTTTTGCCAGCCTCGCCGACGGCCCGGCGCCTCTTCATTACCTTCCCTTCTGGCGGATGAAGGTGCGCATGGAAGGCCTGGAACTGTCCAGCCTGGCGGATCTGGTCCGCATCGCCAACCTGCCCCGGGCGATCTCCCCGGAGCTGCGGAACACACCGATCTATTTCTGGTCGCCTGCCTTCAAGATCAACCCGGCCCAGTTTCTCCGCTGGGGCCGGCAGATGACGATCGCCCAGCCGTCGGGGGAATCGCCGGATCATCTCCCGGAAGGCACCCTTTACCCGGTGACCCTGCCCGTCACCGAAGCCCTGGAGGGCATCCGCGTGACGCTGTTCGGCATGGCCACCAACAAGCGCCAGGCCTTGTCCGTTCTTCCCGGCATCCGCATCTTCCCCGAAGAGTCCCTGCTGGTCTATCATCCTTTTCATCCCGGTTCCCGGGAGCTCGTCCATTCCCGCATGGGGCTGACCGTCGACCGGACGGCCATGTCCTACAGCACCCAGCTCTAGCGCCCCGCCGTCCGGCTTGGGGCAGGCCCTGCAAAGAACCCTCCGCTTGTCCTCGAAGACCTCCTTGTACATCCTTTTGACTTGTATTATAAGGCATCTTAATTCGCGTTAAGGAGGAAGAATTTCAGCATGGCCCGGGATCCCCGCAAAGTCATCTACTCCATGATCGGAGTGACCAAGGTTTACGACAAGAAACCGGTTCTCAAGGACATTTCCCTGTCCTATTTTTACGGAGCCAAGATCGGCGTCCTCGGACTGAACGGGTCGGGCAAGAGTTCCCTGCTGCGGATCCTGGCCGGGGTCGATACGGAGTTCAACGGCAAGACGATCCCCTCGCCGGGATATTCCATCGGGTTTCTGGAGCAGGAGCCGCAGCTGGATGAGGCCCTGACCGTCCGGGACATCGTGGAGCAGGGCGCTGCCGCTACGGTGGAACTCCTGGCGGAATACAACCGGATCAGCGAGCAGTTCTCCGACCCCATGTCCGATGAAGAGATGACCCGCCTGTGCGACCGGCAGGCGGAGGTCCAGGACAAGCTGGACGCCATGGACGCCTGGGACCTCGACGCCCGCCTGGAAATGGCCATGGACGCCCTGCGCTGCCCGGCGGGAGACACCCCCGTGAAGGTTCTCTCCGGCGGCGAGCGGCGGCGGGTGGCCCTCTGCCGCCTCCTCCTGCAGAGGCCCGACATCCTGCTCCTCGACGAACCCACCAACCACCTGGACGCAGAAACGGTGGCCTGGCTGGAGCATCACCTGAAGACGTACGAGGGAACGATCATCGCCGTCACCCACGACCGGTACTTCCTGGACAATGTGGCCGAGTGGATTCTCGAACTCGACCGCGGGGAGGGAATTCCCTGGAAGGGCAACTATTCCTCGTGGCTGGAGCAGAAGCAGACGCGGCTGCGCAACGAAGAGAAGAAGGAGACGGAGCGGCAGAAGACCCTGGAGCGGGAGCTGGAGTGGATCCGGATGAGCCCCAGGGGCCGCCACGCCAAATCGAAGGCCCGCATTTCGGCCTATGAAAACCTTCTCGGCCAGGACGGGGAAAAGCGGGGCGCCGAACTGGAAATCTACATCCCTCCGGGACCGCGTCTGGGCAGGCTCGTCATCGAGGCGGAGCATCTCAGCAAGGCCTTCGGGGAGCGGATCCTCATCGACGATCTTTCCTTCGCCCTCCCCCCGGGCGGAATCGTCGGCGTCATCGGCCCCAACGGCGCAGGCAAAACCACCCTCTTCAGGATGATCACCGGCCAGGAAAAGCCGGACAGCGGTTCCCTCCGCATCGGAGAGACGGTTTCACTGGCCTATGTGGACCAGAGCCGGGATGTCCTCGATCCGAACAGGACGATCTGGGAGACGATTTCCGAGGGACTGGACACCCTTTCCCTGGGAAGCCGCCAGGTGAACTCCCGGGCCTACGTGGCCCGCTTCAACTTCTCGGGAACGGACCAGCAGAAAAAGGTGGGGGACCTCTCCGGCGGGGAGCGGAACCGCGTTCACCTGGCGCGGATGCTGAAGCAGGGGGCCAATGTCCTCCTGCTCGACGAGCCCACCAATGACCTGGACGTCAATACCATGCGCGCCCTGGAGGAAGCCCTGGAAAATTTCGCCGGCTGCGCCGTTGTCATCAGCCATGACCGCTGGTTTCTGGACCGCATCGCCACCCACATCCTGGCTTTTGAGGGCGAAAGCCGCGTCGTCTGGTTTGACGGAAACTATTCCGAGTATGAAGCGGACCGGCGGGCCCGCCTCGGAAGCGCCGCCGATCAGCCCCACCGGATCAAATACCGCCAGCTGACCCGCATTTAAAAAACCTGTGCGTTCAAAAAAGCGGGGTATTGCCTTCCGGCCCTTTTAGGAATAGGATGAGCCGAAAAAACGGGAGACGGGAACCCGCCGGCCTCTTCGCTGCGGCCGTTCAAGGGGAAAGGAATGGATCTGTTGACAGAAGGTGGAGAGTTTCTCGCGGCTATCCGCGACATATTCGAAGAAAAGGCCCCCTTTCATAAAATCCTGGGCATTAAAATCCGGTCGATCAGTTTCGACCGTGTTCAGCTTCTCCTTGAAATGCGGGAGGAGTTTGTCGGAAACTATGTCCAAGGAAGCCTCCATGGCGGGGTTATTTCATCCCTCATTGACGTCACCGGCGGCCTGGCGGCTTTCATGGGCATTCAGGGCAAGCTGCCCGGCGAATCCCTGGACAGGAGACTGGCGCGGATCGGCAAGCTGGGCACCATCGATCTGCGCGTCGACTACCTGCGTCCGGGCCGGGGGAGGGAGTTCATCTCCACGGGTTACAATTTAAGAACGGGCAATAAAGTCGCGGTTATCCGGGTCGAACTCCACGATGAATCGAACCAGCTCATCGCGGTGGGCACCGGCTCCTATAACATTGCATGACGCCATAAGTTCATCGCCCTCATTTCTGAGCGTTTACGGCCGGAGCCTGCCTTCGAGACGGACCGCCGGCTTAAAAACCATTTCTATGGAAAGGAAATAATCCGTGAGCGTCCTGTACTTACTGATCGGCAGCTTATGCGCCTTCGCCCTGGCTTACCGCTATTACGCCGCTTTCATCGCCGCCAGGGTTCTTCTCCTCGATGACCGGAACATCGCGCCATCCGTTCTATGCAACGACGGCCAGAATTACGTTCCCACCAACAAATGGGTTGTCTTCGGCCATCATTTTGCCGCCATTGCCGGGGCAGGGCCCCTGATCGGACCCGTCCTGGCCGCGCAGTACGGATGGGGGCCCGGCTTTTTCTGGATTCTCCTCGGCTCCATTTTCGCCGGCTGCGTCCACGACATGATCATCCTTTTCGCCTCCTACCGCCATGAAGGCCAATCCCTGTCGGTCATCGCCGAAAAGGACGTGAGCAGAATCACGGGGGCCGTCACGGCGGTCGTCATCCTGTTCATCATCCTGGTGGCCCTTGCCGGGCTGGGCGTTGCCGTCGTCAATGCCCTCTTCAACAACCCCTGGGGCGTTTTCTCCATCGCCATGACGATCCCCATTGCCATGGTGATCGGGCTCTACATGTTTCGAATCCGGCCCGGCGCCATTCTGAGCGGCTCGATTGCAGGCGTCACCCTGGTCTGCGCCGCCGTCTTTTTCGGGCCCCATATCGCCGATTCAAGCCTTGCCGGCTGGTTTACCTTTGACAAGAAGCAGATGTCCATTCTCCTGCCGATCTACGGCTTCTGCGCCGCCGCCATCCCGGTGTGGCTCCTTCTGGCGCCCCGGGATTACCTGAGCACCTTCATGAAAATAGGCGTCGTCGCCGCCCTGGCCGTCGGGCTGCTGTTCGTCAACCCAACGATCAAGATGCCCCTCGTGACAGACTTCGTCCACGGCGGGGGCCCCATCATCCCGGGTCCCTGGTGGCCCTATGTGTTCATCACCATCGCCTGCGGAGCTATTTCCGGATTTCATGCCCTGATCGGCTCGGGAACGACCCCTAAAATGATCGAACGGGAGACGGAAATTCCCGTCATCGGATACGGCGCCATGCTGACGGAAGCCTTCGTGGCCATGATGGCCCTTTTTGCCGCCGTGACCCTTGTTCCGGCCGATTACTTCGCCATCAACACCTCTTCGGCCGTCTTCTCGAAATTGAACATGCAGGTCGTCGACCTGCCGTACCTGAATCAGCTCGTCGGGCTGGATGTCGCCCACCGCCCCGGCGGCGCCATTTCCCTGGCCGTCGGCATGGCCCATATCTTCTCCAGCATCAGCGAGGGGCTCCGCCACACGATGAAGTACTGGTTCCAGTTCATCATCATGTTCGAGGCCCTCTTCATCCTGACGACCATCGATGCCGGCACCCGCGTGGCCCGCTACATCCTCCAGGACGTCCTCGGCTACGCCTACAAGCCTCTGAGCCGGAAGGACTGGATGCCCGGCGTGATCGCCACAAGCGCCATCGTCTCCCTGGCCTGGGGCTACCTCCTCTACACCGGGGATGTCTCCTCCATATGGCCCATGTTTGGTGCCACGAACCAGACGCTTTCCGCTGTGGCCCTGGCCATCGGCACCACCATCATTTTGAGGATCGGACGGAAAAAAGCCTACGCCCTGATCACCTTCGTCCCCTGCATCCTGATCACGATCACCACCCTGGCCGCCGGATACATGAACATCCAGACCTACCTGGCCAAATCCCAGATGCTCAACGTCTGGCTCAGCATGGCCGTTATTGCGCTGGTGGTGATCATTATCGCCGACAACATCCGCGTCTGGCTGAAACTATTGCGGACGGACAAGCCGATCGGGATGAACGACGACCGCGACCAGATTTACTGCCCCATCGTTCCGGCGGATGCTCCGCCTGACGCAAGGCCGTAAGGCCCTTAGACCGTCAGCGGCACCGGGTATCGGCGATGCCGGGGAGCGAACCAACTTGAGATCCGCGAACCGGGCAATGAAATGGCGCATTCTCCCAGGGAAAGCGGGGGTGTGCGCCCCCATCCGTCCGGACGGGACGGCAAATCTGGTTGCATTGAGGGGCATTTCCTGCGATAGTACACGGCAGAGCTGAACACTGGCCTACCGACAGGCAGAGATTGATCCCCGAACCTCCAATCCGCAAGGAGAATGCGCTATGGATGTGCTGTCGCTCAGTCGATTGCAGTTCGCCATGACGGCGGGTTTTCATTTCCTCTTTGTTCCCCTGACCCTGGGGCTCACCGTCCTGGTCGCGTTTATGGAGAGCCGGTATGTTTCCACCGGCAATCCCCTTTACCTTCGCATGACGCGCTTCTGGGGCAAACTCTTCCTTATTAATTTCGCCATTGGACTCGTCACCGGCCTGACCCTGGAATTTCAGTTCGGGATGAACTGGGCCGCCTATTCCAGGTTCGTCGGAGATATCTTCGGCTCGCCCCTTGCCATCGAGGCCACGGCCGCCTTCTTCCTGGAATCCGTATTTATCGGGCTGTGGATCTTCGGGTGGAAGCGCCTCTCTCCCCGGATGCACGCCTTCTCCATGTGGATGGTCGCCCTGGGCACGAACCTGTCCGCCCTCTGGATCCTCCTGGCGAACGGCTGGATGCAGCACCCCGTCGGCTATGTCCTCCGCAACTCGCGGGCGGAAATGGTCGATTTTACGGCCCTTGTCACCAGCAGTTACGGCTGGCTCAAGTTCCTGCACACGATTTCCGCCGGTTATGTCACCGCTGCGTTCTTCGTTCTCGGCATTTCCGCATGGCATATCCTCAAGGGGCGCGAACTGCCTCTGTTCAAAGCCTCTTTCCGCATGGCGGCCGTTTTCGGTCTGGTAAGCTCCCTTGGCGTCGTGGGCATCGGCGACTTCCACGGGGCTGAAGTGGGCCATGTGCAGCCGGCCAAACTCGCCGCCATGGAAGCCCTCTGGGACACGCAAAGCTCCGTTCCCCTTTACCTCTTCATCATTCCGGACGATAAAAACGAACGGAACAGGGTCGAGGCCATCGGCATCCCCTACCTGGTCAGCCTGCTCGCCTACCGCGATATCCATGCTGAAGTCAAGGGTCTCAAGGAGTTTCCCAAGGAGGATCGGCCGCCGGTCAGCGAGGTTTTTTACGGCTTCCGCTTCATGGTCTACCTCGGGGGGCTGTTTATTCTCCTGTCCGCCGCCGCCCTTTACCTCAGTGTCCGGAACCGCCTGGAAACCTTTCCCGGCTTTCTGCGCCTGCTGGTGTTCTGCATTCCTCTGCCCTACCTGGCGTCCCAGGCAGGATGGATCGTGGCGGAAGTGGGACGGCAGCCCTGGATCGTTTACGGCCTGATGCGGACCAGGGACGCCGTGTCCCCCAACATAGCCGGCAGCCAGGTGATGTTTTCCCTCATCGGTTTCGGGCTCCTCTACTCCCTGCTGCTCATCGTCGGGCTCTACCTGATGATCCACCACATCCGTAAAGGGCCGGACCCCGCCGGGACGCCGGCGCCGAACACCACATCTTCAACATAAGAACCGGAGGTACGACGTCATGGATTATCCGCTTGTGTGGTTTGCTCTTCTGGGAGTGCTCTGGGCCGCCTATTTCGCAACGGATGGATTCGATCTCGGCGCGGGAATGCTTCTCTCCACTCTCGGCAAGACGGAAAAGGAAAAACAGGCCATCCTGGAAAGCTTCGGCCCCCTGTGGAACGGCAACGAAGTGTGGCTGGTCACGGCGGGCGGGGCTACCTTTGCGGCCTTCCCGGCGGCCTACGCCGTCATCTTCAGCTCCTTCTACATTCCCCTCCTGCTGGTTCTGTTCGCCCTCATCGTCCGGGGCGTGGCCCTCGAATTCCGTGAAAAGCTCGAATCTCCGGCATGGCAGGCCGCATGCGACGCCGGCATTTTATTCGGAAGCGCCTTGCCGGCGTTTCTCTTCGGCGTGTTTTTCGGCAACATCTTCCGGGGTCTTCCCATGGATGAACGCGGCTTCAGCGGGCCGTTCATGGAGCTGCTCAATCCCTATGCACTGCTGGTCGGAGTGCTTTTCTGCGTCCTTTTTCTTGTCCACGGGGCTTTGTGGATCGCCCTCAAAACAGAGGGTGCTCTTTCCGCGCGGGCCGGCGACTTCGCTCGGCGGTTCTGGATACCCCTGATGGCCGCCGTCATCCTTTTTGTGGTCGGCTCCGGTTACAATTCGCGCCTTCCCGTCGCCTTTTTCCAGAATGGCGTGTTGCTGATTTTCCCGGTCCTCACCCTGGCGGCCCTTTTCGCGATCAAGGTTCATCTTCAGAGGTCCTCTTATCTCAAGGCCTTTGCGGCCTCAGGGCTCTCCATACTTCTACTGATGGCCTCCTGCTTTGCCGGCCTTTATCCCGACCTGCTCCCTTCACGCACCGATCCGGCCTTCAGCGTCACTGTTTCCAACGCGGCGTCGGGAGTTTACACCCTGAAGGTCATGACCATTGTGGCCGCCATTTTTGTCCCGCTCATTATCTTTTATCAATCCTGGGCTTACCGGGTGTTCCGCGGGAGAATTTCGCCCGAAGAGATCGGCGAAAGTTCTTATCTGTAGCGGCAGGGGTTGATGTTTCCGTTCGACAGGCGCGTCTTTTTGGCAGTTGGTAAAGAGAAACCGATTCTTAAAGAGTACATTTGTGAGGAGGAGAAGCTATGTTAAAGGAATTCAAGGAGTTTGCATTAAAGGGAAACGTCGTGGACATGGCTGTGGGTATCGTTCTCGGCGTCGCTTTCGGCGCAATCATCAAATCCCTGGTGGATGATCTCCTCATGCCCCCGCTGGGCCTCGTCTTGGGATCTGCGGATTTCACCAACCTCTTTATGATCATCAAGGAAGGCGCAAGCCCCGGCCCCTTTGCCACCCTGGCCGAGGCCCAGAAGGCGGGAGCCGTCACCGTCAATTACGGCCTTTTCATCAATACAATCGTCAACTTCGTCATTGTCGCCTTCGCCCTTTTCCTTGTCATCCGCAACATGAACGAACTCCGCAGAAGGATGGAAAAGCCCGAGGCCGAGGCGGCGCCCGACACCAAGGAGTGCCCCTACTGCCTTTCCACCATCCCCATTAAGGCCACCCGCTGCCCGAACTGCACGTCGGAGTTGAAGAGCTGAGCCCGCTGGAATCCCGGAAGCGCCTGCCTGTCAGACCCAGGCAGGCGCTTCTCCGTGGAGCTTTTCTATTCCCCCTTTCCCTCAAAGAGCAATTTCCCCTATCGAAACATGGAGTTCCTTGACCTCTGGTCGCTGACATGATAAGGGTTGCGACAAGCTTTTTCCTGAATTCACCTGATGTTCATTTTTCCCGCCTCACACGACGATGAAAAAGGCCAAGTGACATGAAACTGGACTTAAAAACACCCGGACAGACAATCAATAAGGCTTACGCGAAACAGACCGTCCGCCGTGACGAGCTGGATAAATTCAGAGAAAACCTTTCTGTTCTTTTTGAACGCCTGCGTACAGATGAGAGAGAAGAACACCTAAAGAATTTTATCGCCGATTTCCTCAAGGACACCTGGTACCGCCGCACCAATCTCGTAAATACCAGCGATCACATTGATCTGGCCATCTATACCGGACCATCTTCGTCTGACCCGGTGTCCGTCCTGATAGAAACCAAGACCCCGGTCAACAGACAGGAGATGATGACGCGGGAAAAACCCAATGCCAAGGCCTTTCATGAAATCATCCTGTATTATCTCAAGCAGGTGATTGAAGAACATAATCATGACATCAAGCACCTGCTGGTCACGAATACCGATGAATGGTTCGTCTTCGATGGTGTTTGGTTCGAAAAGCATATCCGGCGGAATCCCAAGCTTGTCAAGGCGTTCAAGGAGTTGAGACCCGGTGGTCATGATAATCGCTTTTTTTATGAGGATGTGCTCAAACCATGGCTTGACGCCCTTGACGTCGCGATCCCCTGTTGCTGGTTCGATCTGCGAAACTACGCGAAGATCATCAATGCTCGGAAGGTCGAAAGCAGGAAACTCATCGATCTGTTCAAGCTGTTCTCACCCCGGCACCTTCTGAAACAGCCTTTTGCCAATGACAGCAACTCGCTGAACCGAGCTTTTTACGGCGAGCTGTTACACATTATCGGGCTGGAGGAGGTCAAGGAAAAGGGAAAGAAACTCATTCGCCGTAAAGTTGAAGGGCGGCGTGATGAAGGCTCGCTTTTGGAAAACACGATCAATCTCCTCCAGGTACAACAGACGCTGGTGACCATGGAAAACCTCGCAGAATATGGTCCCGGCGAGGAGGAACAAATCTTCAGCATTGCCCTGGAGTTGTGTATTACCTGGCTCAATCGCCTCCTGTTCCTCAAACTGCTGGAAGGTCGCCTGATTGCCTGGAACCAAGGCGACACAATCGGCGCCTTTCTAAACAGAGATCATATCAGGGACTTCGACGATCTGCAGGAGTTGTTCTTCGAGGTCCTTGCCCGCCACCCCCGGGAAAGAACAGCGACAATCGCGTCCAAATTCGGAGACATTCCCTACCTGAACAGTTCCCTCTTCGAGTTCAGCGATCTGGAACGGCAGACACTCCAGATCTCCAATCTCAAACATCGTCTTGAACTCCCTCTCTATCCTGCCACGGTGTTGAAGGACGGTTCCGGCAGGAGGGCGAGCGGCACCCGCAAAACCCTTCATTATCTCTTTGAATTTCTCGATGCCTACGACTTCGCCAGTGAAGGAAACGCCCCGATTCAGGAAACGCCCAAAACGATCATCAACGCCTCGGTACTGGGCCTCATCTTCGAAAAAATCAACGGCTATCGTGACGGCTCATTCTATACGCCGGGCTATATCACGATGTATATGAGCCGCGAGTCAATCCGGCGGGCGGTGATGGAAAAATTCAATCGCCATTACGGCTGGAAATGTGCCGACCTCACCGATGTCTATAATGCCATTGCCCCCTCCCAACGGCGTAACGCCAACGAACTCGTCAACAGCCTGAAGATCTGTGATCCCGCCGTCGGCTCCGGCCACTTCCTGGTCTCCGCCCTGAACGAAATCATTGCAATCAAGTCTGAACTTCAAATCCTGATGGACCAGGATGGAAGATTACTGAAAGACTATGAAATCACCGTTGAAAACGATGAACTTTCGGTTCGGGACGAAAACGGACCTTTTGTTTATCGGCCCGGTAACAAAGAGTCGCAGCGGGTGCAGGAAACCCTCTTCCGGGAAAAGGCGACCGTCATCGAAAATTGCCTCTTCGGGGTGGACATCAACCCGAAATCGGTTGCGATCTGCCGTCTCCGGCTCTGGATAGAGCTCCTGAAAAACGCCTACTACCGTCAGGATGGAGAAGAAGGAAGCAAATCGGGAGCCCTGGAAACCCTTCCCAATATTGACATCAACATCAAAAGCGGCAATTCCCTGATCAGCCGGTTTGCCCTGCAGGAGAGCGGCGCTTCCCTGGCGCATTATGCACCGCCGGAGCGGCAGAAACTGCGCAATCTGACCAAACGGTACAAGGAAAAGGTGTGGCTCTACAAGCTTTCCACGGATGGGTCGAAACACAAGAACCTCCTTCGGCGGGAGATCGAATCTCTCAAAGAACAGTGGCAATCCTTTTCCTTTCCCGCCGACTGGTACCTGCGTGAATATCGGAAAGTACAAAACCAGCTCGCCCAGACGGTTTTTGACTTCGACCGGGTCGGACAGGAAAAACTTCAGGGTCTGCAGAAGCGGGCGGGAGAGCTGGAAAAGAAAATTTCCGAAAGGCAGCGGACGATCTATACCAATGCCTTTGAGTGGCGTTTCGAGTTCCCCGAGGTCCTGGATGAAAACGGGGAGTTTGCCGGCTTTGATGTGGTCATCGGCAATCCGCCGTATATGCGGGCCGACTCCGGCCAGGAGCACCTGAACATGCGTCGGAACATCATCGATTCAGAGCAATACGAGACACTATGGGAGAAGTGGGACCTGTATATTCCGTTCATGGAGTTGGGCTACCGGCTGCTCGCCCCTTCGGGTGTTGAGGCCATGATCGTCTCAGATGCATACTGCCATGCCAAGTATTCCCGGAAATCTCAGGAGTGGTTCCTGAAAAACAGCGCCGTGACTGGAATCGACTTCATCGGCAGCCTGGATGTGTTTGATGAAGCATCGGTCCATAACGTCATCTGTTTTTTCGAGAAGCGCGACGGAAAAGCCAACCGGCCGCTTCGGCGGCTCCATGAGGGTGAATTCGGCAAGGTGCGTCTCCTGCCGACGGATGAGCAGGAGCGCCTGTCTTATCGGGTGTTCTTCCCGGAAGAAATGCCCTCTTCAACCTTCACCACACAAACGATCCCTCTGACCGAGATTTTTTATATCACAAAGGGTATGGTAGTTCATGCCGATGAAAAAGTTGCACGAGGGGCTTTCCAGATGGAAGATCTCGTCGTGAATGAGCAGGACGACTTGCATCCCAAACCGTTTGTGGAGGGAAAACATCTCGACCGGTGGCTACCAACAATTCACAAGTGGCTGGAGTGGGGCTCAGAACGTGCTCCGACCTTGTTCAGTCGTCCTACTTTTCCAGAGTTGTATGACACTGGGGAAAAGATTCTTGTTCAACGAAGTCCAGGTCCGGATCCCAAGGCATGTTATGATGATCAGCGGCTTTACTTTACAGAAAGCAGCGTGGGTTTCATCCGCTGGCAAAACCTCACAGGTATCCGCAACAGATCCCTTCAAAAAACCGCACGATACGCCGATGAAAAGCGCCGAGCCGATCTACCGCAGCGCGAAACCCTAGAGGCGACGAGCCGCCGCTTCCATGTAAAATTCCTGCTGG
>Ga0123334_1002681_pt1 | contig 20234 bp, 20 predicted proteins | sample BiotimSIPDNA_FD_89706 | JGI IMG/M metagenome (GOLD analysis project Ga0123334, IMG submission 89706) | Anaerobic biogas reactor microbial communites from Washington, USA - Biogas_R1 time_0 SIP DNA | ecosystem: Engineered > Bioreactor > Anaerobic > Unclassified | place: Washington, USA... | reverse complement strand
TCAGACTTGGACTGTGCTGTTATGCTCTTCCATGTGAAGCCACTTGCAAAAGCTGAGTCCTCAATAGTATATCCATTGACTATCTCATTGCTGTCATAAGCTGTTTCCACGGAAATTGTCCAGTCGATATACTCTGTAACAGTTCCGTCAGCAGCTTCCTCTATCCGGTACTGACCGGACTTGCTGGAAGAATGCTGAGCTTTCTTGTTATAGTCTATCGTAACATTCTTGGATTCACCGTCAACGACCTCGATCGTATTGCCGATACCGTTTGCGTCACCGCTTACTTCTGTACGGTAAACAAGTCTTACATGACTCTGAGTAACGCTGTCCTTGAATGTCCACTCATCGCCTGAGGTACTGGTGAAAAGATCTGACAGCGGTATTGCTGTTCCGTTTTCATCAGTAGCACTCATAAGCTGGATATTGCTGAGTTCAGCGCCGGGAGTATCCTTTATGGTAGTTCCTGCAAGACTTATACCGTAATTTCTGTCAACGCTTGCTGTCCAGTAGATATAATCCTTGTTCGGATCCTCACCTGTACGGTCTCCGTTGTACTTATAATCCGGTGTTCCTGACTTTCCAACATGGGGAGTTGAATCAGGTGTAACAGTAACTGTAGCACTGTCCTTTACTTCATTATTCAGCTTGACGCTGTTTGTAACATCAAATGCTGAAGTATGTGCTTTAAGCTGTTCAGGAGTAACCTTTGTCTTATAGGTTATGGTAAAATTCCTGTAAGTATTTATACTCTGGTTGAACTGTATCTCACCGTTCTGGAGGAAGCATATACCATCGGGATTGCAATTGAAGCTGCCGTCAATGATCTCTCCAAGCATATCATCAGTGATCTGATAATTATTAGTCTCATACAGATCGCTCACATTGATCGTCCAGGTTATCTCCGGGCATCCGGATGAATCCTGACCGGTTATCTGTGCGCTCTTGCTGAGGGTAGGTGTTCTGTCGTCAAAATCAACGTTTATGCCTACATTTCCGAGATTTACTGTCTTATCTCCATTCTGGAGATGATCTCTCGTTACCTGACCCTTGAATTGCAGCGAACCAAAGATCAAACCGTTACTTGTCCTCAGATAATTGATGTAATCGATATTGAAGTCAAGTACAACAAATCCGTAATCATCATTGCCGGTGTCATATATCGTAAACTGACCGCTGGCATTTGAGGAAAGATGATGATCGGCAACATAATTCGTCCAGCCTGTAGATGAGTCTGATGAAAGACCTACACCTGAATTGTTCATTGCAAAGATGCTTAGCTGATCTTTTGGTACTCTAAGGTAAATACTGTGCTTGTTGGTATCGATCTTATCGTGGCTCTCGTCAATGATAGTAAAATTGACGTTCATATCGAATTCTACCTGATCCTGATTACTTTCTACAGTGATCGTATTGGTAGTGCTGTCATATGTACCGCCGGAAACTGAGGTGATATTGATATTGGTAATATCATTATTGATCTCATATGAGCCGCTTGGAACAACACTTTCACTTGCGGCATATGCCTGCTTTACTGCTGAAAACGGGATACCGTAGCTTATGAAGATACTGAGACATAAGAACAGCGCCAGACATCTGTGAAGCATGGTCTTACTGCTCAGCAGCTTATTTATTTTCCTTTTTACATCCATTCCGGCACTCTCCTTTCTCAATCATGATCCAGATCTGCGTCAGACCTTACCGAAGTCCTTCAGCGGAAGCACCCTCAGAAGAACTTTTCCGAGGACATTTTCGTATGCCACACAGCCAACTGCCGTTGAGCGGCTGTCTATGGACACTGCTCTGTGATCACCCATAACGAACAGTCTGTTCTCCGGGACCTTGTACGGCATTACTATGTCACATTCTCCCAGGGCTTTTCCGGAGATATAGTCCTCATCCTTTACCTCTCCGTTGACAGAAACTGTACCGTCCTCAGATATCTCAATGATATCGCCCGGCAGTCCTATAACACGTTTCAGCAGAACCTTGTTGTTGTAGTGGAATGCAACTATATCGCCTCTTTTGTAGTGCGAAGTCCTTATGCAGAGCACTACATCATCATTTTTAAGCGTTGGCGACATACTTGAACCCGTTACCCTGAACACCGGCAGAAACGCCGAGGAAATAATAACAGCCAGAGCTGCCAATACTATAATTGCTCCGACTGTGTTCCTGAGATTCCTTGAAAATGTCTGTTTCCGTCTGAGCCTTTTCAGTTCTCTTTCAAACTGTTCGGATGAAGGAATATCCATGATATTTTTATTATCAGTCATTTTCCTTCGCCCCCGGGATGTCTGATGTATCTGATACACTGACCGGTTCTGCTCCCTCGCCTGCATTGTCCTGCACTTGAAGTTTTAGCGCTTCGCCGGCCAGTGTATATAGTCTTTCCTTAAGCCTGCTGTTTTCTTCTGCAAGCTCCTCGTTTTCCTTTTTTAAATAGTATAGTATTTCGATTAGTTCTGATCTTTTTAGTTTTCTGAGTTCCTTATCAGTCATAGATCCTCCGGATAATATAAAAATCATATCTTTACTATATGTTAATTATATCATCATTATATATGTACTTCAAGTGTCAATGACCATTATTCATAATTTGTACTTAATTTTTGTCAACTCAACCAAGGCTATTTTATCCGGTTTGTACAGTTTAACGGCGGCAGTTTTTAGATTTTGTAATATAAATTTTAAAAATACCAAAAGTTATATTTTTCGGCAAAAAATCGGCACTGGTTGACCAAATTATGTGATATTTTCCTTGCCTTCAGAAGTCTTGCAAAATAAAACTATCCATGCTGTAATACATGGATCCAGTCTGTCAATAAACCTCAGATTCAGATAAAAGATCAGGGACGGCATTTTGCCATCCCTTCTACTCTCAACTTTCTATTTTCTATTTTTTGCTCACTGCCCACTGATAACCGGACAAAAATAAAAACCCCTGCGAGACCGTGAGTTGTCCGCAGGGGATATTTGCTGTATTTGAATCAAGACAAATTATTCAGCAGAATTGAGCTTCTTAGCGAGCTGAGACTTCTTTCTTGCAGCCTTATTCTTGTGCATAAGACCCTTAGCGCAAGCCTGGTCAACTCTCTTTATAGCTACCTTGATAGCCTCTGCCTTATCAGCAGCACCTGTAGCTACAGCAGCGTCAGCCTTCTTGAGAACAGTCTTGAGATTGGACTTTCTTGCCTTATTAGCAGCAGCCTTTGTTTCGTTAACCTTAACTCTCTTCTTTGCAGATTTGATGTTTGGCATTTTGTTACACCTCCTTGAGATCCGGCGGAATGTATATTTCTCCGCTTTTTACAAATAAATAATAGAGCACACACGGGTCCGTGTACTCCGGATAAGTGCAACGCACACTTATCCTACTGAGACAAATATAATTATAACATTTTCACCAATAAAATGCAATAGGCAAATGTGATATTCTGATAAAAAATTTTTTTGACATTTAAAGCATAATGCACAAGGAGGCGAAGTTTTGAACATCAGAACAGACCTTGCTGTTGAAAGTTTCTCCGTCAGTGACCTTCCTGAAGGCGTCCGCATGAATATCAGGGGAAAAGCCTTCAGCATAACCGAGATCATAATTGAAGATGACAGCTGCCTTGATACCATAGGAAAGGGCAGGGGGTCTTACATCACTCTTGAAGGCGGAAGCCTGAGCTGCTTTTCCGAAAACTATGAGGATATGATCTCCGAGCTTGCAGGGGAGCTCCGCAGGCTTGTCCCGGAGGGAGAGGTGCTTGTTGCCGGGATAGGCAATAACGATATCACCCCTGACGCTCTCGGCCCTCAGACTATCTCTAAGGTGCTTGCCACCCGTCACCTGAGAAAAGAGCTTGAAGCTGACAGTGAGGCGTTCCTGACGTCTCTGAGGCCTGTCAGCGCTGTTGCAGGAGGAGTTCTCGGTCAGACCGGCATTGAGACTGCGGAGCTCATATCAGCTGTTGCAGAGCAGATAAAGCCCTCCTGCATAATCACCGTGGACGCTCTTGCCTGCTCTGACATAAGCCGCCTCGGTACAACTATACAGCTTACTGATACAGGCATATCCCCAGGCAGCGGTGTCTCAAACACGAGGAAGGAGCTGTCCGCAAGGGTATTCGGCATACCTGTCATCGCTATAGGCGTTCCCACTGTGGTGGATATACTCACTATTGTACGCAGCCTCACAGGCATTGAGCTTAACGACGATCTTCCGGGGATGATGGTCACTCCCAGGGATATAGACCGCCTTACAGAGCGTGCTTCACAGCTCATAGCTTACGGTATCGATCTTGCACTTCATCCTACCCTTACTCTCGATGATATAAAAGGGCTTTTTTAGTGAGCAGAAAGTAGTGTGTGCAAACATTGTTCTCTCCTGCACTGCTTTCTGCTTTTCTCTGATTACAAAAAAAGAAGGATCCGACTTGTCCGTTGGATCCCTGTTTTTTCTGTTAAATTAAGACCACTTTTTCACTAAGATCAGCTGAAATGATTTCTGGTTCCGTCTCCCCAGAAACTGAGATAACCCTGTGAAAACTGTGAAGGATCGTTAAAGTAAAGTCTAACCGCGTTCTTTACACTTTCTGTAACGTATCCTGAGTAAGTTCCAAGATTTACGTATGATCCGCATCCTGAGAACTGATTGCGCTGGGTAAGAACTCCGTAAATTGTGTTAGGAAAACGTGAGCTGTTTACCCTGTTCATAACGACCTCTACAACGCAAGCCTTATCGTATTCACTGATCCAGTACGAACCAGCCTCGTGTCCGACTACATTGCAAAGGAGAATAAAGTCTGAATCTGAGATCGGAAGCTCGTTTGCAGTAGTACCTGCGTTTGCTTCCTGAACAGCTTCTGTAGGAGCTGCTGTTGCAGGTGCCTCTGTCTCGGCCTCTGTAACAGTCTCTTCGGGAGCTGCTGTCTCTTCCTCTGTAGGAGCTGCTGTTTCAGCTTCTGTCTGAGGTTCTTCGAGATATGTGGGTTCTTCGTAGTAATAATATTCTGTCTCGGCTTCTGTAGGAGCCTCTGTAACTGTCTCTGCCTCTGTAGGAGGCTCTGTTGTTGTCATCACTTCAATAGCGGCTGCAGCAGCTGTTGTAGTGACTGTGTATACTGTCTTTGAAACATTGTCTACTGAACTATAGCTCAGTGACCTCTTTGTTATGCTTGAATTAGATTTTTTGCTTTTTACTGAAGCGGTTGTGGTCTTAGCAGAAGTTTCAGCAGCAGCTGCCAGTTCTTCGTTTGCGGGTTCTACAATAACGAAATCATCTCTTGTACTAACCTGAGGTGCTGCATTGTATGCAACAGCTCCCCCGCCAATCAAACAAGCAGTAATAAGCCCGAAGACGCCAGCTGCAAATTTGGCTTCTTTCATCAACTCATCCTTTCAATTATTAGCGTTTGATATTTGCTCCTTTTTCGGGAACGTGTAAATGATACCACATTTAACGGAAAATAGCAATACTTTTCAGATTTTTTCCATTTTGCACCCAAAAATAACTACCCATTTCGCCGCTCTTAGTGGTAAACAGCACAAATAATATTAAATAAATCTTAAACCTTTATGACTTCAATATGAACAATACAAAAGGATTTACTTTAAAAAGTTACAAACAGGTTACAAAAAGTGCTGTTCAGGCAACAACTTATAGTATAGATATACCCTTGTTGTTCCCTGTGTAATAGCTGTCAGGCCTGTCAAAATAAGCCTCCGGATGGCTTCATCGGGCGATTTTTATGTCAGTTTCCGCCCTGTAAAATAGTATTCAGAAGCCTCAAAAAAAATGACAATCCGGTAATATTTCTTCCGGACAGGCATATTCCTACAGCAATGAATATTTATGCAGTTTTATGTGAATATTACTAATTTTGAATATTTCTCCCCATTATATGAATTTTTTCGATGTCACACTTTGGCGTTTTATTACGAGAGTATATATAATGAGTATTTTTTCCCATACATATATAAATAAGAGAGGACGGTCACTGGCCGTCCTCTGTTTCTTTTTCCTCCGGTTCCGGAAGAACCTCTATTATAACCTTTTCAACGTTCTGCTCGTTTACCTCTGCGGCAGTAAGGCGGAATATTCCGCTTTCCGCAGTTTCTCCGGCTTCCGGGATATGCTCCATAACGTCTGTTACCCAGCCTCCAACAGTTGTATAATCTGTCTTTATCAGATCATCGTTCAGGTCAAGCTGTTCAAGCAGATCGTCTATGCTCATGTCTCCTGCGACCTCGTACTTATCCGGAGCAAGCATCAGTATATTATTGACTATCTCATCGTCCTCATCGTATATCTCGCCAACAAGCTCCTCAATAATATCCTCAAGGGTAACTATACCCTTTGTACCGCCGTACTGGTCGGTAACTACAGCAAAATGCACCTTTGAGCGCTGCATTTCTTTCATAGCCTCGCTTATGAGCTTGCTATCAGCTATATGCGGAACTTCCTGTATTATTGAGCTGATATCGTTGCCGCCCTCTGTAAGCATTTTGAAGAAAGCCTTGTTGGTGATAAGTCCAACTATATCGTCAAGGCTCTTCTCGTATACAGGCAGCCTTGAATACATCTCGGTGCTGAATATCTCCTTTATCTCGTCGATAGTGGAGCCCAGCTCAACTCCTACAACCTTTACACGTGGAACAAGTATCTCATTCACGGTTATCTCGTCAAACTCAAGAGCACTCTTAACAAGCTCGCTCTCCTGTTCTTCGATCACGCCCTGCTCTTCGATCTCGTCGATCATGTATTTCAGCTCGTCCTCAGTAACACTCGGAGCATCATTGCCGCCCCTTGATACCAGAGAGGAGAGCTTATTCAGCAGGAATACAAATGGCTTGAATACTACAACGAGCACTGAAAGCGGTCCGGCAAATGACAGAGCCAGCTTCTCAGCGTTTTTCTTTGCATAGGATTTCGGTATAACCTCACAGAATACCAGCACAAGTACTGTTATCACTATTGTTGAGATCGCCGCACCGTTGCTTCCGCATAATTTAATGAATACAAGTGTGCTGACTGATGAAGTTGCAATATTAACTATATTATTTCCAATAAGAACCGCTGTCAGTACCTCATCAAATCGGTTTGCCAGCTTTAGAGCCTTTGCGGCTTTTTTATCTCCCTGAGCCTCGTAATTCTTCAGCCTGAGCTTGTTCACGCTGGAAAAAGCTGTCTCCGTACTGGAGAAAAGTGCAGAGAATACCATCATACAAATTACGAGGATAATTTTCCATACATCCGAATTGTCCATAAAATTCTTTTCTTCCATCTCCCTTATATATTATAATAGTATAGTGATACTATTCTAACACATATTTCAAAATAATGCAATACCTTGGGGAAAAGTTATTATTGATAAGAAAACAGTTACAAAAAACAGTTCAATGAAAGTAGTAGCGGAGACACGCATCCGCACGATCAGACTATATATTAAATAAGTAGAGGCACAGTATGTATCCGCATATACATTATATAAATATAAAAAGTCCGCACCATATGATGCGGACTTTGTTTTTGATAAGTATTGCAGGACGCCTTAATGCGCCGCTGTAATTACTTGATCTCGATTGTAGCGCCAGCCTCTTCGAACTTAGCCTTGAGCTCGTTAGCCTCTGCCTCTGAAACGCCTTCCTTGATAGCCTTAGGAGCAGCCTCAACTACTTCCTTAGCTTCCTTAAGGCCGAGACCGAGAACTTCCTTAGCAACCTTGATAACTGCCATCTTAGCATCACCGAAGGAAGCAAGGATTACGTCGAACTCTGTCTTAGCAGCTTCGCCGCCAGCAGCGCCGCCAGCAGCAGGAGCAGCAGCAACCATTGCTGTTACGCCGAATTCCTCCTGGATAGCGTCTACGAGCTCAGAAAGCTCGAGAACTGAAAGAGTCTTGATATCTTCAACAAATTTTGTGATCTTCTCTGAAGCCATGATAATAATCTCCTTTATAATTATTTGCCGATATACGGCTGTTTTAAATTAAGCTGCAATAAAATTACGATTGAAATCAGGCAGCTTCTTCTGACTTCTGGTCTGCAACAGCCTTGAGAGTTGCAGCGAGCTTCTGCAGGGGACCCTGGAGAGAGCCAACGAGCTGAGCAAGAAGGGTATCCTTTGAAGGGATCTTGGAAAGAGCGATAACTCCAGCCTGATCGTAAACTTCACCCTCAACGAAACCAGCCTTGAGATTGAACTTCTCATCGCCAGCCTTCTCAGCAAACTTACCGAGGATTCTTGCAGGAGCAGTCTGATCGTCGTTTGAAAGAGCGATAGCAGTTGTTCCGTTAAGAGCTTCTTCAAAGCCCTCGATACCGCAGTTCTTGAAAGCACGGAGAAGGAGTGTGTTCTTCTCTACGAAGTAGTTTACACCAGCCTCACGAAGCTCCTTTCTGAGCTTTGTATCCTCCTCAACGTTGATACCCTTGTAGTCAACGAGTACGCCGGCAACAGAGTTCTTGATGAGGTCTGTGAGCTGATCAACCTTAGCCTTCTTAGCTTCGAGTACAGCATTGCTTGGCATTGTGTATTCACCTCCGAATAATTTGTCATCGTATCCGAAAGCAACAAAAAATGTCCTTTACCGACAGCTCGGGAAAGGACAATGATAATTCATTATGAATCAATTGCTATTCCTCGGCGGGACTTACGGATGAACCTGCCAGCTGTCTTTAGAATACGATATGTACTGTGAAATTCACAGCTTGATTATTATAGCATACTTTTTTCCATTTGTCAAGGGGGTTTCGCAAAATTTTCTTTGAAAATTTTGCAGTAATCAGTGAATAAAAAGTAGAAAGTATTAATGGAAGCTGCAATATCTCTACTACTTTCTGCTCACTGATTTCTGCTCATCTGAATATAATAAAGCGGAGGTGTGACTATTGCAAAAAGAATTGTTTATCGCAGTTATCCTGTGTTTTGATACATACCTGGCAGCAGCAGCTTACTGCAACAGCGGCATACGCATACCAGCCATTTCTGCCGGTGTCATAGCCTTTTCCGGAGCTGCTGTCCTTGGTATTTCCTCCTGTTTCTCACACATTCTCGGAGAAGTCGCCCCGGCAAAGATACTTCATTTTTCCGGAACAGCTATTCTTGTGGCGATAGGGCTTCTGACAGTTTTTAAGAGTGTTTTCCGGCGAATTGCTGACGTTATCAGAAAAAACGGCGGAATGTCCCTGAAAATAGGCAACAGCCCTCTTGTATTCAAGATATATCTCGATGAGACCGCTGCTGATATCGATCATTCAAAGGTGCTTTCTGCCGCAGAGGCCGGAGCTCTGGCGCTGGCCGGATCACTGGATTCAGCTGCTATTGGACTGAGCTGCGGTGATCTGGCTCCGCTGAAGGCTTCGGTATTGACCTTCCTATGTGGTACGGCAGCGCTTTTCCTCGGAAATATCACCGGCAGGCGGATCTCTGCCCTTGGTATAGACCTTTCATGGATAGGAGGGATCATGCTGATAGTCTTTGCGTTCATCCAATAAAAAAGACGCCGATGGCGTCTTTTTACAGATCGTATACTACTATTTCTGCCGGATCAAATAGTCTCAGCTTTCCGAGACCTGCTGAGACCAGCAGCTTCATTTTACCTATGGTATACTTTCCCTTTGAATACTTCGGCAGGAATTTTCTTTCCGGAGAGAGAAGCCCCTTTCCGGCCAGCCTTATTACTCCGCCGTGAATATGTCCGCTGAGGGTATATTCAGCTCCCCATTCCGCATATACCTTGCCGAACAGGGGATTATGCGCCATGAGTACGACCTCGCCGTCAGGACATTTTCCAAGCAGCCTTTCAAGCTCAGGAAGATCTATCCGGTCAAGATCACGATAACATTCGTTCTTCTTATAGGTGGAATACTTCTCGCAAAGCCCGTAAATCTTCACAGACCTGCGGCCCTTATTCAGCGTCATATATTCATTTCTCAGCAGTATGACATCAGTTTGGCTGAGCATTTCGTAGAATTCTTCACCCTTCCTGTCCGGAAGGCTCATCTCGTGGTTGCCGTATATCATTACCACCGGAGCGATCCTGCAAAGCTTATCTATGGTACGCATTGCCGTGGTAAAATCCTTTTCGTCCCTCGATACCAGATCACCGGTCAAAGCTATGATATCCGGCTTTTCTTCCTTTACAAGCTTTATCAGGAAGCTGTTATTGCGTCCGAATTTTCTCTTGTGAAAGTCAGATAATTGTACAATGCGTATATTGCCGCCAAGCTTCTCATGTCTGACTTTCAGCATGATCGTGTTCTCAAATGCTGCCCAGATCGCTCCGGCAGCAATTACATTACGTATGATTTTATTTTTCTTCATTTGCTTTGTTGTCCGTTCTTTTTAAAATTTGTACATCTATAACTGCAAATATAAGCAGATATATAGAAGTCATCACTATTCTTCCGGAGTATATTGCTATAACTTCTGCCGGCTTTCCGGTATAGTCTGCATCCGGAGAAAAGGGGCTCATGTCCGGAGATCTCAGAAACAGGAACAGCGTCAGCCCTACACCTATTATGAGCGGCACTATAACTCCCCAGAAAAAGCAGAACCGCCGGGAAAAATTTCCTTGGCGGCCTGCATCAAGCTGTACACAGTGATACATCATGCAGAGTATGAGGGGAGTCACAAGATTAAATCCCCAGCTATATCCGGCTTTCTCATACACGAACCAGAGAAACCACTGCATAAAAATGCTGCATATTGCTATGATAAGCGCTGTGAACGGTCCCTGACCGTATTTTAGACGCCCGGATCTTGAGTCATCACTCATCCTCGTCCTCCGGCTCAGCTTCTATCACAACTTCATTCTTTTCCTCAAGAGCAGCCTCTTCTTCAGCCTGCTTTGCCTGCTCGTCTGTGAGCTGCTCAACCTTTTCGGTCTCGGCAGTATCATCGTGCTCGGCACGGGTGAATGCCACTACATGAGCGCCTTCGTTGACCCTCATTACACGTACACCCTTTGCGATACGTCCCATGATACGGATATCGCTTGCCAGGATACGGATGATTATACCATCACTGGATACAAGGATAATATCGTCATCCTCGTCAACTATCTTGATGTTGCAGACATGGCCTCTTATATCGTCCACCTTGTAGTTTGTAAGGCCGTATCCGCCTCTGTTCTGGATACGATAGCTGTCAAGCTCAGTCTTCTTGCCGAAGCCGTTCTCAGTTACGGTGAGCAGTGATGCGCCGGGACGCACTCTTGCTATACCCACAACATAGTCTCCATCACGGAGCTTTATAACTCTTACACCGTGAGCTGAACGTGATAATGCTCTTATATTTGCTTCTTCAACACGGATAGCCATACCGTTTCTTGTAGCTGCAAATATCTGCTCGCTGCCGTCAGTCATACGAACACCGGCTATCTCGTCGCCCTCGTCAAGACCAATTGCGATAAGTCCGTTCTTGCGGACGTTCTTGTAGAGTGAGAGATTTGATCTCTTGATCTTGCCGTTCTTTGTGACCATGACGATGAACTTCTCTTCGCTGAAGTCGGTGGTCTTTATCATGGCAGCTATCTTCTCGCCCTCGGTGAGAGGAAGCAGATTTATGAGATTGAAGCCTCTTGACGCCTTTGAGCCGTCCGGTACTTCATAGCATTTCAGCTTGTACATTATACCCTTGTTGGATATGAACAGGATATTGTCGTGGCTTCCGCAGATGAACATTTCCTCTACGAAGTCCTCTTCACGCTGCTTCATACCGGTAATACCACGGCCGCCGCGGCGCTGGGTCTTGTACTCAGCTACCGGCATACGCTTGATATAGCCGTTATTGGTGAGAGTAACAACGCAGTCCTCCTCAGGGATAAGATCCTCTATATCCACCTCGCCGCTGACATTCTCAATGTCTGTACGGCGCTTGTCGCTGAACTTTCTGCGGATAGTATTCAGATCCTCCATGATTATTGCGTAAACTCTGTTTACATCTGCAAGGATATCCTCATAGTCGGATATCTTTGTGAGAAGACCGTATAATTCATCGGTTATTTTCTGTCTTTCAAGACCGGTGAGCTGTCCTAAGCGCATCTGTACGATAGCCTCAGCCTGTTCCTGTGAAAGACCTGTCTGATCCTCAACGTGAAGTCCGCTGAGGTCGTACTGGGCACGGTCAAGAAGTGCGGACATATCCACATCCTTGAAGCGCTCCATCATCTTCTCCTTTGCCTCCTGAACAGTGGCACTGGAGCGGATTATTGCTATAACTTCATCGATATAGTCTGCTGCAAGCACAAAGCCCTGAAGGATATGTGCTCTTTCAAGAGCCTTTCTCAGATCAAATCGTGTTCTTCTCTGGATAACGTCTACCTGGAAATCAAGGTAGTGCTGAAGCATCTGCTTGAGTGTGAGTATCTTAGGCTCGTTGTTTACAAGAGCAAGCATTATGATACCTACTGTATCCTGGAGCTGTGTCAGCGCAAAGAGCTTATTCAGCACGATATTCGGGATAGCGTCCTTTTTCAGCTCGATAACTACTCTCATACCGTCCTTATCCGACTCGTCACGGAGATCGTAAAGGCCTTCTATCCTCTTGTCACGGGCAAGCTGGCTTATGCTCTTGAGGAGTCTTTCCTTACGGAGCATATATGGTATCTCGTCTATGATAATGCAGTTTCTGCCCTTTATCTCTTCAAAGTGAGTGCGGCTGCGAAGGGTTATCTTGCCCTTTCCGGTAGCATATGCAGCACGTATGCCTGCTCTGCCCATGATTATGCCGCCTGTAGGGAAGTCCGGTCCCTGGATATGCTCCATGAGCTGTTCAAGGGTGCAGTCCGGATCCTCGATAAGAAGAGCCAGAGCGTCTATGACCTCTCCCAGATTGTGGGGAGGGATATTTGTAGCCATACCTACAGCGATTCCCACTGATCCGTTTACAAGGAGATTAGGGAAACGTGATGGCAGTACCACAGGCTCTTTCAGACGGTCATCGTAGTTGGACATGAAATCTACGGTCTCTTTGTTGATATCCGTAAGCATATCCAGTGTGAGCTTTGCCATTTTAGCCTCAGTATAACGGTAAGCAGCAGGGCCGTCGCCGTCGATAGAACCGAAGTTTCCGTGGCCGTCAACAAGGGGATATCTCATTGAGAAATCCTGTGCAAGTCTTACAAGTGCGTCATATACCGAAGCATCACCGTGAGGATGATATCTACCAAGTACGGCACCTACAGTATCAGCACATTTACGGTATGCCTTATCCGGTGTAAGTCCGTTCTCATGGAGAGTATAGAGTATTCTTCTGTGAACAGGCTTTAGTCCGTCCCTGACATCCGGAAGCGCTCTCGATACAATTACCGACATGGCATAGTTGAGCATGGAATTTTCCATTTCGTCAACTAATTCGGTATTTATTATCTTTGAATTGTCCTGATATAACAAAATTTTTACCTCCTGTGAGAGATTGTATTTATAGCAAACGACTGTTGACTATATTTCAAGCATAAGCTTATTTTCCGGTATTTCTTATTATCTCGATCTCAGGCTCTGTGAATCCCTCTTTCGGGATTATGTAAAAGGACTGTTTTCCCTGCATGAGCAGGAAAAAATCATCGTATTCAAGAGGCTGATAGTTTTCATCAAGTTCTATTCTCGTCTTTTCCGGAAGGGGATCAAGCTCCTCCGGGATATCTGTAAGGTCGATCTCTTCTTTTTCTTCCTTGTCCGCATTTTCAGATATATCAGTCACTTCGCTCTCATACTCAGGCTCATTGACTGTGGATATATCTATGAATTTGTCAGCTATTCCGATACTGTATACCGGCTCGCCGAGATCCCGCACTGTCTCTGTAAGCCTTCTGCGGACGAAGCGTGGATTATGCCACTCTCTGAATGCAAATGCGATGCAGACTACTATCAGCAGATACACCAGACGGTTTTCCGGCGCTTTTACTGCCGCATACACAAAGTCTGCCGCAAGTATAAGGAACAGTGCCATAAACAGGTAGCTTTTCTTCATCACGAATTTTTTCTGATATGCCTTGTAGGCCTCGGAGAAAAGCTCCGGCTTTACGGTATATTCCTTTTCAAGCTTGTATGTTTCTTCCATTTATCCTCCAGAACAGGATCAGAAATCAAGATCCTGTGCGAATTTAGCGTTTTTCTCTATGAAGTTTCTTCTCGGCTCTACCTTGTCACCCATGAGGATAGTGAATACCTCATCAGCCTTGAGAGCGTCATCCATTCCTATCTTCACAATAGTTCTGCGCTCAGGATCCATAGTTGTCTCCCAGAGCTGCTCTGGATCCATCTCACCAAGACCTTTGTAACGCTGAACTTCAACGTCCTTGTACTTGCCGTCCTCAGAGAGCTCAGCGATATAGCGGTCTCTCTCCTCGTCAGAGAAAGCGTAGTATATCTTCTTCTTGCGCTCAACCCTGAACAGAGGAGGCTGTGCGATATAGACATTTCCGTTGGTTATGAGAGGTCTCATGTAGCGGAAGAAGAATGTGAGCAGAAGTGTTCTGATATGCATACCGTCAACATCGGCATCGGCCATGATTATAACTTTTCCGTAGCGGAGCTTCTCTATATCGAAGTCCTCGCCGATACCTGTTCCGAGAGCAGTTACCACAGGCTCAAGCTTATCGTTGCCGTATATCTTGTCTATACGTGCCTTTTCAACGTTGAGCATCTTTCCCCAGAGGGCAAGGATAGCCTGATAGCGGCGGTCTCTTCCCTGCTTTGCAGAGCCTCCCGCAGAATCTCCCTCGACGATATATATTTCAGTGTAGCGGTTGTCACGCTCGGAGCAGTCCGCCAGCTTTTCCGGCATTGAAGCCTTTCCGAAGGCGTTCTTGTTTCTCTCTGCATCCCTTGCACGCTTTGCTGCTTCACGGGCTTTAAGTGCAGATATGCTCTTCTCGAAGATGAGCTTTGCTGTATCCGGATTCTCTTCAAGGAAATTCATCAGCTTTTCCATGACGAGCTTTTCTACAAAAGGCTTTACCTCGGGATTTCCGAGACGTCCCTTTGTCTGTCCCTCAAACTCACATTCTGTGAGCTTTACTGAGATTATGGCTGTAAGGCCTTCTCTTACGTCGTCGCCGGAGAGCTTTTCCTTGTCCTTGAGGAGTCCCATTTTCCTACCGTACTCGTTGATGACCTTTGTTAGGGCATTCTTGAATCCGGTCTCGTGGGAGCCGCCGTCCTTGGTGTGGATATTATTTGCAAATGAGAGTATTATCTCATTGTAGCTGTCATTGTACTGGAGGGCTATCTCTGCAAAGGAATCGCCCTGCATTCCGGAGATATAGATAACGTCTCCGCTTATTGATTCAAGACCTCTTGTTGTGTGGATATGGTCTACGAACTGACGGATACCGCCCTCATAGTGGAGAGTTTCACCGATGATGTTCTCCTTGTCACGCTTATCGCTGAAAACTATCTTTATTCCGGCATTGAGGAAAGCCTGCTCACGAAGTCTCTTCAGAAGCACCTCGTACTCATATACAGTGCTCTCGAAGATCTCTCCGTCAGCCTTGAACATTACGCTGGTACCTGTCTCTGTGGTATCGCCTATGATCTTCAGCTCCTCGTCGTAGTGTCCACGCTGGAACTTCTGGAACCAGATATGCTCGCCGTCCTTGACTGTAAGCTCCAGCCACTCTGAAAGAGCATTTACTACTGAAGCGCCAACGCCGTGGAGACCGCCGGATACCTTGTATCCGCCGCCGCCGAACTTACCGCCTGCGTGGAGTATGGTATAAACTACCGTTGCCGCAGATATACCTTCCTTAGGGTGAATACCTACAGGGATTCCTCGGCCGTTGTCTGATACACGGATTATATCCCCTTCAAGTATCTCTACTGTGATCTCTGTACAATATCCTGCAAGTGCCTCGTCAATGGAGTTATCCACAATCTCATAAACAAGATGGTGAAGTCCTCCGGGACCTGTTGAGCCTATGTACATTCCCGGACGTTTACGTACCGCTTCAAGTCCTTCCAGGACTTGTATGTCGTTTTCGTCATAGTTATTGTTCTGCTGACTCATGAGTTACCTCCAAATATTCTGGTTGAATATATATTTTCCCGAGCAACGGGGGAATTGTCGATAGTTATCGTCTTCCTGAGGAAGATACCTTATGTATTGCGCTCTCTGATGTCGTTTCAGTCTGTTCTGAATGATGAGGGGATATAACAACTCTGTAATATATGAGTTCGCCCTTATATCTGCCGTCTTTCTTTTTGAATGTTACGTAGAAATAGCGGTTATCTTCAACATGACATTCATACTCAACGTCTCCGCTGTCCTCATACACAGTGAAAGATGTTATCTTTTCGCCGTGGAAGCTGTCCATTACTTTTTTGTAGTCATCAGTATAGAAATCAAAGCAGGAGATGGTATCCTGCGCCATAGGCTTCCAATAGCGTATTGGTTTTGTATTGTCAAGGCTTATCTTGTATTCATTTTCTATTTTTTTGATGCGCTTACTGCTGAAATATCGGTATTCCACCGGAATAAAGCTCTTGTACACTATAAGGCTGAAAGCAAACAAAACAGCAGCAACAATGAGTATCATCTTAAGCAGCCGTTTTCTCTTTTTCCTCTCCTCAATGACATTTTCATCCTCATAATACTCCACTACATTCCGCCTCCCTCAGCAATGCGCTTTTTAAGGGTACTTGCAGAAAGCTGTGATATATAGATCTTTTCTCTGCCGTCCTTCATCACTATTATGAAGCTCTTCGGCATTTCATAGGTGGTATAAACGCAGTTATGCTCCTTTTCTGCTCTGTCGAGCAGGAGCTTGGTACACTTTTCAACAGTTGTGTTCTCAATGTCGAAAATTCCAACTATATCTCTTATATCAACGGAGTAATTATTCCCCACATGAAGATATACTGTCCTTTTCATCGGTTATCCTGCCTCCGCTTATATGCAGGATCTTTCCCTTTATTTCGGGGAGAAGTGCGCCCTCATTGGGAGTTGTCAGAAATACCTGCATATCCTTTATCATATCCAGCACGAATCGCTGTCTGTTCTCGTCAAGCTCGCCCATTACATCGTCCAGAAATACTACAGGAGCGTCCTTTGAACGCTTCATGAATATCTCTGCCTGTGCAAGCTTCATTACAAGGGCTGCGCTCTTTATCTGTCCCTGAGAACCGTAGTCCTTGGCGCTTACTCCGTTTATCTTTATGATTATCTCATCACGGTTCACACCTGAATGGGTAGAGCCGGTGCGGATGTCGTATTCTGAGGTATCCTGCAATTTTCTGTAATACTGCTCCTCCGCCTGACTGTCGGCAGGCTTTTCAAAGTCCTCCGGACGGAAAACATTTGAACGGTATTCCAGCTCAAGCTCCTCGTTTCCGCCTGATATTATCCTGTATAATCTGCCGCATATCCCGTTGATCTTTGAGATATACTCGTTTCTCATATAGGATATCATAGTTCCCTCATGGGCAGCCTGTCTGTCCCATATATCCAGCACTGATGCAGGAGAATTGCCCTGTGAAATATCCTTCAGAAGGGCATTGCGCTGGTTCATTATGGCGTTGTGCTTGTTCAGATGTACCACAAATACCGGATTAAGCTGTGAAGCAGCCATATCTATGAAGCTCCTCCGCTTTTCGGGAGAGCCCTTTATTATCTCAACATCATCAGGGATAAAGGCGATGCACTTGAAAACGTCGAACAATGCTCTCGTGCCCTTCTGCTTCACACCGTTAAGGTGGATATTCTTGGGCGAAGAGGCGCTTCTCGTCATCTCGAACTCTATTTTCTGTTCCCTGACGCTGTCCCTCAGCTTTATCTTTGAGGACATACGGCTGCCGTCAAGGCAGATGTAGTCCTTTTCCTTTGAGCCACGGAAGCTGCGGCAGCCGGAAAGTATCCACATGGCTTCAAGAAGATTGGTCTTGCCCTGTGCATTAGGACCGGCAATGATATTATACTTCGGATCGGGAGCAAAGGATATTCCGGAAAGATTTCTGAATCCGTCTATATCCGCATAGGTTATCCTCACTCTACTACCACTTCTTCTCCGCCGAGAGAAACTCTGTCGCCGGAGCGTATTTTCTTCCCTCTCATTGTGCAGACTTCGCCGTTTACCAGCACCTGTCCATCCTGAATGAGCTGCTTAGCCTCTCCGCCTGAACCTACCATGGACGTAAATTTCAGAAGTGCGTCAAGCTTTATGAATTCAGTGGTTATTTTTATAGTTTTCTCTGCCATATAAACGCTCCCTTGGGATCTTTCGTGTTTTTCTTTCCTTTTTTCTGACTATATTATCCCTGTCAAGGTAATAGCTGTAGGCAAATTCCTTGTTCAGAGATGCAGCATACCTGAAAAGATAGGGATTTTCAAGGGTATATCTGTATGCGAATCCCACGCTGCGCTTTATCTTGCGGGCGATTATCCTTTCTGCGATCTTCTTTGAGATATATTTTGAGGCCAGCGCCGATACGATACCTATGACTATGAGCAGAACATCTACCCATATCCATGAGCTGTCAAAGTTCATGTCTATCAGATCAAGCAGCTTTTCCGGTATATGCTTCCAGAAAGCTATCGCCAGTGTAAGAAGAAGCGCTGCTATAAAGCATACCGAGGAAATTATCCCGGTCATTACCGAAAATACCGTAGCGCCCTTGGCATGGCCATATATCCTGTAGATCATGTCAGTTCTTAAGCTGTATCGGCATTACAAGGAAGATATAGCTCTCGCCCTCAAGCGGAAGTATCTCTATTACCTTCATTGCGCCGTTGAAGCGGATGCGTACCTTATCTCCCTCGGCAGCTCTCAGAGCCTCCAGCAGGAGCTTGTTGTTGAATCCGATAGTAACTGTTTCCCCGGAAATATCTGCTGATATAGCATCATTGATCTTTCCTATGCCGGTCTTGCAGCTTATCTTCATAACTCCGTTGCCTACCTCGCAGCGGATAGGAGACTTGTTCTTGTCATCGATAAGCAGTGAGCAGCGTTCGAGACAGGTTGCAAAATCTCTTTTGCTGATGATGACCTCTGTCTTGAATCCGTTAGGGATGCTGAGTTTGTAGTTGTGGAATGTTCCTTCAAGAAGTCTTGATATAACCACAACATTATCTATCTGGAATATGATGTGTCTGTCATTTGTGCATACCGTGCAAAGCTTCTCATCGTCGTCCTTTACGAGAGTTGATACCTCGATAAGAGCCTTTTTCGGAACTACGAAGTGGTACTGCTCCTTGCAGTCGGTGAGCTCGCTCCTGATAGCAAGGCGGAATCCGTCAATGGCTACCATATTGAAGCTGCCCTCGCAGATATCAAAAAGCTCACCTGTGAGAACAGGCTTGCTCTCGTTAGTAGATGTGGCATAGCTTGTCTGGTTTATCATTGAACGGAGAACTGTCTGCTTTACAGTGAAGCTTCTTTCTGTATCAACTACCGGCAGCTCAGGATATTCGTCAGCAGACATTGCTGAGAAGCTGCACTGTGTAGCGTCGCAGGATATATTAATAACGAGATTCTCGTCAACATCAAATGTGATATTTTCTCCGGACATACGTCTTGTGAACTCGCTGAAAAGTCTTGTGCCAACAACGAATTCTCCTGAGCCCTCTGTATCGGCCTTGATAGATGTGCGGATACCCATTTCAAGATTATATGCTGTAAGCTCAACAAGTCCCTCTGCGACCCTTACTTTTATTCCCTCAAGGGCTGCTATAGTTGACTTTGGAGATACGGCTCTGGATACGTTGCTTATAGCTTCGCTGAGTTCTGATTTGCTGCATATGAATTTCATTGGTCTTATACCTCCGGATATATAGAAAAATATATGAGAGCTGTCCTTCTGTCGCGGACAGTCTCCGGCCTCTCGTAACAAGATATGATAAGCGATAGCGATATGATAAGAAAAGAATTATTTATAAAAGATAAGATATGATTATTATTTTGTTGTTGTTGTAGAGGCTGTCTAAAAGTTGAAACAGGGAACGATCCTCTGTGATACGCCTAAAAAGCGTCCACATGAGGATGTTGTGAATTTTTTGAATTTGTTGGAAGCTCCGGCGGAGCTCGCTTTCAGTGTGGAATCAGTTAAATACTGTTGAGTTGAAAGTATGTAAAAGTGGACAGATCTGTTGAATCGTTCCCCGACAGGGAGATCTTTCAAAAAGCTGTTGATTGTTGATAAAGTGATACTGTTCAAACCTGTCAGGAATAATTTTTTCATTGCCGGATAATTTACGGCAGGAAGAGTGATAGTTCTTCAAAATATGATTCCACAGTGTTTTTAACACT
>Ga0123334_1002670_pt1 | contig 20327 bp, 15 predicted proteins | sample BiotimSIPDNA_FD_89706 | JGI IMG/M metagenome (GOLD analysis project Ga0123334, IMG submission 89706) | Anaerobic biogas reactor microbial communites from Washington, USA - Biogas_R1 time_0 SIP DNA | ecosystem: Engineered > Bioreactor > Anaerobic > Unclassified | place: Washington, USA... | reverse complement strand
TTGCAGTTGCGCTCGGCATCCTTGGCGCGTATTTTTTGGCGTCGCTGATATATAAGCCTATGGAACTTTACAACCCCAATGTGGTGGCACCGTACCTCGATCTTATCAAGAAATCATTGGTGTTCCTGTTCGCAGGTTGCCTGTGGTCGAGCGTCGGCGCGCTCCTTGCAAATCTCTCATTGAGCAAATACATGGCGTACGCCGCGCCATTTGTCATTTACTACGTGCTGGTGATTTTATCCGAGCGGTACTTCACCAGCGTCTATGTGATTAACCCCGAGGAATGGCTCAGGATGCAGAACTTCTGGCCGGGAAACGAGTGGGGCGTTATGCTCATGATGATCTTGCTCAATGTGATCATCATGATGATCAACAGCGCGGTAATTGAACGGAAACTGGACTCATAACGAAGACTTACAGGGGAGGCTATGACAAACATTAAGGTAAAAAAGAACAGGGCAAGGAACTTTCTGTCGGCGATAACGCAGATATGGCAGATATGTCTGAATAATTTCAGGAGCTGGAAGAAGAATCCACGGGTCATTATCACTTTCGGTCTGGCATTCGTACTGTGCTTCCTGTTGACCGACAAAGTCGTCAAGTTCAGCAATGAATACGATACCATACTGCAAGCGGTCGAGCCGTTTGTCTGGACGTTCGGCGACAGCAACTCAATACTGCTCGCCTCTCTCTTGTTAATACTCCTGTTCTCCGATATGCCGTTCCTCGGCGCAGCGGTGCCTTTTTACCTGATGCGTACAACTAGAATACGGTGGATGCTCGGACAGGTGCTGTATATCTGTATGGCAACCTTCATATACATGCTGTTTGTCTTGATGTCCTCAATCTTGATCTGTATGAAGAATGCGTTCCCCGGCAACATGTGGAGCGAGACCGGCGCGATCTTGGGCTATTCACAGGCCGGAAAAGCGATCGCCGTACCGAGCTCTGTAAAGACCATGGAGATGTCTACCCCGTACGAGTGCATGGAGACCATCTTCTTGCTAATGCTTCTTTACACGTTACTTTGCGTGTTCATCATGTTTGTTATGAACCTTCGCAAGGGCAAGTTCTGGGGAATCGGCAGTGTGTTTATCTTCAGCATCTATGGATTCCTCTTGAACCCGCAGCTCTTCAAGGACGCACTGCACTTGAACGACGAGCAGATGTATATCGCGAACGTCGCGACCGGGTGGGCTTCACCCCTGCAGCATGCAACATACTATATGCATAACTTTGGCTACGATCTGCTGCCGCGGCTGAAACATACTTACATAATCTATGTGGCGCTAATATTGCTGCTGTTTGCTTCGGCGTTCCTTGCGATGCGTAAATATAACTTTAAGTTCAACGGAGGGCTGGAATGATGGCTGAAACTATGAGTTTGGAAAAAGAAGATATCGCGATCAGCATACAGCATGTGTCCAAGTCCTTCGACAAGGAAGAAGTACTCCACAATGTGAACCACGACTTCACGGAGGGTATGATTCACGGCATTATCGGCAACAACGGTTCCGGCAAGACCGTGCTGTTCAAATGCATCTGCGGTTTCCTGACACCGAGTAAAGGCAAGATATTTGTTGATTACCAGCAGGTTGGTAAGGACATGGATTTCCCGGACGACATGGGAATCATCATTGAGACGCCGGGGTTCCTGCCATTTGCAACAGGTTTTAAAAACCTCCGGATACTTGCTTCGTTGCGCAACAAGATTGATGATGAGAAGATAAAAGAGACGATCAAACGCGTCGGACTTGACCCCAAATCTAAGAAACTTGTTTCAAAGTATTCGCTCGGTATGCGACAGAGGCTTGGTATCGCACAGGCGATCATGGAAGACCCGTTGATGCTGATACTCGACGAGCCGTTCAACGGGCTTGACAAGCACGGCGTTGCCGATATGCGCGAGCTGCTGCTCGAGCTTAAGAGCAGGGGCAAGACCATACTGCTAGCCAGCCACAACCAGGCCGACATCGACGAACTGTGCGATACAGTCTGCGAGATGGATGCAGGCATTTTAACAATTATTAGGTAGATATTTTATAGGGAGCACTGAATGGACAGCATTATCGTAGCGAGAAAGCTTACAAAGATATACCGTACGGACAAGACACGCATCAAGGCGCTGGCGGGTGTGGATCTGGATGTCGCGCCCGGAGAGTTCATTGCGATCGTCGGGACGTCCGGCAGCGGTAAGTCGACGCTGCTGTCGCTCCTTGCGGGCCTTGAGAAGCCTTCGGCTGGCAGGGTTGCGATTAAGGGCCACGGCATTCACAGGATGAGCGAGAAGCAACTCGTGGACTTCCGGCTGAAAAACACCGGGTTCGTGTTCCAAAACTACAACCTGATGGGCGTGCTGACTGCGCAAGAGAACACGGCGTTTCCGCTTTTGGTGCAGGGAAAATCAAGAAAAGAAAGCATGTATAAGGCAAAGGAACTGCTGATGGAGCTAGGTCTCTCCGGACACCTGCACCACAGGCCGGGGCAGCTTTCGGGCGGCCAGCAGCAGCGCGTGTCGATCGCGCGGGCAATCATCACGGAACCGGAGATCGTATTCGCCGATGAACCCACCGGCAATCTGGACTCGGAGTCGGCCGACAGGATCATCGATCTGCTATCGGATATCTCAAAGAAAAGGAGCAAGACCGTGCTGATGGTCACGCACGATCAAAACCGCGTGCGATGCGCCGACAGAATCGTTCATCTGAAAGACGGCAGGATCGACAGCAGTGATGCTGCCATTTGCTAAGGGGAGGACACCAGACTTGAAAAAGATCATAATCGCAACGATAATCATTATATCCGCATTTCTGGCCCCGTTCCCGGCGTATGCCTCGGCGGAGCAGCTTGACATAGATAATATGAATATATACTCCGGCATGACAAAATCCTATGCACAGGGGTATACTCCGGTGATATCCGGCGGAAAAGCGATCATCATACTTCCCCTTGTCTATCTGGGCACGGAGGGCATTGAAGGCGATACCATCACGGCAAAGCCTGATTTAGGTTCCACTTCGAACTCTCCATTTGTATACTCCAACTATCAGCTTGACGTGCACCTTGCAGACAATCCGGTCGGCGATGGCTCATCCACCGTGCCATCTTATCTTGTAAGGCTTGAGATACCACTTGCATCCGAGAGATTGAACGGAGTATATCCGGTTCAGATTGACACAAGCTTTTCTACCCCCACGACACCGGGAATAGAGCAGAGCTTCACGGTCTATGTCACGATTACCGACGGAAAGGATCCGAATGCAACGCCCGCACCGACACCGGAGGAAAGGAAGCGCGAAGAGCCCAAGATCATACTGACCGATTTCAGTGTACCTGAGACAGTCACAGCAGGGGAACCCTTTGATATCAGGATTACGCTCTTTAATACCGAGGAGTACTGGCATGCCAAGAATGTTGCCGTGACATGCGAGGGGATGACCAGCGATATTACGCCCGCCACACAGGTGAATTCGTACTTCATCGACGAGATCAAGGACGAGGAAACCTATGATATGACGCTGCACATGAAGACCCGGCTGGACGCGGCGTCGGGCCCGCAGAAGGTGCAGATCAATATTGAGTACGAGGACAGCAATGGAACATCGTATTCAAACAATGCGCAGATACCGGTCGAGATCAAGCAGCCGCTACGGCTCGAGCTCGACGATGTGAACATCGCTTCCAAGGTTAACGCGGGCGACAGCTTACCGGTCAGCATCAACATCTACAATATGGGTCGTTGTACTGTCTACAATATACTGTGCTCTCTCGAACTGCAGGGCGTCATACCCGAAGGCACCGCATACCTCGGCAACATGCAGCCCGGCAGCGGTGCAACCGCAGAGATATATTCCTTCTTCGGCACTCTGGATATGGGCGGAAACGGGAGTTCATCCGGAGATGACAACGCACAGAAATATGGTATGTCCAATGGAACGCTGACCGTAACCTATGAGGATGAGTACGGAGAGCAGTACAGCCAGGTTGTCGACGTATCGACGGTGATTGAAAGGCCTGTGTTCGACCTGAGCGACGAGGATGAGGAGCCGGAAGAAGAACCGGAAAGGGCTTCTCAGTGGTGGGTGTCGGTGCTGCTTGCTGTCGGCGTAATCATGATATTGTACGGCGTAATCTCCTACCGCAGGAAGGTCGCAAAGCTTAAGAAGGAATACGGGAATGAAGATATCTGAACTGATCCGTCTTGCTCTTTTAAATGTCATCCGGCGGTGGCGGAGCACGGTGTTGACCATTATTGGCGTTGTGATTGGAACCACCTGCATCGTGCTGATGTTCTCAATAGGACTTACAAACTCCGCGGGGATTGATTCCACGATCCATGATAAGAAGCTGACGGTGATTGAAGTCACTCAAAGAGAAGTTCAGAATGCAAAGGCTCTCGATAGCAATGCCATAGACGCCATCGGGCAGATCGAGCATGTTACAGGAGTGTTGCCGGTCAGATTCATGCAGGTCTATGCCGAGACGGGAAGGTATAGCGGGAACTTGCAGATTACAGCAGTTCCGCTTGATAAGCTGTCATATATCGTGAAGCTCAAAAAAGGCTGCTATCCGAATCCGGACAGTGCGATGCCTGAGATCATCATGGGCAAAGCGGCGGCGAAGCATTTCCTGAGAAAGGGCAGTACAGATCCGTCCACTGGCTATGAGGGACCAGACCTTGACTGGCTAGGATTGGACATTGACTTTTATCCCGGCGGAGAATGGGTCAAGGAGGATCTATCGATCACCGGCCCGAAGCACTACCGTGCGCGGGTGGTTGGAATTGTTGATGGCGGTGACGAACCGAGCAACGACATCTACATGTGCGAGGAGCTACTCGATACCATCATATGCCGGAACTATGCGCTTGCAGACAGCGTCGGGATATTAAAGAACAATTATGATAAAGCGTTTTTATTCGTAGACAGTGCAGATCATGTCAAGGCAGTCATTGCAGCAGTCGAGGAATACGGCTTTGATACGGTCAGTGATGTCGAGAGCATTGAACAACTAAAGGCACAGCAAAAACAGCAGCAGTCGCAACTCGGGGCGATCGGGCTCATCACGCTGATTGTATCGGCAATCGGAATTGCCAATACCATGATCGCTGGGATACTCGAGCGCAGGAGCGACATCGGCGTCATGAAGGTGGTCGGCATGCCGATTACAAAGATACGGCTGCTGTTTCTGATCGAGTCTGCAATCATTGGCCTTGTGGGCGGGCTTGCCGGTATTCTGCTGAGCCATATCATAGCATATCTCATTAGCACCGCAGCTGACAGTATAGGATTCCTAGGCATGCAGTTTTCATCCGGCACCAAGCTTGCGATGCCGTTATGGCTGGACGCCGGTGCGGCAGCCGTCGCCGTCGCGGTCGGCGTGATATCAGGCGTATTACCCGCCGTAAAAGCTGCGAACATGGCTCCGATGGATGTGCTGAGGAGATAATAGTATTCATCCAGGAACTTGAAGAGACAGGCAAATGGCCTAGCAGGTGCATAAGTCCCTCTGGCCATAATAACTTATTCTCGTCGTGTGGATTACAAGTATCTGTTACATATTTATACATAATAGCTAAGCTGCATTTGGATGACTGGTTGGTCTTCAGTACCTTGTTTGTACGGCTTCTCTCTCCGCCATAATTTCGGATAGGACAGAATAATTACTCCTGTTCGATATAAGATTAGCACGTCATAAGATTTGACGTGCTTTTATATTATCATCAAGCAAATGATATATCAAATTTAAAGCAGCGAAACCACAAATATCAGCTCATGCCTTGCTGAATAATTCCCATCAAAAGCTAAGCCGTGTTTACCACATAAGCGCAATGTTCCGACAGCCCCCTTCGCAAGAGCTCCAATGTATGTATTATCGATTTCTACTGCATATAAAGGATTGAGTAATGCCGGTTGCGATATTATCCATTGTGATTCATCAACATATATCAACCCAAGTGCAATGTATCTTTTTGAATCTTGTATACCCAGCTTCTTCCACTCTACGGTATCAGGTAAAACATCTTGAAAAGGCAAGTCACTATCAGAAGCAACTTCAAACGATATTATCTGTATTTTTACAGGCACTTTGGAGTTGTTCTGAATGTTAATATCAGAACATAAAAATCCATCTTCACTATTTGGATCAATAGAGTATGAGATATTTACTGGATGAGTAATGGATATCGTCAGAGCATTAATAGAACCAACAATAGGGATAACGCTATTAACATCTCCCGTGCCAATTGCGGTTATCATTTGAATACTAGAAATAACTAATGGAGATACCGCTGCAACCGTTGACCCGTTGCCTAACTGTCCATATTGATTATTTCCCCAACCATAAATAATACCGTCTGAATCCGATGTAAAGCTTGTGTTCCCCGTTTTCTTAATACTAGTTATATTTGATAACGCGGGAATAATTGTTGGGCTTACAATGCTTGCAGTGTTTCCAATCCCTGCTTGTCCAAGTGTATTCGTTCCCCAACCATAAATGTATCCATTAGCATCTTTGGCGTACATGGTGTTGTTACCGTTATAGATCTCTACATTATTGTTACCAAGCTGAGTAATCTTTCCAGTATTGCTTTTCTTGTTCTGATCACCGCTGCCTACTTCTCCATACTCGTTTTTACCCCAAGCATATGCTCAGGTACTTGCGCAGCAGCCGTTACAGAGATCTTATCTATAAACGGTATTTCTCCGGCTTGTTGTGTTTCGCCGCAACTCAGCAAGCAGTTGATGCCGATCGCGTAGTTGAACAAAACAGGTTCAACCGGAGTATTGAGCTGCTCCGTAAGCTGTACGACCTGTTGCTCAAGTTGTCCGGATTTGTTCTTCAGCACACTGTTCTCCTCTTGGAGTGCTTCGATCTTGACCAAATCCTCTTTTTGCTTGGCGCATCCTGTCATAAACAATGTAGATAAAGCAAGCAAAACATATAATACTGCAATACCCTTAAAGAATTTCATTATATTACCTCTTTCCTTCTATAAAAATTATTGAGGAGTACTCGGATACATTAAGATATACAAGCACATCCTCTAGATAAACACCCTGCAGTTCTCCCACGAATGCGCCTCGATTTGTATGCGCACAGATGAATATAATCATTTTCTTCCGTTGCCATGAGCTTTTCCTTCGCCCAAATTATTTGTGTATTTAATCGCATTGAATGACTGTCAGTATATCGGGGAATTCTCTTATGCCGACGCCTTCCGGATATTCCGGTTCGCCGATCATTACGCCGGGGCGTATCTCGACAAGCGCTTTTTCGGGCTGAAGTTCTTCGGTAAGGAAGCCAAAATCAAAGGTCATCCCCGTCATATCAATTGTTCCCTCGGCAGCGCCTTCGCCCGGCTTGATATCCAGCACTGCATCCGCTGTTATGCCGTAAGCGCCCGTAAGCGTCAGCGTGTGACCGTTGAGAACTATTTCCTTGCGTCCCGAGAGCGGGATGCCGGTCAGGTCGACAGTCTCATCGCCGGTCAGCGTGACTGTAGTGTCGCCAGGAGACGGCAGCGCGGATTGTATGGAATCGTGTTTTACGAACGAGGGCTCTTCCGGCATTTCCGGCTCGGAAACATCAGATTCTCCTGTTTCCCCAGGCGATCCTGACTCTTTATCCTCAGAGGCGACTGGCGGATTTTGCGCACAGCCAGCAAAGCAAAAGAGCATGACCAAGGTGAGCATGAGAGCTATTATCCAGTTAAACTTTCTCATTATTTTACCTCATTTCTTTTTATCATTTTAGTTGTTGAACGTGTATATCTGTTTGTTAGTTTCGTACAAAGAAGAATATCTGCCCAAGGTTATTGGCGCTCAGGTCGCCGTTCGCGCCTGAAACGATATATTTACCGTCGTCAGATATCCAGAGCACGGTGGCGTTCGCCCATGAATTGGGATGGTATTTATCCGAAGCAAAATCGTACTGCCATAATATCTGGCCCTCGCGGTTTACAACGGCGATTGTCTTGGTGTTCTGCACCGCAAATAACTCGCTGTCGGCAGTAAAGGCTGCCGCCATGCCGGGCTGTATCATCGAATACAGCATTCTCCCGCTGATATCATAGATGTTGTTTGACAATGAACCTTTGCCGCTGGAAAAGGAGTTGCCGTACCATACAAGGCTTTCGTCCGGGGACATGGCGACCTCGGAGCCACCAGTGGTCACGGGGATACTTATTACGTTTTCGCCCGTGTGCTTATCCACGATCTGAACGGCACATGGCGATGCCTTGGTCATGGCCGTGATGTAATGCTCGGTTATCGTCCATTTGGTTATCCATGCGTCCACATAGGTTTCCCAAAGCAGCGAGCCGTCGTTTGTGGAGAAGCAGCGCAGATACCCATCGCCTGCGGAAACGTACAGCACGGAGTCTTCTTTATCAAAGCCCAGTTTTCTGACCTGTCCGCCGCAGAATGCAGACCAAAGAATTACGTCCGTTTCCATATCCACGAGCCATAACATGCCTGCCGTATCGCCATAGGCCAGCAGCCTGTTGTCATCCGAAATTTGTACCGCCCAAATCTCACTTTTCATCATGCCGGCCAGCGGGGAATCATATTCCATCACGTCAGTCATGTAGAACAGTTCACCCTGTCTGTCATATACGACAGCCCGTGTGTGTTCATCGCTCACTTGCTCCTCTATTGTCGTGGCGATAAGCGAACCATCCATAGATACATCTATGGCGGGGGTTTCATCCACGATATGTTTTCTAAAGAACAGTTTGCCGGTATAATCAAAGACATGCAGATAAGCAGTCTTTTCCCGTTCCTCGTCCGGAAGCCCCGTATGAAACGGGACCGTCGCGATAACGGAGCCGTCCCCCGTGGCGTCAAAGGCATAGGCTTGAATGCCGATATCCATTACGCTGCTTAGGGAATAGTTCAACTGCTCAGCTTTAGGTTTTAAAGCGATGTCTATGGTGAGTGTCTCGCCCGGCTTGGGCGCGAAAGCGCGCCTTGTCTGTCCAAATGCCGCAAATTCATCGTTGTTGCCTTGCTGCATGTGTATCTGCGCGTTAGACGCCTCGGCGTTGACAAGCATGGCATATTCCAAATAGTATCCGCGTGCGTTTTTATAAGCGTAAATGGAAGCCTCGTATTCGCCGTTTTCGTCAGTCCACACTATATATTTGAAGTTACCATCCGTTATCTCCAGGGGAAGCCTTGCCAGTGGCTCGCCGGTGGCGGCGCTTATGATCTTGCCTGAAATGGTCGCATTTCCGGGCAGTGGTTCAGAATGTGCTGTTACGGTCACGTTATTGATCAGATCAAATCGTACGGCTTCCCGCTGCATGGTATTTGGGTCGATGACATCAACCTGAACATTGAACGTGGCATCGCTGAGTGTGATATCCACCGGAGAATATTGCCAGCACGGGCGGATGACCGTGCTTTTCCCCGGCTCTAAAATCAACATGCCTGGCTGAGGGTGCGTCATGATGTCATACTCTGAAAGCCCTTGAGCTTGGCATGTTACTTTCCACGCTATCAATACAGATAGCTCTCCTGTGTTTTCCGCAAGAATGGCACGGTCGATATTGCAGTCGTAGGGCGTTGTAAACTCAGCCTTTTCATCGGCGGAAAAAGTGACCCCCATACATTCGGCAACGACGATTGGATTATTGAGCGCCGTAAAGTATCCAGGCTCAAAAGGTTTGGGATAACCAACCGCAGAAGCCGCAAGCACATCATCCCTGAGGGCGGGTAGCTCTGCAGTCTCTGGAGAGGCAGACGGTGCCGCTGCGGCAGATAACTCAGTGTCGGCTGTTCCCTGCATCTGCTGGGTGCTTGTACAACCCGCAAGGCCTGTGAGCATCAATATGCACACAAGGACAAGTATCCGTTTTTTTCTTATCGTGTTCATATACGAATTCCTTTCTTATTGTTCTATTGACCTGCCCCCACTTCTTGATTCAAAACTAAAGCTGGTATTCCCACAATTCAACATGAGAGTAGAAATACTCTGAGGTGCTGGGGGTTTGTACTTGGATAATCTCTCTTTGTATGAAATATAAACTTAAAACATGACAATTAAACAGTTTAAACTGAGGTCCTTTTTCAATATCATACTTTAGGCTGATGACTTCGCCCCCGTCATATCCTAAACTCTCCTATAAGGGGGCGCGCGGAGGGAATGAAAAAGATCCGAAATCGGCGCAACGGCTATGCCGCACTCTTTGCGGCCGCGATATTGCTGATGGCGTGGCTTGTTCACAAGCATATGATGCAGGGCGCGCTTTTGCTGGGAACGGCCGCTTTTGTACTGATTGCGCTGCTTATCGGGCAAAGCCGCATGCTTTATCATGCAAGGCTCATATGCGACAACCGAATCATCTCAGTACCCGCGGCCTCCATCTTTGTACGCGGCAATAAGAAAATGGATCTGCAGGAAACCGTCATATCGGCATTCGGCATGCTGATCGGCGGTAAAGTCCACAAATGGGGCTGCGACGGCGTGGGCGGCATGCGCGTTACGGCGATCCGGATCGACCGGGTCCGGATCCATTTGACATTCAGCGACGGCCTCGAAACCGCGCATGTCCAAGCGCTGCACGGCTTTATGCAAAAACAGGCGGTGCTGGAGGCGCGCCAAAGGCTGTGGCATGAAACCGGCGTCGCGGCACAATTACAGGATTGGCAATGAAGAAAGCATCAAGCGATGATGGAAGAGGGTTTGTAATGAATGCAAAATCAACCGGCATAACCGCCGGCAGAAAAGTGCTGATCGCCGTGCTAATCGCGGCGGATGCCGCGCTGTTCGCAATCGGCGCCGTGACCATACCGAAGCACTTTCATTCAGCGGAGACGTCAAATGACTTATACGCTTCGGCCCAAACAACGCCCGCGCGGAATGACGCGGGACACGGGGTTCAGGTATTTTCAGATGATCCGCAGCCGCAGACAGAACCCCCGGAACAGGCGGAACCGGCGCAACAGCAGCAACAGCCCGGAAAGGCGCAGCAGCAGGAACCTGCGGAACCGGAAGGACAGGCACAGGACGCCGCCCTATCCACCGGGGAGCGCCCCGATCTGGGCGATTTTCTGTGGTATACGGATGGAGTGTTTTATGAAGGCGTTCCGGCGGACGCCGCAAGGATTGACCGGGACGCCGTCTCGGGCGGCTGGAAGGCAATCATACTTTACGACCCGGAAAATGCCCACGATGCCAGCGCCATGGAATTTCTGAACGTCGATATTTCCGAGGAAACGGGCAACGTCAGCCTGGTTTTGGACTGGTACAGCATCTTTTTGTCAAAGGAAGGCCAAAGCATTGACGAGTCGGATATGCAGGACTCGGTTTTTACGGGCGCATGGGAAGGCGCGGGACTGTGGGCATCGGGCTCCGGCACGATACTGCTTACGGAATTTTACGCCGCCAATAACAAACAGTATGCCGTCGGCACAATGGATACCCCCGACGGGATACCGGCCTATGTGGCGCTGGTGCGGCCATGAGGAGTGACATCAAAATGAAAAAATTTTGTACGCGGTGCGGCACAGGGCTGCAAGAAGGCGCGCGCTTTTGCGTCAAATGCGGAGCGCCCGTAGCGGGGTCCGCCGGCGCGGCGGAATCACCGGAATTGCCCGAACGGGTCCTGAAGCAAAAGGAGCGGTCCCGCAGGAGTGCCACTGTGAATCAGCACCGGAGCGTCCGTCGCCCTAAAAAGGCACGAAACGGAAAGGCGCTCTGCATCGTTCTATCCGTTCTGCTCGTATTGGAAGCCGCGGCAGTCGCGCTGTTCGGCTGGCCGGGCTTTGCCGTGGACGCAGAAAAAACGAAGCCACCTTCCGTGCTCAACAGCAATACCTTCACCGTGCAGGAAGGTCAGACTAGAGTGGAAAACGACAACGGCGCGGTCCTCGACTTCGGCTGCTTGCTGGATAGCGGCGAAGAAATCACAGTCGAAGAAGTAACGCCCGCCCCAGTCGACAGCGATGTTGAAATCTACGCGTACAACTTCGAGCTCTCCTCCGGCCAGCCGGACGGCGCGATAGAGCTGACCATACCGTATGACGATGCGGGGCTGAGTGAGGAGGAGGAACTGCTTTCTGTCTGTGGCAAGTATCTCAACGGGCAGACCGGGCAATGGGAGGATGTATTCTACACAGTGGATACGCAGGCCGATGAGGTCCATATCATCACGGATCATCTCTCCACGTACAGCGCGTTCAAGATCATGAATCCGGACAAGCGCAGCGCATACATCCGGGATGTCAACGTCTATGCGGCTTATATGACGCTGGATCAAGCGGATGCGCTGCTGAAAACATACGCCGCCCAAGGCCCCACCTGGCGGGAGGACATTGTCGGCTGCTATTTGAGCGCGACGGGCACGCTTGAGTATTTCATCGAATCCAATATGCATACATTGCTCACGCTGGGAGGCGCATATGATGATCTCATCAAAACCCAGTTCCAGAAAACCATGACCGGGCTGGGAATAGCCACCGCCTGCGCGCAGTTCGCCTCCGACGCCTACAACAATGGGCTGACCAGCAGGCAAACCGCCATGAGCGCGATGAAATCGACCCTGAGCATCGCCATCAACTTTGCCACAGAGCCCATTCAGCTAGCCTATTTGGGTGTGGGCGTGATCGACCTGGCTCTGACCGAGGTCAGCGCTTACGCCATTGATACCAGATATGAAAGCACCAAAAACATGTACAACGAGTATTACAGGCGTGAGGCCATCAGCCGTACAGTCGGAGACTGGCGCAAGTTGTTTCAGAAAATTTACAGAGAGAACGCCGCAGACCCACAGGCCGCGCTTGCCATGATGAGCGCCGAGGTCGACCGCTACGTGCAGGAGTACTGGGAAGTGGCGGGCGACGACTGGGAGTCCTGGATCGATTCCTACGATAAAAACGCGCCCCTGTCCAAGTATCCGTGGCCGAACAGCGACGACCGCAGTAATATTTCCAACACCTATAAGCAGGAGCTATACAGTTACCTTCAAAGCGTATGGCACACTATAAGCCGGGATATTTACTTCGACGGCCTCATCGCGCGGGAAAAGGAGCTCAACGAAATGGCCAGGCTTCTCAATAGCTGGTATGCCATCACCATTATAGAAAAAGTCCGGGAGGGAGAAAACCCGAAATGGGCCGGCTGTTATGCCAGGCTTGCGCCCCTTGCCGGCAGCGCCGATGAGAGAGCGTGGACGGGCAAGCTTAACGACAAGGGCGGCGGCACGATCAAATTCACCCTGCTTGCCCACCAAAGAGCGGGATTTCCGATGACGCTGGAGCTTTATGAAACACTCGATGACGTCAGGGAAGGTAAAGTAGCCATGACTGTTGCGGTCAAACCATTCACGCAGGAGGAGCAAATCATCTATCTGCAAACCGAGGAACGGTATTTGCTGTATCAGGACACCTTCGAGGCAGGCGTATACCACGGCGGGCTTACGATTGAGGAGCACTATGAAAAACACGGGTTTGTGCGCAATGATTATGCTACGCTGCAAGCCTATAAAGAGGCCAGCGGATATGTAGTCACCATGGAAGGCAAAGGCTCGGATGCCGTACTGACGGTGCTGGACGCGCCGCAGAGCAGGCGGGAACACCCGCTGTACAAGATTGGTACGGGCGGCATACCCGGCACGCTGGACGCAGCGGGCAATACCTTTACCGCATCCTACGCGGACGGCGAAACCATCCAAATCGACTTCGGCTCAAACACGGCATATCTGGACGGTCCCTATACAATGCGGCTGTTTGACGATTATTCGCGCGAGTCCGGCGGCCTGCAAAACGGATTGAGATACGGCATAGAGCCGTATGACTGATAATAGGAGGTGCGGCGGTGGCCAATAAAAAAAGCAATAAAATCAATCCCGTCATACTCGTGCTGATCTGCGCCTGCCTGCTGTTTGCGGCCTATACCAGCCTAAGTACGATAGCGTTGGGGCTGTGGGGCAGTACCGTCATGGGTACGGTGGACAGCTATGACAGCCGCCTTGATGATACCGATGCCGGCGCGAACTGCTCCCGCACCATCTCAAAGGGTTATTTCTTTACGGCCGACGGCAGGCAATATCGAGGCCATGTGTTATACGCGGGCGATGAGGCATGGCCCCGGCTGGAGCAAGGTCAAACGCGCACCGAGCGCATCAACTACTTCTCCTTCTGCCCCTATATTAATAAGCCCGCCGCACTTACCAATTTTGACAGGATGGGTGCCGCGGGGCTGCTCTACCATTTCCTCTCCCCTGCCACCTGCGTATTGCTGCTGCTTCTTGTCACCGGCACGCTAAAGCGAAAGAAGAAGAGGAAAAGGGCGGCCAAGAAAACCGCAACGCCGCTAGACAACAACACAAGGAGTGATACGGATATGTTCTGCCCTAACTGTAAAAACAAGCTGCCCGAGAGCGCGGCATTTTGCCCGAACTGCGGCGCGAAAACACAAAATTGCGTCCCCGGGCTCTGCGCGCAATGCGGCGCGGCAATACCGGAGGGCGCTGATTTCTGCCCGAACTGCGGCGCGACCGCAAACGCAGCAGGAACCACGGCAGCTCCGCCGCAGACAAGCCGTGCGCCCGCGCAAACCAGCGCCGCGGCGCGCACGGGCTTGACCGGCTTTTCGGAGCGATACACCTCGCCTGAGATCCTGGCGGCCGCGCAGAAAAACAAAAAAACCTCGATTGGCTGCATGTGGATACTGGTGCTTGTCCCGCTGGCAGGCTTTATCATCGCCGGTTTGCTGATGGACGATTTCCCATTTGGGGAGGCGCTCGTCATAGGCGTCGGAATCGCCGTTGTCATGCTGATTGTCAATCTGATTGCCCTTAAAAGGACCAAAAAACCCATATGGGAGGGTACGGTGATCAACAAATACAAAAAGGAGAAATACGAGCACAGAGGCTCGGATGACGACAACTACAGAACGTATACCGAGTACACCACAGTTATCAGAACCGACGCGGGCAGGAAAAAGACCATCGTTGAAAAGGACAGCGGGCGGGATATGTACGATTACCTATCCGTGGGCGACCGGCTGCGCTACCATCCCGCATTTGGCACCTACGAAAAATATGATAAATCCAAAGACCGCATCATCTACTGCAATGTCTGCCGCATGATGAACCCGATCGAAAACGAGCGCTGCAAGCGGTGCAATAATCTAATATTTAAATGAAAAAGCATCGTATCATTTTCCATGCGATCATTATGTGTCGGTCTGGTTCTTTAACAGTGTACTGATGAGTTCGGCACGGCTGCCCACATCATATTTGGAAAATATATTGCGGACATGGGTCTTAACCGTGCTCTCGCTGATAAACAGCGACCCGGCAATTTCCCGGTTTGATTTTCCCGACAATATGAACTGGAGCACCTCGCACTCGCGTTCGGTCAATGGATCGAGCATCTTGGCCTCGCGGATGATAGTCGACTGACGGTCCCCTGCCATTCTGGAATAGGCGTCCAAATAGGCATGGCTTTTGAGCAGCATCGCAAGCTGCCGATTTAGCGGCGGCAATATAACCAGCGTAACACAGACGACGGTCAGCGCGATCACAGCCACCTCCGCGCCGGATAGTGCCGCCAAAGTCACGCCGATCCCCAACAGATCGCCGCACCATACACCGAATACATTAGCGGCCAGGCCAATGCCGAATACCTTGGCGGGGTTCTGCGTATAATCCAGCATTTCCCCGATAATGCTCCACCAGAACAGGTCAAAGATCCCGCAGACTCCCAGCATCAGCGTATCTACCACAAAGTATTCCGGCGCGCCGCGCCCTAACAGCATAAAGCACAGAAAGGACGCCATGATCATTGCCATACCAACATGCAGTATATAGGCGCGTTTAAGTTTTCCGTACTGATTTCGCATGATACAGAGAGCAATAACATAGGGTACTGCCCAGTACCAGCTTGTCAACCGGGTAAGATGGGCAAACGCCGGATTGATGACCTGATACATCAAGCCTGAATTGATGGTGAGAATGACGACAAATAAAATCAATGTCAGAAGCGGCTTCATCAAATGGGCGGAAACTTTATGCTCCGATTTTGCATACCCGGCATTATCGCGGCTGACTGGTAATCTATAGACAAACACCATTCCGGTCATTAAGCAGAGCATGGAAAGCCCGAGTCCTATATAGGGCGATATGTTGATTGAAACGACATTGATGGCAATCATAATGATATTGGAATAGATCAACACATCGGCGCATGACCTCATCCGTATTTTCTTTGGAGTAAAAGCTTTGAGGCAGTATCCCCAGGCAGCTACCGACAGGCCCCCGGCATACCCGCTGATGATGAGACCTGTGAGCCAAAAAGCAGAGGGAGCAAAAAGGAAAGGTACGGTTCCCAACAGGCATGCACCCATGCCTCCCAGCATGACAACTCGCGCTGCTCCGGGCGAGCGCGCTAAGAACCCACAGGACAGCAACCCTGCAAAGTGGGCAACTATGGCAGCCAGAATATAGGCAGTGGCGGCCTCCTCATACTGCATCAGCAGGCTATACAAGACCTGACCTTCAAATAAGAAGGACAACAGATATGCAAAGAGCAGAGAGAAGGCGATTATTGAAAGGGCACGGTTGTCCGTAGCGTTTTGTTTATACATGTATCGTTCCTGTACTTGGGGAGGACCGCATTTATCCTCTTACACAACAACTATTATAAAATAGTCCGTCAAAAAAGGCGCGTATTGCCATTCTATTTATAAAGGCAAATGAGCTCCTGTGCTTATCGTGTGCCCAAACTTTATAGATTTCATACTGAATTATATCATCAGAAAATCAAAATGATATCACATCATAAAGTATGAGTGTCCTATTCCTACGCTAGGATTATATTATAAAACATGGCTTTTTGTCAGCTAATTTTTTGGCTAATGAGTTTCTCCCTAAAACCTTCTTATTGATTTTGTCAATTTTGTTAATTTTGTGGCTTCGTGATCAATACTGCCCAAAACCCAATAAGGAGTGCGTTTCGGGTGGCCCAAAAACGTGCAATTAAACTGTAAGCCCTATTAGAATGAGGAGCTATATGTGCAATTCTTAAAGAATTATATAGTCGGCTAAACTACTATTTCTCTTGCTTGTTTATTCAAGTGCTGGAGTTCGGCGACTTCTCTCTCCGCCAAACCTTATCCGAAAAGTCCGGTCTTCCGGGCTTTTCTGCATTGTGCAGCAGTCCGGCTTCACCGCAACATTGATTGCAGACTTGGTATGATAAAAGAAGGCTTACCCCCATTCACCTGTCAGCCATTAGCGTCAAGCCAACTCGATTTCAAACACAACCGGAAGATGGCTCTTTATGGTCTTTGTACTGATCGCAAGCCCTTTTTCGGATTTTTGCCATTCCGGCTTTTCCGAATAGCCGAGCGCTCGCACGTTTCGTACCAGCCCGTGGAAGTCGGGCCTGTTCTGGTCCTTGGAATCGGCAAGCGCGCGGATCAGTACCCGGCCGTCCTCAGGGTATGAAAGCGCGAACGCATAGACCGATTTGCCGCGCACCGTGAAGCGGAAATCCTCGCGGGTAAAGGTATTCTCCCCCTCCGAAAACTGTCCTTCCGTTTCCTTCGTCGGCCCTTCCTCCGAAACCCTCCATATCTTGCTGTTATAGATCGCCTCGCCGTTTTTCTCCATCCAGCATCCGATCTCCTCGAGTATCGCGCGGTCGCGGTCTGCGATCGAGCCATTCGGCTTCGGGCCGACGTTTAAGAGCAGGTTTCCGTTCTTGCTGACCGTGTCGATCAGCACACAGATGAGTTCCCTCGCCGATTTATAGTCCAGGCTGTCCGTATAGCACCAGGAGTTCCTTGCAATGGATGTATCGGTCTGCCATGCGTAGGGCTTGGCCGAAGCGAAGTGCCCGCGCTCAACATCCGGTATCGCGCTGCCGAACATCATGCTGTCGTGCTTGTAGGTGATTGCGACCGGCAGGTTCCATTTCACGCCCTGATTGTAGTAATACGCCGCGAGCTTCTGGAGATAGGGCTTGAATGCCTCGTGCTGTATCCACCAGTCGAAATACAGAAGCGCCGGGCGGTAGTTCTCGATCAGCTCGCAGCATCGTGCCAGCCAGTCCTCCAAAAACTCCGCGCTCGGATACGGCTCGCTCCGAAGGTCGTCGAACGCGGGCTCCGGCATCGCAGGCCAATAAAAATCGCCGCGCTTGAGCGGCTCGCGTACATCACTGTCAAAATTCCTGCCGCTGCCCATGAAAAACCAATGCTCCGCGCGGTGGGACGATGCGGCAAAAAGGAGGCCACGAGCCTCGGCGGCCTGCTTCACTTCGCCGAGTATGTCGCGTCGCGGCCCCACCTCGAAGGCGTTGAACCGGGAGATGCCGCTTTGGTACATCTGGAATCCGTCGTGGTGCTCGGCCACCTGCACGAGGTAGCGTGCCCCGGCCCTTGCAAAGAGCTCCGCCCACTCGCGCGCGTCAAACTTTTCGGCTGTGAACAGGGGTATGAAATCCTTGTATCCGAATCTGCTGTGCGGTCCGTATGTTTTAACATGATGCTCAAACTCCGGACTACCCTTGATATACATGTTGCGCGAATACCACTCGTTGTGAAACGCCGGCACGCTGTAGAGTCCCCAATGCACAAAGATGCCGAACTTCGCCTCGCGAAACCATGGGGGCGCTTCGAAAGCTCCGAGCGAATCCCAGTCGTCGTGGTAAGGGCCCTCCATGATACCCTGCTCTATTTTCCGAAGGTATTCGTTCATGCTCTCCCCCTGTCTGTATCGTTCTGTTTCTTATAGGTTAACACGCGCATTTCAAACGGCGCAAGCCCGTACATCTCTCCGCCGAAGTCGAAACTCTGCTCCGACTCCGAGTTGTTGAACAGGAAAGTCCAGTTTTCCGCATCGTTCTCACGCACCGAGATCTCGATGCCGGGCGGCAGCGACGCATGGTATGGAATCCCTGCCCCGGTCAGCATGATCGCAGCCATGCGACGGTAAAAATCCCTGTTTCCTACAGTTCCGATATAATAGCACCGCCCCCGGCCGTACGGATTGACCGTAACGGCGGCGCATCCCCGGTAAAACGAATCCGTGTATGTCGCCAATATCTGTGCGGTTTCCGTTTCGAGCACATCACACCAGCGCGTAACGGCATATACTTCGCCCGACGTCATTCTGATCTGCTGTACAAGACCGCCGATCGGGTCGTAATCTCGTACAATGCACCCGGCGAGCTTTCGAAACGCATTCGGCAAAAGCTCCGTGATCCGGTTGTTTTCGAGCGTCTTGACGCCGGTGCGGTTGGTAAGGACTACCGTGCCGCCCGCCTGTGCAAACACCTCGAGCCTTGCGGGCAGCGAGGGCTCCGTGATAAACTGCGTCGGCGCAATGACGATGTCGTAGCCGTCAAGCGGCGCGTCCGATCCGACGACATCGATGTTGACTCCGAGCGATAAAAATCCGCTGTGCCAGAGCATCAGCTGTTCCTGATACGAGAAGCCTTCGGACTGGGGCTGTATCCGGAATGCGCGGTCCTGAAGATACGAACACAGTATCGCAACACGGCTCCCGAGTTTTGCGCCAGAAGGATCGGGTATTTTGCGTAGCTCGCGTGTAAAGTCCGCAAACTCCTGATACCGGCGTCCGGAGGGCTTTTTTGTGTCAAACAGCCCGTGCCAGAACATTTCAGCACCGGAGCGCGCGCTTCGCCATCGGAAAAACAGCAGAAGATCGGCTCCCCTTGCGATCGCCTGCCATGCGTATCCCTTAATCATGCCAGGTAGGGGCGCCGGCGACATCGGCATCCAGCAGCCCTTCGGTCCGGAAAGCTGCTCCATAATCCAAAAATTTCGCCGCTTGTATCCGCGGACAAGATCCAGCGTAAAAGCTTGCGAATAAACGACATTTTTGTCTTTGGGGATGCGGATCTCCGGGTAATTGTCGTAGCTTGCGACATCCATGTCAGAAAAAACTGCATGGAAATCCGGTGTGTTCGGATTGAAGCACGCATTTGTCGTAATGACGGCGTCGGGTTTACAGCCTCGTATGATGCCGCTCTGGAATTTCAAAAATTCAGCGCATGAGTGCGACGCCCATAATTCATAATCGAGCAGGTACGCCGGGTTCAGCCAGCCGTATCGGTATCCTGCGCCGAGCGGGGGCATGATCGATGAAAAGCCGTCATACTGCCCGCTCCAGACGTCGTTGCCCCATGCCCGGTTGACACTTTCGATTGATCCGTATTTTTCACGCAGGTATGTGCGGAAGTCTTCCGCGCACGAAGGGCAGCAACAATGATTCCCCTCCGGTTCATTGTCGATCTGCCATGCGACGACGCGGGGGTGGTTGGCGTAACGCGAAGCCATCTCGGACACGATGC
>Ga0123334_1002666_pt1 | contig 20356 bp, 20 predicted proteins | sample BiotimSIPDNA_FD_89706 | JGI IMG/M metagenome (GOLD analysis project Ga0123334, IMG submission 89706) | Anaerobic biogas reactor microbial communites from Washington, USA - Biogas_R1 time_0 SIP DNA | ecosystem: Engineered > Bioreactor > Anaerobic > Unclassified | place: Washington, USA... | reverse complement strand
TATAATTAGTCGAATAATTGCCCCTATCAGACCTTGTGGAATGATCCAGTGAGAATGAATGATATCAATCTTTTCTTTTTTGATGATTTTCCAGGCGATAATAAATTCACAAATGCAGAAAGGAATCAATTGAATGACTGCAACCGGTGATTGATAAATCGATGCAACGATCCCTCCTTTAACGCCCATTTTTTGTTCTGATTTAGTAAACCAATAAGGAAACCTAAATATTTTAATTTTTTTATGCTCTTCATATAATGGAAGGTCTGGTTGATGTGGACAAACAACGAAAATTTCAATAGATTTTTTTGACAGCGATTCTGCCAGATCAGTCATAAAACTTTTATTAACTATATCAATCGATGAAGGAAAAGAACTTGTCAGGAGGAGGACTTTGATCCTCTTATCATCCATTTCATCTATCATATGTTTTCACCCATGTAGTGTCAGGTATTTGATGAAAAAATGATTGACCCTGTTATCTATACAAACTGGTTTAAGTTATCTATATAAAAAGATAACTCGCAGTAGTTATGTTCAACGATGTAAAGAGGAGGGGCTTTGTGCCCAGACCTCTCTATCCTTTTTGGTCTTTCAATTCGCTTTACAGATTGCCTGATTCGTCAGTTTGAAGAATGTCTTCTTCAGTTCTCTTATCCTGAATCGATTCAAAGATATACGGATCAAAGGGTACATATCGTTTGCCTGTAGCCCTCTCGTCCATATCCATCTAGATAGAACCAATTAAGCGATTCAAGGAGGCATCTGATGGAAAAGCGCTGACAACTCTTGACCGTCTTTTAATCTCTGTTTTCACCCTTCCCATCATGTTGGTTGTATTGGTTTTCTTCCAATCCTTTTCAAGGAAGACCCGATAGTTATGAATATCTGTGGAAAACCGTCCAATTGTATTAATTGCCCTATGATATCCATGATAATGTAGATCTTCACAAATATCTTCCAAATCCCCATTATTTTCAAACAAAGATGCTTTTAAAGAGAGACAGAAGTCATTCTGGTTCTTCATAGTATTGAAAGGAGGTATTGCGATGAATGTATTGCATTCAAAGACGCCACTGTGCGAGAAGCATACAGGCAGAACTCTAGCCAGAAGATGGAATTCCATTAACTGGAAAGAGGTCAAAGAAACTGTTAATCGACTACAGACCCGGATTGCAAAGGCTTTGCAGGAAGGAAAATTGAATTTAGTGAAACGTCTTCAGTACTTACTCACTCATTCGTATCATGCTAAACTTTTAGCTGTATGGATAGTGGCAACGAACAAGGGGAAAAATTCACCAGGGATTGATGGAGAAATCTGGTCATCTGCATCCAGTACAATGAAAGCCGCAATCAAACTCTCCGACAAACAATACCCGGAAAAACCACCAAACGACCGATATCTGTTCCGACGATGTATGATCGGGCAATGCAGGTACTGTATAGCCAGGCTCTTCAGCCAGTTGCTGAAACAACAGCTGATAAACGCTCTTTTGGCTTTAGATTATTTCGAAGTGCTCAAGACGCATCTCAGCAAGTATTTGCAGGTCTTGCCCATCCCAAATCAGCTCAATGGATACTCGAATGTGATATTCAAGGCTGCTTTGATAACATTTCTCATGAATGATTAAAAAAAGTACACGATGTCCTGAGCCAAAAAATGGCATTTAAATTACACGATCTGTCGCACTAAATTTCTCTAAATAAAAAGGTACACGATGTCATGAACCTTTCCAGATAAGAACTTGTGATTACCAGTATGTGAGGATGGTTGTTAGATTGACGGATGTTTTTCATTAGTCATAAAAATGGGTAAATTGATTGGTCAATGATAATATGTATCATTTCTTCAAAATCAGGTTTTACAAAAAAAAAACCTGCATCAATTTTCATTACTTCAATTTATCAGATCTATGTATTCTTGTCAATGATGACAATTGTCTCCTGTTTTCTTGATAATCTGTAGCCACACTCACCCCATTCCCGAAACTCCGATAAATTTGAGAAACATCTGTTCAACAAAAGGAAGCCAGAAGGGATATCCATTAAATTTGGTGACCGAGTAAAAAAACGTCATCAGGATTTGCCAACTTGCAGGGAACGTAAGCACTACTCCGAGCAGGGTGAATGTCCATTGAATCCGTATTTTTCCGGTATAACTCAGGTAATAACAGATGATAAGCAGCAAGGTGAGAATACTATTTGAGAGGAAGAAGAATCTGGTGTACCCAAGATAAACCCCTCCAAAAGGATGGAAAATAATCAATCCTAAAAGCAGAACGACTGTACCGATTACTGGAATAATAAAGGTAGGGGTAAGCGATGGATATTTTGATCCCCTTCGGTACAGGACATTGAGAGCAATTAAACCGAGTATTCCTCCGATCAGGTAGATCGGAAGAAAATATCTCATATCCGGAAGCATTCCCGGACTTGCAGATATCGACGGAAGAGATTTTGCATATGCAAGAGTGAATCCTATAAGAAGAATGAAAAGGGCACCGATTGTTCGTTTCTCGATTGATGGTAAATCATCAGCACTCCAAAATAAAATAATGGGGATGGCAATGATAGCGAGGGCAAATATTGGTGTTACAGTCATAACGCTAATATTTCCTGAAACCGGTGCAAAAAGAACTGATACTCCTCCCATGATTATATCAGAGATCGGTACTGAGAAATACGCCTGAATTAATTGCAGAAAGTCCGCTGGTCCATCGGCAATACTGATGCTTTCAACAACGGTGGCATTGGATAATACCTGTTCCCCTGCTCTTTTTATTATTCCCAGTTCTGGGTGGATCAGATAGTAATAAAACGGTGGGATAATGGGATTTCCGGTAAGCAAATAGTTATTGATAAAAAATGGAATAGCCCCGATGATAGTACACAACGGGGCTGCGATTAAATGTTTCAGGGAACAGGGGAGATCCATTCCTTTTCTTCGGTGATGTAACCCATCAAGAAGACAATACAAAATGAGACTCAAGAAGATCGCAAGTCCGACTTCTGCCCTGACCCAGGCAAGAATTCCTATCAGGAAGAAAGAGAGAAACAGGTCTCTGGTATGAGATGATGTTATAAAGCGGATAAGAAAGAGAAGGACCAGTGAGAAGACTGCGGTTAGTAAGATGTGATCTTTGGCTGTTCCTGCCCAGAAGAAATATGATGAGCAGAGCATCACTGCGAAGGCACTCAGGATAGCAAATTTGTTCGATGTAAAGAGTGTTTTACCGATACAAAAACTCACCACTGCAATAATTGAGCAGAGCAAGGCATTGGTGAGGACAATTCCCGCGGTCTCAAATGGGGCATCTGGCCGGGTAAACGAAAATGGATAATAGAGGAGGAGGTTTGTGATAAGTATCAGAAAACTACAAACAAATCCAACCCAGAGTATTTTCACCCCGAAAAGTCGGTTTTTACCTGGTTTACAGGTTTCTATCATCAACGCAAGGAGTAATGGGATAAATGAGCAGAGGAGAATTACGCAGAACCTGAAATGATCAGAAAAGATACTGAATAATGCAAAGGCAGGTAATGAGAGCAGAGGAAGAGCCATGCTGTATCCTAATACATTACTTCGCATTGAGAAGTACATGGTTGGGGTCCCGTTAGCGAAAAATCCGTATTTTCCTTCATTGTATAGTACCTGATGACCCTGGGTGAACTGGTGAACCTGGTTGACTGTTATCCACTCATCGTTGAGAAAGAGTGCTGGACGGGTGATGAGAATAAGGAAGAAGAGGGTGATAAGAAAAATACCGATGCTAATTATCAAAGTTGTGTTGCAAGCTGGGTGTGAATTACTGTTTTTTTGCGTGGAACTTTTTTGTGTATGAGATGTTTTTTTGGGTTTATTCATAATCTTATTGGGAAATAACAGTATTTATATGAGACGAAACTAAGGTATCCCCAATATATTTCGGGGAGGAAAAAATACAGTCCATTCAGATGTTACGAAAGGATTAGAAAGAAAAAAGCAGTAAATTCAATATCTGGTAAAATAAAAAAGAGAATTAGAGAAAAGGTTTACGTAATTACTCCACCTTCATACCCGGTGGTTAAGGTTTTCTTGGTTAAGGTTGCAGCTCCAATCTTTGGTTTCATTTCCATGGTAAACCATTGTCCTGCCTTAATTCCACCATCTGCAAGTTGAATTGTAATATATGATTTCTCACCAGGTTGGAGGGTTTTTTCAGTTGATGTGAATTTATCATCTGCAATTGCAGTCGCATGTTCTATCGTAGTGGGACCTTTGCTAATTTCTGTTGACCAGGCAAAAGTGACCTCTTTCATATCCTGTGCCTGTCCACCAATGGGTACATTGACATAGAATTTTACCTGTTTCAGTTCTTTTCCTGCATTAAGGGTTCCATAAATATTACCATCAATCACCATGTTGGATGTTGACTGTTGAATACCTGAGTATGTAACTTCTTGTGCTTTCTGAGTTGCAAAGAATCCTGCTCCCAGCATGACATATGAAAACACTGCGGCCACAACGACAAATGCAATCAGAACGATTGCTGCTTCAAGGCCGGAAAATGCCTGTTCTTTTTTCATGTTCAATACCTCTTGCTCGATTCACTCGAGCACCTTCTATTATGATGTTTTTACATAAAAAGTTATCTTTCATATCCCGTTTTTTGATGGTAAGATTCAGCTCTTATGTCCTGAATATCTCGTGGGAGGTTTGATATTACCACTTGGTTTATACTTCCCTCGGAGTGTTGTCAGTGAATTAAAAGAATTAAGGATATGATTGTCGTGTTTTGAGGTATATTCTGTAAAGAAAATTAAATCTAATCAAAAAATAGGTCAAACAAATACAAAATAGAAAACAACTCGTTAAGATCTTTTTGTTTTATTTTATAATACTAAAAAAGGGGAGAGTTACGTAATTACTCCACCATCATATCCGGTGGTTAACGTCTTCTTTGTCAACGTTGCAGCACCAATCTTTGGTTTCATCTCAAGAGTAAACCAGTCACCTTGTGCAGGAAGGGTAGTCCCAGGAACACCTATTGCGATGTATGCTTTCTCACCCGGTTGAAGTGTTGTTACTTCGGTTGTTTCACCATCAGTAGCTTTAAATTTACTCGCAGTAGCATCACCAGTACCTGTTTCATGAAGAACCTCAGTCGGTCCGATATTTTGTTTTGACGACCAGGAAAAGACCACATCTGACAATTTTTGAGCCTGACCGCCGATTGGTACATTCACCCAGAAATAAATCTGCTTAAGACCAGTCGCTCCCATGGTGCCATAAATGTTTCCATCAATGACCATATTAGATGTTGCTTGCTGAATACCTGAGTACGTTACTTCCTGTGCCTTCTGGGTTGCAAAGAATCCTGCTCCCAGCATGACATATGAAAATACTGCGGCCACAACGACAAATGCAATCAGAACGATTGCTGCCTCAAGGCCGGAAAATGCCTGTTCTTTTTTCATATTCAATACCTCTAGCTCGATTCACTCGAGCACCTTCTTTTATGACGTTTTTACATAAATAACTATCTATCGTGGCCTTTAAGCATTTCTTTGTACGATTCACCTGATTCTAAAAGAATGACATAAAGGGCAAATCATTAGGAAATATGCTTCAGTTCCTCAGCAGCCAGAACTCGTATGGTATTATCGGGATCCTGCATGCATCGCTTCAATACTTTTTCTCTTTCCTCTCCGGTTCCGACCTTGGTAACCGCACGTAACGCCCGGAGACGGACTCCCGGATCTGAATCATTTGTCATCTCGATAAGATATGGTAAAATCCGATGGTCTCCAATTCGGCCCATTGTTTTCACTGCTTCGCGCCTTACATAGGGAGAATCATCAGATACCCTCCTGATGACCGGATCAAGAGAAGGCACAATCCCTGATGATACTCTAAGAGCAACAACACCGCCTAACCGGATCCTCCAGTCTGTATCATCCAGACCTGAAAGAATATCAGGGATTGCAATATCACCGAGGTGCCCCAGTGCCTCCGAAGCGGCCTCCCGGACATACCGGTCATCATCGGTAAGCGACTTTATCAGGGGTCTGACTGCTTTTATCGCACTGCTCCGCCCAAGTGCCTCAGCCGCTGCTCTCCGGACATAGGGACTTGCATCATCAAGTGCGCGGATAAGGGGCAGGACCACCCGCTCATCACCGAGTTCTGACAGGGCATCAACCGCCTCCTCCCGGTCGTGCTCATCCCCGCTTCCAAGAGCAGTAATGATCGCATCAAAATCATCGCTGAACCGGGAGGGGAGATCATCCCTGCGTCGGTCCCCGCGCTCAATCAGATCGGAAGGCACTGCTTCAACCAGTCTGCGGTCTCTTATCTGCTACTCTCTCTCACCTGCAACGATCATTGGGTTCAAATCAACCGGCCATAAGAAGACATTGAACTGATTTGTGCCCGTGTTCAGACCCAAACCCACCATTAAGAATATCCTTCTGCAGTTCAAAATGCCTGGATTACCTGATACAGATGAAATTACTAGCAGTTATCCTGCAGGAATAATGGGTGCTGGTGGGCGAATAATAATAAATGGATCCATCCCCGCCAAATACAATGAGAACACGTATGCCAAAAACTCATGAATCCTCGTCATCCTGGCAATCTGGAACAGTGCAACCATCGTGAATGAACTTGGATTTTTCCAAGGACCATCAAAGGGTTGAAATTCTTAACCCTTAAGGGCTGACAATTCATCTGTCAAAGACTATAATATTCTCTCTTTGATGAAATGCCTATTATAGTGTGTTGCAATACTTTCTTAACTATTAAAATATAATATAGATTATGGTTAATGTAGAGCAAATTGAAATTGTAACTCACATTTCTCAAAGCGATTTGCTTAAAAAAATTAAGGAATATAAGCTAGGGGCCAAAATCCTCCAGCGTTTGACATTTATAAATCTTCGCTATTCGAATATATCTGTCAAGGAGGCATCCAGATTAGTAGGAATTTCTCCAGTTACTGGCTATACGTGGCAGGAACGATGGAATTCAGAAGGTTATGCAGGATTGGTGCCCAAATATGCAGGAGGGAGACCTTCAAAACTCTCTAAAAGTGAAAAAGAGCAATTATGGGAGGTTTTACATACACGAGACTATTGGACCACCTCTGAAGTAAGGCAACTAATTTTATTGAAATTCTCAATAGATTATAGCATGGACCAAATAAGGCGAATTTTAAGGAAATATCAGATGCTTTTTGGAAAGTTATATCCCCAAGATTATCGACGACCTGAAAATGCAGAAGAAATTTTTAAAAAAAGATCCCCAAAATGAGCAAAAATGCCATAATCGGCTTTCTTGATGCAAGTTCCCCACAATCTACATCTAACACTCAGCGAGTTTGGTTTTTTTCGAGAACTCGGATTATAAAGAATACCAGTAAATTTAGAGCAAATACCTTTGGAATTTATTCACCTAATGGAAACTCAATATTGACATTTCGTGATCACTCGAAAAAAGAAGACATATGTGCAGTCTTAAGTGAATTTAAGAGTGCTAATCCTGGAAAACGAATCGTATTAATACTTGATAATTTCTCATCGCACCGATCACAGATGGTCCGTGATTTTGCTGAACAAAACGGCATCGAACTAATTTTTCTTCCTCCATATTCCCCTGATTTAAATCCAATAGAACAGATTTGGAGAGTCATCAGAAGATATCTTTCTACAATTTTCATTCGCGATCTTGATCACTTAAAATCAGAAATTTGGGAGGAATTTTTCTATAGAATTAACCAAATCTCATATATAAAAGGTTGGGCTGAAAAATTTTTAAGCGCAAAATATTATTTCAAAATGTTATGCAACTAACTATAATCATCGTTTATCCTGGAACGGGACTCAAAAGGAATAATTAGCCGGATCACAGATCAATAAACATGAACCCGTCTTCAAAAGGAAAGGAATCTATCCCAAAAACTGACCCCGATGGACCATTATCCTTTGAGAAGGTATGGTTCATGTTCCAGGAAACACAAAAGGCAATGGCAAAACAGGCAGAAGAGACTGACCGAAAATTCCAGGAGACAGATCAGTAATTTAAAGAGGCCGCCGAGCAGATCAAGGAAACCTCTCGGGAAATTACCCGGTTGGAACGACAGTTCACTTCCATGTGGGGCAAACTAGTCGAATCTTTGGTCCGGGGAGATCTTATCCGACTCCTCAATGAAAGAAAAATACAGGTGCAACGAACGATTCAAAGGGTCGAAGGCTGGAAAGGAACAATTAATTATGAATTTGACATTATCGCCGTCAATGATGACGAAATTGTTATCGTAGAAGTTAAAACCACTCTGAAATCAGATTCAATACGACATTTTATCGAGAAACTCGGACATGCACGGGATTGGCTCAATGAATATCGTGATAAGAGGATATACGGAGCAGTCGCATTCATTCATACCGAAGACAATGTTATCACCCATGCCAGAAATGCAGGGCTGCTCGTCATCCAGGCAACCGGGAACAGTGCGACCATCGTGAACGAACCCGGGTTTCAACCGAAAAACTTCTCGTCTCCTGATTCCATAAACCCCTCTGTTTCCAAATAAAAAGAGATTTATTCTCATTGGGGAGTAGTATGACATATCCCTCAAAGAAGCATGGACAAACGGGTATTATAAAGAGATGTCTCAGTTCATGCGAATCCGGCTTGGTGGCAGGTTATGGGTATATGGGGTTCAATTATCTCGATAAACCTTATTTCTCATCTCCAAAAAGGGTTAGAATCTATCCATTTTCGACAGTTTTGCCGGCCCGGTTGTTGAATCCCATCCAATAAACTCCTGGATGGATCTCGCATCCAGGTTTACAATTACAAGGTACTCGCAGTTGTAGGGATCGATTTTGCTGGATACTCCATCGATCCACTCATCACGGACCAATCGTCCGCTCAGGAATGCTTTTAATCCATCCTCACTACCCCGGAGGTCCCCGGCAACAATATCATACAACATAGAGGCATCTGAGCCTACACTGAAGAAAACTGATTTCAATTCATTTCCTTCGATTTTTACCTGCCCTCGTGTAGACATATATCTCATCTCCAAAAATGTACGTAGATTGTCTCACCGCTATTTGTTCAGGAAATCGAAAATTTGAAAAAAAGAATAGAGTGTATTATCCAGCATATTGAAATTAGAATCCGGATCTGATAAGCCTGATCTTTTCAGCAGACAGGCCGGTTGCCTTCTGGATAAAGGTATCCTCCATACCAAGGGCAATCAGGTTTTTTGCTATTGTCTCCATCGCTTCCGTTTTCCCTTCTTCCAGTCCAATTGTCTTCCCTTCTTCCAGTCCAATTGTCTTCCCTTCTTTCAGTCCAATATGGTATTTTTTCTGTGAGATCTGCTGCGTTACACTCTCAATCATATGTTCCACCTTCTCTTTAACAGTACGGTCTCGTATGTATGTATCATGCAACTGGTTGTATATCTCCATTGTTGCCGATAGGATTATATCTTTTGTCTTATCGTCAATGACCCCTTCATGCAGATATTTGTCAGAAATTCTCGTGATACACGATACTTCCTGTACTATCTCTTCAATGATACGATTAAACGATTCAAAATCTATTGTTTTTTTGTTTACTGATTTTTCAAACTTCTTTCTGTATTTGACCAGTATCAGGGGCAGAAGAAGGTACAGGTTCATCTCTTTCAGGTCGAGGGATGTATGCTGGTATAACCGTAAAACCGGAATCGTATAATCTATCTCTTTTTTGTCAGGAAGGATCCATTTTACAACCATTTCATCCCTTATCTTCTGGTTTTCTTCAAGATAGATGACGACCTGGTGGGGAATTGTGATTACTCTGACCGAATCGTCATTCAGCTCTGACCGGGCTGCACCAATAAGATGCCCATACTTGACCATCCTGAGATCCATGGTACTGTCATAACCAGACTGGATCTCAATATGATATAGTACATTTTTATGTTCTCTGATCTCAAGAACAATGTCCGGAAAAGAACGGGCAAAAACGGGTATATGGGAGATGTATTCTGAATTAACCAGTGTTATCTCAACTTCATCCTTATTTAGAGTGATTGAAAAGATTCCCGATAAAAAATCGATAATTGCTGACTTGGATGCCGAGAAGATATACTTTGAGACTTCATCTGTTTTGGCACGATTTTTGCCAGATTCCATTATTCTGGTATCGATGTAGATGGGTAAATATCAGTCAGATCTGAAATGGCAATTATGAGAATAGCCTGAAGGTCCATTCTCCTCATCATCTTCTCTTCAAACCAGTCAATTCCGGGTTATGAAACCATCTGGCAAAACATTATTCTCACCGGTCAGGAATCTCACTCGGATATCACCTGAAAATGACGCGAGATAAATCATGTTTCACCCTTTTACAAGGGCAAAATGACATATCCCCAGAAAAGAAGAAGGTTGAGTATTACCCTTCTTCCCCGGTAATCCTCCCCAGTTCCTCCTGCGCCCGCACCCTCACAGCCCCATCCTCATCCTGCAGACACCGCCTGAGCACCGGAATCACCTCTCCCCGAGCTTGACCAATGCCCTGACAGCCCGAAGCCTGCCACCGGAATCAGGATCCTTCGTTGCCTGGACCAGGTACGGTACCACCGTGTGGTCACCAATTCTTCCCAAAGTCTTGACCGCTTCACGCCTGACATAGGGAGAATCATCAGAGAGCGTCCTGATTACTAAATCTAAAGAAGGCACTATCCCTGAAGATACGCGAAGCGCAACCACAGAGCCTAACCTGATCATCCAGTCCTTATCCTCCAGGCATGAAAGAATATCCGGGATAGCAATATCACCGAGGTGCCCAAGTGCCTCCGGAGCCCCTTCCCGGAGGTACCGGTCATTATCGGTAAGCGACTTCATCAGTGGTTTGACCGCCTTTATTGCGTTAATCCGCCCAAGTGCCTCAGCCGCTGCCTTTCTGACATAGGCGCTTGGATCATCAAGTGTACGAATAAGGGGGAGAACCACCCGCTCATCACCGAGTTCAGTGCAAAAGTCGTTTCCACAGTGACTTGTTCTCCCCTGCATCCGAGAACGACACTGATGGTATCGAAATCCCCGCAAAACCGTGAAGGAACAACATACGTGTGCCGGTCCCCGCGCTCAGCCACATTCTTCAGAACCACCTCATTCAACCAGCGGTCTCTGATCTGCGATACTCACTCACCTGCAACGATCATTGCGTTCAAATCAACTGGTCATAAGAAGACATAGGATTGATTTAGCCCAGACCTGGATTCATGAGATTGGATATTTTGGACAAGGTTCAAAATTAGGGAATTCCTCCCCAACAAGTGAGATCACATGTAATCATTTTGCAGGGAAAAAAGGTAATGGTTGGAGAGGAAGGGGTAGGTGAAAACCGCAAAGACCTTGGTTTTTGTAGATAACCGTTATTCAATCCTGAGTAACCCTGACAATAAATTTCTCCATAAGGAATATTATATCCTTACAATTCAGGTTGACATATGCCACAATTCCGGATCGGTACAGACGATTTTAAAGAACTCATCGATGAAGGTGGGTATTTTGTAGATAAGACTCTCCTTTCGGGAGATCATCGAAGGCAGTAAAGTAACCCCTGTTCCCGATCTCGATCCTCCGTTTATTGTTGGTCTGAAGGTAATAATCGGTGTTGTGAAATAAACCGGGATCTATAGGGACTGAACAACTTCAAAGTGATCACTAGTCATACTTGCCCCTCTCACCAAAGAGTTCTTTCATCCCTGTCTGCTCCATGACTTTTTCTGTCTTCTTTTGCATGCCCACATACCACACCTGAACATCTTGATCCATCTGAAAATCAACCTGACTAACGCGACTCAATTGTTTCAAAAGCATCTCTAGACTCACCTTGTTTTCTTTGAGATCTGTCAGCATAGTTCGCAGTGCAATTTTCAACCGGAGTGCGAGTGTACATCCAAAGATGATCCCAAAAACCCTCGATTCTTTCAGATGTCGAATTGGAACAATTTCCTCAAACTTTTTTAAATCTCGAAAACTCTCTCGACATAATCACGTTCAAAATACAACTTCACAACATCGTCTGTAGAAAGAGTTGGATCTGATGAATATAGGGGATATTTACCATCCAATTGCTCATCCTCGATTCTTGCTTCATTATTGGTTCTCCAGTCGAGAGTAAAGCCATCCTGATGTTCCTGTATTGTATATTCAAAAAATTTGGCACTTGTTTTAGGTGGAAATTTTTTAATTCTGTTAATAATCTCCTTTTTTTTCCATTTTTAAGATTGACGAAACCGCCAAATATCTATCTTTCGCTTCAAAAAACGCCTTAATTGATTGGATCTCCGGATATCATTTGACCGCGAAACAACAGAGGTTGTGCGGGTATTAACAGAATACATGGCATATTACAAAGGCCTGTCAAAGCATCTCCCGGATATCGTCCTGGAGATTAAGGAAGCAGACAAAAAAGAATCGAAGGTCTATGTTGAGATTCAGACTAGCCATGATGGAATGATGGATTCTCACATACTTCGGTGCTGATACCTCATCGGAGTAGCGAATGCCAGGAAAAAAACTGATGATGTACGGATTATCACAATTCCTCATCACTGTATGGAACGAATAACATCCGGACACAATATTGTTTGCGGAAAAAATGTTATTTCGATTGAGGGTGTTGTCATACTTACGTCTCAATAAAATGTTGGTAATTACTTTCACACCGTATGAAAAAACCTCTGATACAAATAAGATCGTCCAGTAAAAGCGAGATGAAGCAAAAGTCTGGATAGCCTGATGAGCCACCCCATTTATATAGGCATCTACGGATAAAGATCTGGATAAAGCATGTACTTCCAGACCGGAACCATTATCACATGTCTGCCTGCTACTTCTTCATCACGAAACGTGTCCATAGTTAATATGTAACCTTTTTTTAATCCGTGCTCGGTCAAAGCATCTAAAAGCCCGTTTACCTCCCTGGTTTTTGTTTTTTCATTTCGTATATCAGATGAGACCTGAATCGCTGAAATAACAGATGTCTCTTTCATGATTAAAAAATCGCATTCTCTTCCAGTTTTATTGCCGAGATGATAAAATAGGTTATATTTCTTCTTTGATTGCAATAAGTATAAGAAAAACAGGTTCTCCAGTTTTTGTCCGGTATTTTCTGAGAAATTAAATGATATTGTCTTTAAAAAACTATTATCTCCGATATACACCTTTGATGATGCCTGAGCCTGTTTCTTAAGAGAAAAATAAAATGCCGGCAGAGTATAGAAGAGGTATGAATCCCTTAAATACTCAATATACTGACTAATTGTATTATTGCTCTTAATATCCGTTACTTTTCTCAGCGTAGAATAGGTAAAAATGGAGCCTGAATTTGTAGCCAGATAGGTTGCAAGCCTGGAAAGACCTGTTTTCTCTCGTATATTATTACGGTTTTCAATGTCTCTCTTTAAAATGTCGTTAAAGTAGTACCCGGAAAGCTCAATATTGTTTTCTTTCAAAACCTCAGGGAATCCTCCATATTCAATGTATATTTTAAAAAAATGTAATATTTCTGCTGATTTTTTTGAGGTCAATAAATTTTCCGGGGGAATATCTATCTCTTTCAGCCGTAAATATTCTCTGAAGTTGAATGGATAAAGATCAAGTACAACATTTCTTCCTGTAAGGGATGTTGCAATCTCTCTGCCCAGAATATTTGCATTTGATCCTGCTACAAATACTTTATAGCCCTTGAAATGGAGATTATTGAGCCATCGCTCCCATGCAGGTGCATACTGAATTTCGTCGAAGAAAAAGATGGTCTTCTTCTGCGTGGAAAATAGTTCTATTGCAATATTTTCAATATCCTGATAATTTTCAATGTTGATATCTGTAAGTCTGATGTCCTCAAAATTTATGAACAGAATATTCTCATTATTATCCTGATATTTTTTTGCAATAAGTCTTAAGACAGTACTTTTCCCTGATCTCCTTATTCCTGTTATGATTACGATCTCTTTTCCACGCATGTATTTTTCAGGATCTATCTCGCGATTAATGATATCTTTGGGTATTTCTTTAAAGATCTCCTGTTGTTGCAGGATTACATCTAATAACTGACCTTTATCCATGATATACTAAATATAGATCTTATATTTTATAACTGTTCTTTTAGATAGAACAGGTTATAATAAAGAGTTAGTCAAATCTATAGAACGGGTCTTCATTGATGGGAGTTGAGGCAATAACCATAATCCGGACTGACTGTTTGTCATGCTGTATCCGGGATATTAATAAAACGCCGATTTATCGTACCTTTATTGCCAATTACTCCACACTCCTCCTGGTGACCAGTAACGATGACCGGGTAAAGATTGACGAAACTCCCAAATCTCGATTCAACGCTTCAAAAAAGCCTTAATTGATTGCATCTCCGGATATCATTTGACCGCGAAACAATAGAGATTGTTGGGAGTATCAATAGAATACATAGCACATAACAAAGGCTTGTCGAAGGATCTCCCGAAATCGCCAGGCGAGATCCCGGAACAAGGTTCCATAATGAAAGAATGGTATAATGATTTCTCTTTGGAAATCTAAAGACCAACTAAATTTACTGGTTAATTTTATTCAGTTCTTCCTGTGCTCTGACTCTTACTGCACTATCTTTATCCTGCAAACACCTGTTTAAAATCGGAATAATTTCATTATCATTACCCAATTTTCCCAGTGCTTTAATTGCCCGGAGTCTGACCCCTGCATCACCATCTTTCGTTGACTGGATAATATATGGAACAATGGAAGAGTTACCGATTCTCCCAATTGTTTTCACCGCTTCGCGCCTGACATAATGTGATTCATCGTTTAATGTCTCAAGAATTAGGTCAAGGGATGAAATGGTACCCGTAGTTACCCGGAGTGCAACAAGGGTTCCAACCCGGATTCTCCAATCCTTATCAGATAATCCCTTAATGAGTTCCGGAATAGCAATATCGCCAAGATGCCCGAGTGCCTCCGCTGCCGTTTCCCGGACATACCGATCATCATCTGCCAATGCCTTCATCACCGGATGAACCGCTTTTATCGCTCCGGTCCGCCCCAAGGCTTCTACTGCATTCCGCCGGACATATGGGCTGTCATCACTTAATGCCCGGATAAGGGGCAGGACAACCCGTGGATCTGAGAGTTCAGATAATGCATCGACTGCTTCTTCCCGGTCATGTTCATCAGAACTTCCAAGTGCAGTGATAATAACATCGAAGTCTCCGCCAAACCGTGATGTTTCTCCCTCTTTTTTTCTCTCCCCTCTTTCGATAAGATCAGTTAATACTGCCTCAACAAGTCGCCGGTCTTTAACATACAATAAAAGGACCATAATGGTTGCTAAATCTAAACCGGTGTAGAGCATCACAAATGCAATACTGAACTGGTATCCGAAAACCTCTGCAAATAACGCAAAAAAAATCACCGAAAATAAAATTATGCCCACTAATTTTAACCCGGATTTCGGGTACCACAAAGCCAGGAAAATAATCGGGATAAGATAGAGATGTGGAATAAACACATAGATAAAGCGAAATCCGGTCCATGGGCTTTCCCAGAGGACATAAATCGAGACGAAAAGTGCAATAAGTGCTAATAACGAGATGAAAATGAGTTTACCGGTTTCAATATATCCCCGGTGTCGGTGGATTAATCTGAGCACTTTATCCAGCACGCTTTACTCCAAAAAAGAGGTTAGACTTCACCGAATATCGCCATTCGCGCTTCTTTCTCGAAATCTTCCTGGTTTTTAATTGCCGCTGCCTGGTGGGCCGGAGTGTCCCAGAAATAATACTTTTCAATCTGCATGAGACGGACCCAGCGGTTTGTAATCTCTTCTCCAATCTGGTATATCTGGAAATAGGTATCCGGCCTTGGATGCTCGCATGTCGCAGACACTTTGAGTTCTTTTAAGATATTGACCATGGCATCACCAACCAGTTTGGTCTGGTACCATGGATTTTTCTGCCACCGGTGAGTGAGCATCTCCATGAGGTTCAGGTTTTTGAATTTTTTCAGTTCAGGGATATTGATCATCGGGTTTAACTTCATCTCACTCATGACCTCTCCCAGCATCAGGTCACGGGCAAAGAACATACCGTTGTGCATGACAAAATATCGTCGGGGAATAAAATCCTTGAACGAAACAAGATCATGCATATCACGCATGCTCTCTTTCATGAGGTAATAGACCTGCGCGTTGCGCATGACTGGGCAGAGTTTTGCGATTACCACGTTTGAAAGCAGGGTCCATGGAAGTTCAATAATTGATTCATGGAAGAGCATATACAGGTAAAACATCAGCTTTTTCTTCATCCAGAAATCAAGGTGCCTGGTCTTCTCATCCTTTAATACATCAAGGTAAATCTGTTCCATTCCGGCAGTGGCAGACTTTCCATCAAATGAGAGTACTCGGTAGGCATTGTTCTTTGCTGCTATGCCTTTCAGCAGGAGCCGGATAACATTCTGAGCAATAACAAAGTCCTTGAGCATTCCAATCTGCTGGTTGGAAAAAGCGATGACATTGCGTGAACCCTGGTAGGTATACTGGTCCAGCAGAATTCCCTTTCGTGGCGCTTCCTGTTTTCTCTGGAGATGGATGGTAATCCCAAGTTGCTCCTCTATATGATCAAGAAGTGACTGGAGGGAGGATGATATCTCGTACTTATTTTCCATGAACTCAATCGTTATTTAGTCATCATCGTATATGACGTCAGCGATACGAACGGTTCATGTATTCTCTAATATATATGACCTGAGACTGAAATGAATAAATATTGCTGCAACCAATGAGGAAGAAACGGATCCATATGGCAGAAAATACTACTCACACATTTCTCAGCAAGCGCGATGTGCTTCTCAATAAAGCAGATGCGTTTGCCCTTGAAGCAGATCAACTGGCCTACCAGGGTAAGTATGACGAGGCAGTTGACAAATATGATCAGGCACTGGCAATTTATCCCTCAAACCCGGACCTCTGGGCCTTTAAAGCAATAACCCTGTCTGGCGGACTTGGGAGAAACGAGGAAGCCCTTGAGTGCTGGGAGCGGGCAAAAAAACTGGACCATGTCCTTGCTGATGCAATTACCGATGTTCCATCATCTGAGGGAATAACTGTCCATGAAAAGGATCTGGTTGACTTTAAGGGAAGTACTGCTGACCGGATCAGAAGCTTAGTTAAGCAGCAGGCTATGGATAAGAAAAAGAAATAATAATTTCTATTATTTTATTTAAAAGAAAGGTGCATTTTTATATGCTGAGCCTTGGGTGGTCTCCTGTTGCCATTGACCGTGCTCCCTGAAGATTTCAAAATTTTTCTGATATCTGGTTTCTCTCTTAATACTCACTAGTATATGTTGTTGTAGTTATATCAAATTCAGATATAGTCTCTTTAAATCTTCCAATAGGAATACAATCGTTTAATGAGATGTGAAGACGCGATTATCTGTATGTCGACAAAACCTGGGTTATTTCATCATGAGATAATTCCGGCAGGTAATTGTTTCCTCTCCCGTCCACGTCGTTTAGGAAAAAGTCTCTTGATAGATACCCTTGATTGTGCGTTTTACGAGAAAAAAAACCTCTTTAAAGGACTATCTTTCCGCTTCAGAATACAGATGGGATTTTGAGAAAAGATACCCGGTCCTCCGGGTGGACTATGCCGGAGAAACAGTCCGGAAACCGCAGGACCTCAACGAGCGGCTTTCCCGGTTACCTATTGGATGGGAACATTATTATCAGACAAAGAAGAATGAGGGTTCTCCAGGAGAAAGACTCTAACACCTCATTGTCCAAATCGCAGAGATTAGTAAATCCAGGTGGTCATTCTCATCAATGAGTATGATAAACCAATTCTTGATAATCTTGAAGATACGACTCTCGCAGCACAAATGAGAGATCAACTCAAAGATTTTTATGGAGCCATTAATCCAATGGACGTTTACCTCCGCTTTGTTTTCCTGACCGGCGTCTCAAATTTTCTAAGACCCGGGTTTTTGTCAAACCTGAATAATCTGAAGGACATCACCCTGGACCGGCGTTATTCTTCGATATGTGGGTATCCATAAGAGGATAAAAACTGTTTTTAAAAAGGAGGTCTCTTCATATTCACCGATATATCCAGATGGTATAACGGGTACTCATGGATGGGTGAGTCGGTTGATAATCCATTTGATATCCTTTTATTCATGTAGAAAGGATTTTATAATCGATTTGTTATTATTCTCCTGTGGTGGTACATAGTGGTATGTCTGACATGACATCAATTAAAATTGCATCGTCTGTCAAAGACCAGCTGAATCATCTTAAACTTCATCCTCGTGAGACATATAGTGATATTATCGGTAGATTGGCTTAATTAGGTGCCCATCGACAAGAGCAGATACCTTTCACTATTCCACTCATGCATGTGAGGATACACGGAAAAATTTCGAATTAAAAGAACCTGTTCAGATATCAGTTGAAGTGGATGAAGATGAGTATATTTTATATAATCACGAATACCGCCTGCTTGTCGTCGCTTCAGATATTAACGATGGTATGAAAGATATCCTGGATGAGTTTGAAGAAAACTGGAAGGACTTTGCGTTAGGGGATGAAAAAACCATGAGTAACGATGCCCTGGAGTTAAGAAAAAAATTTGGCTCAATCGCATTCCTGGAGAGTTCGTCTTGACAAGAAAGAACCAGGTTATCATTCGTCGGTTAATGAAGAAAGGTTTTGACGTGACTATGTCAAAGCATATAAAATTGGTATTCAGGCATAATGGAAAAGATACCGGTATCCGTACATGGGTTTCACATGGGAATAACGAGATAAGTGATCATTTGCTTTGCATTATGGCAGAACAACTCTGTATCTCATCCAGAATTCTGCGATCTTGTGGATTGTACCCTGGATGAAGCGAAATTAATTGCAATATACAAGGATGCTGGCCGTTTGTAATTAAATGTAGTAGTCCGGCATTCATCGAAGATAATTAAATTTAATTGAAATCAGCGGAGTGATAATAAACTCGTCAGGTCATGGTTGTAATGAGCATCTCAAAAGTGATATCTATCTCAAAAATGCTACTCCATGAAGGCTCTTTTGAAGGGGTCGGTATTTCTGGATCGCCCATCATCTCATATTAAATACCCTCTTCATTTCATAAGGCAGGAAATGCCCTTGAGAAAATGATATTCGGCCATTAAATGAGAAACAAAGGCACAATTGCTTGTATTTTTTAGTGCAATGATCTCATGTTTCAAATTGGGGGTTTTTCCTTAATCAGGGCCTTATTTGATGATATTTGAATGCACACTTGTCGGGTTTATTACCTGAAATGATGATTATCTCATTAAATGGGTTAATATCCGAAAAATCGCATTATACTTTATGTTCTCCTGGTATCGCGAAATTGTCAATATCCTGGCATGTGACAATTCCAGCTAATTTGAGAATTATCCGGGGGTAATCACCGGTTTAGACAAGAACCGATCCATGTTTTTTTCCGAAATATCAGATATGTAATAATCCGCTCCTGTAATTATCGGAATTTTTGGCTCTCTGGATTCAGGTGATATCACTTGCACAGTCTCTTAGATTCAAAGAACTATTATTCATGTTTCTGTATGTGATGATTCTATTGGTAAGGTTTGAATAAATCAGGTGATTCAAAAAATTTCTCTGTATCACTTAAAAACTGACAAAATCTATGAGGTACGAAACCTTATCATTTCTCAAGGAGGATACATGGGTAGAAGAATGCAATCACAGATAACAATCCATGGTTCCCGAATTCATGAAGTCGGCTTCAGGCTCAATCTTCTCCATTATGCGAAAAAATTACGGTTTTTTAATTTTGAAGCTTTTAATGATATGAATGAGAATGAAGAACTTGTTATCATTTACGTTGAAGGAGAAGAAGCAAAAATTAATCTTCTTATCCAGAATATCCAGACAATTAAGCCGGAATTAGCGATTGTCCATGATATTACCATGCAACCATACACTGGACAGATCTCTCCTTTAGCCTCATTCAGTCAGGATCTCCAAATGGAGCAGATGGCGAAATCAGTGCCCATACTTGTTGAGATGAGGGATTTGCAACATATTACAGTTGATCTTCAAAAAGAAACTCTTGGTCTTCAAAAAGAAACCATTAGTCTTCAACATGAAACTCTTGGTATTCAAAAAGAAACTCTTGGTCTTCAAAAAGAAACCATTAGTCTTCAACATGAAACTCTTGATCTTCAAAAAGAGACAATTGGCCTTCAAAAAGAAACTCTTGGTCTTCAACATGAAACTCTTGATCTTCAAAAAGAGACAATTGGCCTTCAAAAAGAAACTC
>Ga0123334_1002659_pt1 | contig 20406 bp, 17 predicted proteins | sample BiotimSIPDNA_FD_89706 | JGI IMG/M metagenome (GOLD analysis project Ga0123334, IMG submission 89706) | Anaerobic biogas reactor microbial communites from Washington, USA - Biogas_R1 time_0 SIP DNA | ecosystem: Engineered > Bioreactor > Anaerobic > Unclassified | place: Washington, USA... | reverse complement strand
TTACAAATTCAGGTATATTTGAGTTAACAGCATGTACAAATGCTTAAATAATTCATTTGGGAGGTAAATATGGGCAATCTTGGTGCCACTGAAATTATCCTGATTCTTCTTGTCGTAGTCCTTCTCTTTGGTGCGAAGAAAATTCCGGAACTTGCAAAAGGGCTGGGGAATGGTATCAAAGAATTTAAGAAAGCCACTAAAGATGTTGAGAAGGAGATTGATGCAGAAGAATCATCAAAGTCGGGGAGTCAAAAGCATTTGTGAAGAAAAATCCTGCGGATATGCATTTTTTTGATCATCTGGAGGAACTCCGGTGGCGTGTTATAAAAAGTGCAATAGCAATTGTACTCTTTGCCATTCCCTGCGGCATTTACTGGAAGGAAATCCTCGATATTGTAATGATCTATCCGATTCAGTATATTGAACCAAAACCGAAGCTGATTTTTACTGCTCCTGGAGAAATAGTGATGTTGAGTTTGCAGATCGCTATAGCTGGCGGTCTTATTGTTGCTGCACCGGTGGTGTTTTATCAATTATGGTGTTTTGTATCACCAGGACTTTACAAAAAAGAGAGACGGATGATTCTGCCGATTGTGATCTTTTCGACACTCTTTTTTCTTCTGGGAATTCTCTTTTGTTATTTTATGTTTCCATTACTCATGAAATTTTTAGTGACCTATGCCGGAAACCGTATTGATCCCATGTTTAAAGCTAATGACTATTTCGGATTTCTTCTTAAGTTAAGTCTTTCATTCGGTATTGTGTTTGAACTTCCGGTTGTTTCATTTGTACTTGCCAGGGTGGGAGTGCTTACTGCCGGATTTCTGGTTAAACAATTCAGGTATGCGATTATTATTATTTTTGTTATTGCAGCAATCCTGACACCACCGGATGTCGTTTCACAGAGTATTCTGGCCGCACCGTTATTGCTTTTGTACGGATTAAGTATTCTTGTAGCTGCTGTTGTGACAAAAGGCAATAAGAAACGGGAGGCGTTATCTGCATGAACACCGGACTGGGATTTTCTGAAGTCGCGTTGATTGCTGTTCTGGTTCTATTGTTTTTCGGTTCAAAGGAGATACCTCAGTTTATCCGGACGGTCGCAAAATGTATGGCACGGATACGATTTTATACCGACAAAGTAAAACGTGAGTTTGATAGTGTTACGCAAATTACCAGTATTCCTCAGGGAAACAGTGTCGTTCCCGACAGGAAAACACAGCTTCGTAAGGAATATATCGCAAAGCGTAAAGAACTGAGCGAATACAGTCGCAGTGAAAAATCAAATCAGATAGCATCATTGCTTTGTGGTACTGATTACCTGAAAAATGCATCAGTCGTTATGCTGTATGCGTCAATGGGCAGTGAAGTAAAAACGGATAGCCTGATAAAGAATCTGCTTGGATCAGGAAAACGCGTTGTCTTACCTTATAGTAAAGATAGCTCTGGGGAGATGGGTATCGCGGAGATTTTTAATCCTGACACTGATGTTGCGGTGATGAGCGCCGGGTTTCCAGAAGTCATTGAATCATTGCGTAAACCGTTTTTTAAAAGTGATCTCGGATGTGTCATTTGTCCCGGTGTTGCATTTGACCGCTACGGGGCACGTCTTGGCCGGGGAAAATCCTGCTACGATCGTTTTTTAAAAGAGTTAAAAGGCTTTGTGCCAATTATCGGCATTGGTTATAGTTGTCAGATCTATGACGATTCAATGCCTTTTGAATACCATGATGTTCCAATGGATCAGATCTTTACAGAAGATGGTCCCGTGATGTTCGTGCCACCAGACGAACAAAAAACAGCCTGACTCCGGGAAATACAGTATGATCTGGACTATTTTACTGATAATTGTTTCGCTTGTAGCACTAACTCTTATCGCGGTCATGTTCACTCCTTTTGGTGTCAGTTTACACTATTCAAATACCAATGATGGGAACAGATTAAATGCGTTTTTTTATCTATTAAGCAGTTTTTTTGTGAAAATGGAGTATGATTTCACTGCAAACATCCTGATTATCAGATTTTTAGGCTTTAGGCTGGATTTTAGAAAGAAAGATAATAGCCTCAGAGGGCAACAGGATAGTAAAATAGGGAAGAAGGAAAAGAAGGGGAAGAAGGAGAAGAAGGAGAAGAAGGAGGCTGATAGTAAGAGTGAGGGTAAGGAAAACGGGCACAATAAGCACAAGGCTGAGAATGATACTTTAGTTGTGCCATCAGGTGATGCTGATGTAAATCCGAATAGTTCAAATCAGGGCAATGGTCAAAACCGGAGTTCATATACCAGCAGTACTGGTGAAGCACCTGAATCAACACCTGGTCAACCATTACAGGCTGGTCAAAAACCTGACGAGGCGCAAACTGTTGAGCCTAAATTACAGCAGAAAACAAAACCTGAGCGAAAAGTGATAAAGGAGCGGCTGGCAGATAAAATCAGGCGGATTAAAGGCAGGATCAACAGTCAGCCAGCGGTGTTTTTTCTTAAACAGGAAAAGTTGCGGTACCGGGTATGGCGATGGATTGTCCGGATTCTTAAAAGTATGCTTCGTATCATTGCGATCAGGAGGCTGATTATCAGAACAGAACTGGTTTTTACTGATCCGGCACTGGGTGGTAAACTGTTCGGGTATTTTGAGAGCGTTCGTCATGCAGCTGCACTATACAGTAAAAGAATCAATCTGTATTTCAGACCCCTTTTTATTCAGGGTGATACAACAATAGACATCGATTTTCGCGCGACGACATCACTGTGGAAAATCGGATACCCATTGCTGGTTGCGGTGGTCACCTTTCCATATATGACGTGTGGCATAGCCTTATGGCGTTTTTACTGGTTGAACAGACAGAAGAAGAAGGCTGATGAGAAACGTAATTGACGATATTGCAGTTTCATTCGGAACATCAATGCGTGAAGCTGTTGAACAGTTTGGTGCGATTGCGATATTTCTGTGGAAAATTATTCTGGCAATTCCATTTAGTTTGTCCAGATTTCATCTGGTGGTGGAACAAATGATGCGCCTGGGGGTTGCTTCACTGCCGATTGTATTTCTTACATCAGTATTTGTAGGTGCGGTCAGTTCCTGGCAGGTGCAATATATTTTTGGAGATGCCATACCGTTGACTTATCTTGGGCTTGCAGTTGGTAAGGCGGTGTTTACTGAATTGGGACCAGTGTTTACTGCACTTATTATAACTGGCCGTATCGGTGCAAAACTTGCAGCAGAGCTTGGTACCATGAGGGTGACTGAGCAGGTTGATGCAATGGTGTGTCTGTCACTTGATCCTTACAGTTATCTTCTTGCTCCGCGTATGATTGCCGGGTTTATTATGCTTCCTGTTCTGACTATTTTTATGTGTCTGATAGCGATTGTCAGCGCTCAGCTGGTTGCAGAACTGGCACTTAATCTTGATAGTGCGATATTTTACCAGGGATTGAAAAGTCTGTTTCAGGTACAGGATATCGTTATTTGTATGGTGAAAGCATTTGTGTTTGGCGGAGTTATTACACTTTCCGGATGTTACTATGGTTTTCGCACAAAAGGAGGCGCAGTTGGTGTCGGACGCTCAACGCGAAGCGCTGTTGTGGCTGCAATGGTACTGATTATAGTCAGTAATTTCATCGTTGTTAAAATAATGATATAAAGTTTAATAAAAAAGTAAAAAAGTTCTTGCATGTGCAAAAGTGATTACGTATATTCTATGCGCAAGTTTGAAATAACGGTCCCTTCGTCTAGTGGTTAGGACACAGGATTTTCATTCCTGCAACAGGGGTTCAATTCCCCTAGGGACTACCATAAGGGTCTTCCGGACAAACAGTTTGGAAGACCCTTATTTTTTTTCCATACGATAATGATTCTGACGCCTGATCAAATCTGCTAAGCATATTGAATTCAATGAAGAACTGGTTGGACCAGCGAAATTATGATACTCAAAGTATCATATCATCCTGCATCTGAGCCCGCATATAGACGCCTTTACTGATACACAATTGTGTTATGAGGAATGTGTTTGCAGATAGTTTTCAAATAAATAAAGACCAAGTAATACCTGTGTGCTGCGTGTCTGTTCGCAGGCTTCTTCTCTGGTAACAAGTTTGACAGTTATACGCTCGTTTTCATGGTCGTTTTTGCGAAGCCTGTTATGGAGTGATTTGTATTGAGCGTTGTCAAGGTGTATATGGCAGCCATAATAATAAATACCTTCATCACTGCCACCAACTGAACTGTAGAGCTTTGTTTTACATAGTGAAAATAATTGTGATTCTGCAATTGTCAGTCCGGTTTCCTCAAACAGCTCTTTGGTTGCAACACCAGGGGGATTGTCGCTTTCGTAATCAAGCATACCGGCTGGAAATTCAAGGCTGTCTTCACCGCTACCGATTCTGCGCTGACGCACCATGAGATACGCATATTCATGTGTTTCTGTATTATAAACTCTGGGGACAATAACGCATGCGTGTCCGCGGATAAAAACAATGTTTGGTAATCTGTGTCCTTGCGGATCATATACCTTTGTATCAATAAGCGCAAATAGTAGTGAGGAATCAGGTTTTCTGATTTCATTGAGTACTGTTATCGACTCAATCCGGCAGCCGTTTGATTGTACCGTATCTGCCCATTCCTGTATTTTTTTATCCATAGTATGCTCTTAATGTTAAAAAGGTGTCAGATTAAACAATAATCATTTCTCACATCTCAAATAAATACCGGTGGAATGACTTACTACTGAATTACCTGATGCGACTGGTGTATATTCAAATAGTGAAATGAAAATACTATAAGGCATTCTGTGAAACTACGGAATATAAGACTCAATATAATAAGAAAAAAAACGGTTATTAAGTACACACATGGATAACAATCACAATGCGACATTTATCATTGATGGAACTGTAATACGGAATGTTGTTCCCTCATTTTTTTTAGAGATTATCGATAATCTACCGCCCAGTTTATCACTTATTACCACATTGACAACATTCATGCCAATGCCACGGCCGCTTAAATCTGTTACTTCTGTGGCAGTACTGAAACCCGGCAGCAGAATCAATTCAAGCGCGTCATTATCACTTAAAAGAGCAGCCGCAGCTTTGGTAATAAGGCCCCGGGCGACAGCTTGTGTCCGTATCAGATCCGGATCAATGCCTCTGCCGTCATCGGTAATGTCAATAGAAACCCAATGGCTATCATTTTTACTAATGATAATCTGTAACAATCCCTCCGAAGGTTTCCCTGACTCTATTCGTTCCTGTTCGCTGTCTTCAATGCCATGATCAAGGCAATTTCTAATAAGATGAATTAAGGGATTGTTGAGATCCCTGGCGATTTCACAATCAATAAGTGTATTTTCACCTGAGATGACAAGCGAAACATTTTTCTTGAGACGGTCGATAATAGTTGGTGCTGTTTTTAGTGCTTTTGCAAGGCCGCGTTTAGCCGGGGTAAGTCGTATGGTGACAAAGTAACTAAAAATGTCTTCGCGTATTTTATTGTAGTTTTCATGTGTCAAGCCACTGTTCATGAGTATTCTGTCAAAAGCGATGAAATCATTTTTAATCTGTTCGAGTGGAATTCGAAGGTGAATGTCCGGATTTTCATTGAAATCATTACCTAATAGACTTCGTAATATTTCTGTTGTTTTGTGAACCTCACTTTTCATTCTTGAAAGATTGTGCTGGAGAAAATCCGATGTGGTTTTATCCAGTGTATGTGTTTCCCTGATCCTGACAAGTGCATCTTCAATTCTGGTTGCGATACCAATAAGCATATCAAGACCAAACGGGCCTGCAGATCCCTTGATTGTGTGGATATCGCGAAAAATATTGTTGATTTTTTCAGTTGTCAGGTTATGTTCACAGGAATGAAGAATTATAAGTGAATTGTCAACGAGATGACTGATTTCATTCAGGAGTTCGCAGAACAAATCAGGATCTTCAGCAATTAATTTCAGTTGATGGTTCTTACGTTCAGAATAAGAGATCCGTTCAGAAAGTTCTTTTTTATCTGTTATGTTTTCAATCATTACCAGAATATGATCGGGAACTGTTCCACCACGTTTAATCGGAAAGAATCTCATTTGCAACCATCGGGAATAATTATTATAGATATACTCGTATTCTTCACAGGGATTAAGCTGAACAATATCGGAATCAGAAAGCATATTTTGAGTGAGCAGCTCAAGGTAGTCAATTATACTTTCATATGTTTTTTTTCCCTTTGTATCGAAACCGAAAGTGGTAATGAAATCTTTACCGGAAAGATCATGTTGCAATGTTATTGTTTCAATTGAACTTGAATATTCAGGATTAATTCTGAAATGCTTATCAATTGACAATAATCCAATAGGAAGAGAGTTCATGAGCAACTGCATCTCGGCATTACGCTTTCTAATGAACATCTCTTTAGATTCAAGTGCAGCAAGCATTTCATTAACAGATTTTGCGAAACCGGTAATTTCATCGTTACCATTTTCCGTAACCCGGTATTTTCTGTTAGATCCCATTTTTATCGCGGTTACATCATTGTTTAATTTATCTATGCGTGTTGTCACAATCCTGTTAAGAAGTAAAGCAATCACCTCGGCCAGTGTAAAGCCTGTGAGAAATATTATTATAATAATGTAATTATTGGTCAGCAAACCCTGTTTGTAAATATCCCTGGGAAGACTGATTTCCAGGATGGATACCCTTTTATTGTAGATGTCTTTAATTGTCATATAACAGGCAAGATTTTTTTTTGATGTGTGATTAATGATTATTGTGCTGTCAACTTTATAAATCCGGTTGTCTGCGGCAAGTTCATTCCATCGTGCAGAGTTAAATTCTGTCAATTTAATTGAACTGCGGGGCAATTGCTGAATCCGGCAGATTTCATCAATGTCAAGAAATTTTCCGAAGACAAGTGTACCATTCGGATCCCTTTTACCGTCACTGGATGTAATCGGCTGTGCAGTGAGTACTATCGGATGTGAATCTGCGATAATTATTCCGGAGTGAATGCAGTGAACGTCGAGGTGTCTGGTTAACAGCGTGTCATTTATTATTGCATCTCTGATACCGGGGGAAAGCGTACTTGCAAGATCAATATCAGCATAGTACTGCATTGAAAAAACAGTTGTGCTGGTAGTATCCAGCAGCATAATAAAATTTAATTTCAGTGTTGTCAGTACATCATCAGTGAGTGATATTTGTGTAAATTGGCTGTCACGTGTATGTATGTACGAATACGTGACATCCCATCGTGACCAGTCAAGGGCTTTCAATTTCAAGTTCTCTGTTATTTCATCAAGTGTAGCCTGAATGCGAAATATGCTTTGCAGTGCAAAATTGTACTCAACCTTATTGAAACCACGAATAAGTACCCGTTGAATCACACCCCAGAGCAGCACCATTATAATCAATGTTGCAGAAAGAATATGAAGAACTAATTTTGTTCTAAGTTTCATGACCTGCTACCTTATATTGATCAGGGATAGAAGGGTACAATAAATGATTGGGCAATGTGTTACAAACAAAATTGCCGGTATTCTGAGTATATCATTTTGGAATGATTATTTCAAAATAATGCAGAACTGTTTGATCTATGATACGGTAAAATGAGGTATCTATCCTTTCAAATCAGCGATTTAATGTATCTATTTTACAAAGATTTGCAGGGTTGGTCAAGAAAGCAATTGTATGTGTCATGAGCTGTAATATCGTAACAATGTGAAAAATGTATACTAATCACCACTGATTAGATTGATAAAAAAAAGGTTTCGGTGGTATATTTAGAATATTGGTTCTGCCCGTTTGAAATTGATCCTGTTATAGATTAGTCCAGTCCTGATGTTTGTGGTCGTGCATATTTGCGGTAACAAACTGGATTCGAAAGGCGTTATGATAAAACTTATTGTGTGTGTCTGCATTGTTGCGCTCAGTATCGGCTGCCGTAAAAGCCAACAACCTATAGAGGCGTCGTCACAATCGCATCAGAATGAACTTGAACTGCGGATGACTGGTAGTAATGGAAAGGACGCTGCGACGTTTCTGTTATCATCAGAATTCAGGAAAATATCTTTAGAAATTGATGCGTTGGATTCCGTATCAAAAAGAAACTTTCATAAAAATTATGTCTCAATTGACAGTACCGGAACAGCGCTTTCATCACGACTGTTTATGGAAAGTGATCCTGAAAAAATTATAGGGAAGCTTAATGATTGTTTTTTTAAACAGATGAATATTGTGGTAAAAATAGAGCGGGAAACATTTGAAAATTCCCTTCCGGACAGAATTTATGAATTTAAAACGGCTACGGTTCCCGGTGCTTGTCTTTTAATGCTTTTGGTGGGTGAAAAAGCGGACATACCGTTATCGATTGTATCGATAAAGTCGCATTACTTTATCCGGTTTGACAACGGGAACGTTAAACGGAATATAGAGCTTTTAACGGGGGGGACAGCATATCCGGATTCCTGGTATTTGTCAAATTATGCAAAGAATTCTTCTGATACGCTGCGCATCCTCTCTGCCAGGGAAGCCTCGGGGATGCTGTATTACATGACGTCACTTTTTTTACGCGATGCGAATCCAAATAGTGCAATAACCGGTTTTGCAAAAGCACTCGAAAAATACCCGTCATTTACAGATGCACAAAACCAGATTGATGTTATTATCGATAAAAATAACGATGTACCAAAATTACTCGAATATCTGGTTGCAACCAGGTTTGAAAATGCGTCACTCGGAGCACTTGACAGAAGTCTTGCCCTGCTTAACTTTCGTACCGGGAATTTCAAATCAGCTGCAGATTATTATGAACGCGCACTGAACCGTCAACCGGATGATGTAGCGCTCATAAAAGGTGCAGGTATTTCCTATCTGAATCTTCATGATTATGATACAGCAAAAAGATACCTGATCAAAGCAAATCTTGCCGTTCCATCCGATACGCAGGTTGTAAACTGGCTGGCAAAATGTCCGTAATAATCATGAATACCCGGCAATAATTTCATCCCCGTTAATAACAGACAGAACAATTTCGGGTTCTTCGACAAGTAATGTTTCAAGAAGGTCTTCACCTTGACTATATGCAAACCTGACTGCAATAAAGTCAGCGTATTTGCCCTCGCTGATTGATCCAAGTTTTTCATGCGCGTTTAGTGCTTTTGCACTGTTGATTGTTGCCATCCTTATAAAATCTCTGGCATGGATATGTGGATATGACTGTTTGAGTGCAAAAAGTTCATCAAATATACTCAGATCACCGTGAGATGCAATCCCTTCGGTTCCAATGCAGATGTTACAGTTCCGCTTTAGCGCTACGTCAAGAGGAAAATGTTTGTGTCCGGTTGCATGGGTATAGGTATGGCAAATGACAATTGATACATTTCGTGCTGCAAGTTGTTCAAGTTCATTACCGGCAGAATAATTACAGTGAACACATACCGCATCTTCAGGAATCATATCGCATTGTAATGCATAGTGAACCGGTCCTGATGGTGCAAGATCAAACGGCCAGCTGTTTTTCCTTGTCATATGGAAGTAGAGGTCTCCGTTTTTTTCAGAAAAAGCCTGTAATTCTTCTGCACTTTCCGCAAGGTGTGTCTGCCATAAAATCTGAGTATCATGGGCAAATAAACGTACCCTTTTCTGTGCATCAGGCGAGAGAGAATAAGGTGCGTATGGTCCAATGCCTGACGATACTATTGAATGCTTGTGATCATGAAGTAAACTAATGCAGTCGTCAATAAGTGCTGTTTCTTTCACAATATCATCACAGTAGAGTTCCTGAATCACCCATGATCGCACCGGTTCCTGCTGAAGTATTTCCTTTGACAAGCCAGACCGGGTGGTGTCAACAATTGTTGTCACACCATTTGCAATTAACTCGCGAATTGTCAATTTTATGCTCGATTGCAGCTGCACGGCTGGTGTCATTTTTATTCTTGATGAAAGTTTTGCATTCCATGCTGCAAATGTCTCATCATGGGGACGGAAATTTCCACGAACGGCAGATGCATCAAGGTGTGTGTGCATATTAATCAGACCTGGCATCAAAAGAACATCACCAAGGTTGACTATACGTGCGGAATTGCTGCGTTTTACCCAGCTTCGCGGTCCCACAGACACAATTTTTTCATCATTAATGACAACTGCGCCATTTTCAATTAGATCCATCGTTTCTGTTAAGAGCCATTTTGCCAGATACATTGTTTCCATGCCCAATAAATACTTTAAGGAGATTTCTAAAGCAATGATGATGTATCATAAGGTTTAGGAAGAGGAATTCTCTTAATTTTTAACTTTTTTTAAGATGGCAGGGCTACCTTTTCATTGCTTTTTTTTCAGTAGGTACGTATTTTACCACAGTATTCTATATTATTTATCTGATTCGAAAGGAAACGAAATGCGTCGCTGTTTTTGGACAACCTCAGCACTATCAGTATTTTTAATGGCAGTACCTGTTTTAAGCCAGGAAGGTGTTCCGCCACCAACTGCATCCTTTGGGGGTATTATCCCGATGATGCTGATTATGTTTGCAATTATTTACTTTCTGATGATCAGACCGGAACAGAAAAAATCCAAAGATCGTAAGGCGATGATGGATGGTCTCAAGAAAGGTGATAAAATTATCACTATTGGCGGAGTTATGGGTATTGTTCATAGTGTAAAGGATACATCGGTAATTGTTCGCATCGCTGATAATACTAATGTCGAATTTACAAAGGTTGCTATTGCAACTATTCAGAAAGATGAAAAAACTGCTGACAAAGCCGTTAAAAATGATGATGCTAAGGATACAAGGGACGCAAAAGAAACCAAGGAGAAAAAGTAGTGTTGGATGTGCGCGTGTATGGTGATCCGGTTCTGAGGAAAAGAGGTGCTGTTGTCACTGTCTTTGATGATAAACTGCGATTGCTTGTAAAAGAGATGATCGAAACCATGGTAGAAGAAGATGGTGTCGGACTTGCTGCACCGCAGGTTGGTGAATCGTTGCAGCTTGCGGTCATTGATGCGACCGGGGGTGAAAAGCCTCCAATTGTGCTTATTAACCCTGAATTTACCTACCATTCAGAAGAAACCGCGACCAACGAAGAGGGGTGTCTGAGTCTTCCGGGTATTACCCTGAAAGTAACGCGGCCTGTTTTTGTAAGTGTCAAGGCACAGGATGAATTTGGTAATGTGTTTAACATTGAAAACGCCGATGGACTTCTTGCCCGCGCATTGCAGCATGAAACAGATCATCTTAACGGTCTTATGATTGTCGACCATGTGAGTCCTTTACAAAGGAAAATGCTGAGCGGTAAACTTAAAAAAATGGCTGAAAGGTGATAAAGACTACCTTTTCAAGATTACTTGTTATTGTTTGCGTTTCTATTATGTGCGGTTGTTTTTTCAACCGTACTACACTTCGTTCTCATTCTGACACTTCTTCCGGTGTTAAAGATTCTCTTAATGTAAATGTCTCGTATGCTCATGCCACAGAACTAACAGACTCAGTAGATTTCTCGTCAGTACTGGATTCTATAACTGTTCCCGCTGCGATGCCAGATACCGCTTCAAAGGTTGATGTATTAGATTCCGGTACTATACAACAATTTTCGCTGCGTTATCCACCATTCAGGGTTCACCGCTCAAATGTCAGAGTACTTTTAAAACAGAAGCTGACACAGTATTCATTTTACTCAATCGGAAATGTGGAAATTCATCAGTCTAAAGGGCAGACGATGGTTTTTCGGGGACGATTGAATGTGCTTATGCTGCAGAACGGGACAGCTCTCATGGAAGCTGCATGGGGGAAAATTACTGTTCATCTGCCATGTACACTCATTTCCCGTAATGAATATAATGTTATTGACCTGAATACCGATAGCTATCGGGGAAGCATGAAGCTGTATAATGACAGTAAAACAACATTCGCAGTTGTAAATGAACTTCCGATCGAGGAATACCTCCGGGGAGTTGTGCCGCTTGAAATTGGTACTCTTGACAAAACGTGTATTGAGGCACTTAAGGCTCAGGCAATTGCTGCACGGACATATACCTATCAGAAAATCAGTGACCGGCTCACTGCTCCTTTTGATCTATATGCAACGGTAGCTGATCAGGTCTATGGAGGTTTTAAACCTGAGTATCATGATGCAGATATTGCGATCCGTTTGACAAAAGGGCTGATTCTTGTTTATAACGACAGTATTGCCCGTGCTTACTACCATTCAACATGCGGCGGTTTTACTGCCAACATTGAAGATGTCTGGAAAAATAAACCGATGCTTGAATACCTGAGGTCTGAAAATGACAAAGACAGCACCGGACGAGCCTGGTGTAAGGACTCAAAATCGTTCCGCTGGGAAGAACGATGGTCCAGGGAGAATCTTAATAAAATAGTCATAACATCGTTGAATACTATCGATGGAAAACAGCAGTATAAACTACCGATCAGGAAATTTGATATTACCGGCAATTATTCATGCGGCCGTATTCGTGCACTGGTTATCAGCGGATCAAACTGGAAATATACTGCAGTTGGTGATCAGATCCGGTTTATTCTCAGACGTTCACAAAGTGGTAATCCTATTTTGAAAAGTGCCAATTTTGCGATTACATCCAATACAGCAAAAGAGGTTATAGTTAGCGGCGTCGGATATGGACACGGTGTGGGTATGTGCCAGACCGGTACAATTGCACGTGCAAAAGCCGGTCAGACATTTGAGCAGATTCTGCGGGCATATTACAGAGGTATTGTTATCTGTACTGCGAGAGAGTAATATCTTCATATCAAGGTGTTGTGATGGACTTGTTTGAAGAACGTAAAAATCAGATGATACAGCGGAATGCACCGCTTGCAGACCGGATGCGTCCGCGCACACTTGATGAATACATTGGACAGGAACACATTATTGGTCAGGGGCGGCTGCTGCGCAGGGCAATTCAGATTGATCAATTGTCAAGTCTTATTTTTTATGGTCCACCGGGTACCGGCAAAACTACGCTCGCGAGAATTATCGCAAATACAACAAAAGCCAGTTTCATCTCCATAAATGCTGTCCTTGCTGGTGTCAAGGATATCCGTGATGCCATTGACTCTGCCCAGAAAACCCTGTCACTTTACGGTAAGAGAACAATTCTTTTTGTCGATGAAGTACACCGGTTTAATAAAGCACAGCAGGATGCACTTCTTCCACATGTTGAAAACGGTATTCTGATTCTTATTGGCGCTACTACCGAAAATCCGTATTTTGAAGTAAATAAAGCACTGGTTTCGCGATCACGTATCTTTCAGCTTCGTACGCTTGATGAAACTGATCTTAAAGCTGTTGCTTATCAGGCTGTCAATGATAAAGATCGCGGATACGGTAATCGCGACGTAACCATTGATGATGATGCGTTGGATCATCTTGTCAAGGTTGCAAACGGTGATGCTCGCGGTGTGCTCAATGCGCTTGAGCTTGCGGTTGAGACGACAGCAATTTCGCAGGAATCAGAGATTCATATCACCCGTGAGATTGCAGAGGAATCAATCCAGCAGCGCGCGGTTCTTTATGACCGTGATGGTGATGTACATTATGACACCATTTCTGCATTCATAAAATCCGTAAGGGGCTCTGATCCTGATGCAGCGCTTTACTGGATGGGGAAAATGGTGTATGCCGGTGAAGACCCCCGCTTTATTTTCAGACGAATGATTATTCTTGCTTGTGAAGACGTCGGGATGGCAGATCCACATGCACTTGGTGTTGTCATGGATGCCGCACATGTATTTGATTATGTGGGACTGCCTGAAGGCAGATATCATCTTGCTCATGCCTGCCTGTATCTTGCGACTGCTCCTAAAAGCAATTCCAGTATGGCATTCTTTGATGCACTCACTACAGTGCAGCAGGAAGCGAAGGATGATGTTCCTAATCATTTACGTGATGGAAACAGGGACAAGGAAGGGTTTGGACATGGTGATGGCTATATGTATCCTCATGCATATCGTGATCACTGGGTTGCACAGCAGTATCTTCCTTTGTCAATGCAGGGGAAAGTCTTTTATCAGCCTTCAGATCAGGGTTATGAGAAAGGTATCAGGGAAAAGGTGACGCTTAACCGTGAGGCTCAGATTGAAGCGATGGTTGAGCAGGAGCAGACGGATCTCTTTTCTCTGACAGGAAATGGAAATGATCCTGAGCGTGATAAATGGCTCGAACGGACACTGGGAAACCGTGGTGTGCATCTTGGTGTCATCCGTGAGAAAATCCTTGCTGCCGCAGATTTACAAAGAGAAGATCTGGTTCTTGATTGTAACGCACGAACCGGTTTACTGACATTTGCAGCATCCCGACAGACTCCTGATGGAAGTGTGTGGGCTGTTGCACATGATGATAAATCACAGAACACACTTATGTCTGTTGTTTCACGGATGGATCTGTTAACGCGTCCGCAAATAATCAGGAAAAAGTCTGAATCCATTATTGAAGATATTCGCAGTACCGCAGGTGATTCTGTTCGTTTTGATAAAATTCTTGGACGTAATGTTCTCTTAAATATCGTTCAAAAAGTATCGTTTTTAAGTGACTGTATGGGTGTTTTGAATGTGTCTGGAAAGATGGCGCTTGCTGAAACAGTACCATCAGAAGGACAGCGGATTTCAGATCTGATTGATCTGACAAGAACAGAAACCGGACTATTCGAAGTACTACGTGATGCAGAACGGGAACTTTTTAATGATGGTTCAGATCCGCTCGTTAACTGGACATCTGCATCACTTATTGAAACAATCCAGGAAACGATACCGCTCAGGATTCATAGTAGCTTACATATTGACACAAGCCACAGAAGAATTGCTCCGAAAGAGATCGATTACTGGTTCAGGACAGAGGCTGTTACCGGACGTAAATCGTTAGGCAGCCGGATTGCAGAGCGTGCTACATCAGAGCAGGTTGAAAAAATCAGACGTTTGCTTCATGTGCAGCTTGACAATAAGGATGTCGAATGGAAGACGGCGATACTGTTTATGGTGATACAAAATCAATGATCGTAAAATCATTATGGGTGCCGGATGGGTATTCTTGAAAAAAGTTTTTTCAAGTTGGGCCAATAAATTCTGGCGAATAATGGGGGCGAATAATGGGGGCGAATAATGAGGGCGAATAATGAGGGCGAATAATGAGGGCGAATAATGAGGGCGAATAATAAGGGCGAATAATGATTCGCCCGTACAATTAAATTATTTTTCTAGAATCATTGTTACAGGTCCGTCATTGACAAGTTCGACATCCATCATGGCACCGAAAATTCCTGTTTGCACATTGTCAATTTGTTTTCTCATTTGGGTAACGAAATATTCATACAGTTCATTACCCAATAGGGGTGGGGCAGCGTTAATGAAACTTGGCCTGCGGCCTTTACTGCAATTGCCATACAGCGTAAACTGCGATACAATAAGGGCAGATCCGTTTACATCCCTGAGCGACAGGTTCATCTTGTCATCACCGTCGGAAAAAATACGCAGGTCAATGCACTTTTGTACAAGAAAATCAGCTGTTTCCTTAGTATCATTGTGATGTACACCAAGCAGAAGCATAATGCCTTTGTCAATTTTACCAACGATTTTATTATCAACAGAGACCTGTGCCCGTTTTACACGCTGCAACACTATCCGCATGTCAGTAATCCACCTTTACACCCATTCGGATACCAAGGCCGCTCATGTTACGACGCAGATACAAATTCCCCTCACTCTCACCAAGTTTACGAGGTTTTGACCATTGGTATTCAAGTCCGGCAAAAAGAGAACTGTTATCTCCGATGCGAAAAACAGCGTCTGTAGCAACTTTCCAGATAAGCCCCATATACCATCCATCTCCATCAACACGGATTGACGGATCGGCTTCAGTTCTTCTAATGCTATTACCTTCATAGTCAAAATACATTGTATTAAGTCCGACATAACCGCTGATACAGGGTGAAAGAACAAGGTCTGGAAGTGGCGAAATTGATAAATAGGCACAAACTGGAAACATAAATGTACGCTGCGTTACAGAGACCTGATAAATCCCATTTCCCTGAGCTGTTTCCTTAGCATCGTTATTCCAAAGAAAATCAATCGATCCACCGATACTAACTCGCTTATCAAACAGCGCTCCGGTTTGAAGCGCTGCGTCCCAGGCAGTCGGTTTTTCGGTGTCCCAAAGCGCCGACGGCCAGGCGGGGCCGATCTTTGCAGAAAATTGTTTTTCCGCAAAACTAAAAGATTGACATAAAACGATCGCTGCAAAGCAATACAAAATTCTTTTCATATATATTCTCCTCTTAAGGTGTTATTACGATACAATCGCTCTTAGCTATTTGCTCTTTTGCTCTTTTGCTACTGGCTACTGGATTCTGGATTCTCCCATTCCCCTCATTCCCCTCATTCCCCTCATTCCCCTCATTCCCCTCATTCCAACACCACCATCCTGTATCCAACACCGGGTTCTGTTATAAACAGTGTCGGTTGTGATGGATCCGATTCAAGTTTACGTCTGATCTGGCGCATGTAAACGCGAAGATAATGACTCTCTTCCGTACGGTGTGGTCCCCAGATCTCTTTCATGATCATCCGGTGGGTTAGAACTTTTCCCACGTTTTTAATAAAAAATACCAGAAGGTCATATTCGGTAGGGCTCAGCTGTATTGCCTGTGAATTGACCTTAACCACTCTGTTAACAAGATCAACTGCAAGGGGGCCGTTTACGAATACAGGGTCCTCAATATCTTTGTTGGCATGACGAAGGGCGACACGCAGCCGGGCGCACAGTTCCATTGTGGAAAATGGTTTTGTCACGTAGTCATCAGCACCAAAATTAAAACAGGTGACTTTTTCGTTTTCATCGCTGCGGACAGAGAGTACGATAACAGGAATTTTACTCCACTGACGAATCTGTTGCAGCACTTCCTTTCCGTCAATGTCCGGAAGCCCCAGGTCAAGTATGATAAGGTCCGGCCGCTGCATTGCTGCCAGGTAAAGCCCGTCTTTGCCATTACATGCTTCAAGCACCTGATAATCATTTGCTTCAAGGCTGAAACGAAGGAACCTTCGAATCTGTAGTTCATCATCAATAATCAAGATTGTCTGTTGGTCACCCATTTTCATTATCCTGCATAGAGACTGGTTGTGCCATTGATGGCAGTGTGATTGTTATTTGTGCGCCGCCATGTTCGTTGTTTGCTGCAGTAATTGTTGCCCCGTGTGCATCAACAAAACCCTTTGCAATCGATAACCCAAGACCCGTACCACCCGATGTTGTACCGGGAACTCTGTAGAATTTATCAAACAGACGTGGTATTGAATTCGCTGGAAAACCATTTCCCGTATCGTCAAAACGTAATGTGGGAATGGAATTGTCCATAAACGCTTTCATGGATATTTTCGTTCCCTGGGGACAATATTGTGCCGAATTAAGCACTATGTTTGAAACTATCTGATAAAAAAGTCCATCGTCAATTTTAATAAATGGAAAGTCCGGTTCAACATCAATGGTAATCTCATGCTTTGATAATACGGCTGCAAACTGCGATTTGACTGTAGCATAAAGATCCTGAATGTCGCACCACTGCCTGCTGATTCTGATGCGTCCTGATTCGAGCCTGCTCATATTAAGCAGGTTTTCAACAAGCCGGTTGAGTCTCCCGGTTGCATCATGAATATCTTTAGCTAGTGTTTTTCTGATCCGGGGATCATCAGATGTCTTTTCGTCAAGAAGGCCTGCTGATGCCCCGTGGATTGTTGATAGTGGTGTACGAAGTTCATGGGAGATTGAATTAAACAATGTTTTGTAAAGGCGTTCGGACTCAGCATAAATTCTGGATTCGCCAACATGACGGTTGAGCCGTTCTTTGTCAAGAGCCAGTGATATGTGATAGAAAAAGGTCAGAAGAAGTGCTTCATTGTTTAATGACAAGCTGTTTTGTGATTCAAAATGAATGCCGATAACCCCTTCAACTTTGCCTGAATTGATAAGAGGATAATACGTACCCTTGACACGTTGAAATGTGTCAGTGCCTTTACCGGCCGGCTTTTTGTTCATAAATACCCAGAGCGCAGTATCGTAAACAGGATCGGTAAATGTACTGGCACTGTGAATCTGCCTGTCAAGATTCTCGGACTGGTCAGGATAGTAAAAGCAACTCTTCGCACCAAACGTGCGGGAAATATGATCCTCCGAAATCTGGAAGATGTCATCAATTGATTGTACGGTAGAAAGTGATTCCACAAATGAGAGCAGCGTTGATGTCTGATGTTCCCTGAAATGGACGAGTTCATCTTTGTTACGTACACGAATTGCCAATGAGGATGTTATGGTTGACAGTAAAACATACATCCCCATTAATACAATGTCATTAATGTTTTTAGGCGAAAACTGCATCGGCGGCGGAACAAACATGTAGCCCCAGACGATTGCACTCACCACTGATGCTGCTATTACCGGACCGCGTTTAAAAAACAAAGCCATAAAGGTATTGGTGAACAGAAATGCAATTGCTATCAGATGGTAGTTGACAAGTGATTGCAAAAAAATACCAAGTATTGAAACAAGGGCGGTTATTCCAAGTGTTAACAGATATTGTTTCGAAATCTTTACGGATGATTCAGTGGCTGTTTTAGGTTTGTCAACTTTAGAGTCATTTCTGCAACATTCAATGACATGAATATCAATACCGCCGGAATTTTTAATTAAATTATCGACGATTGATTGTTGCCCGATTAATCGAAGCAATGGGTGACGATACGATTTACCGACAATAATCTGACTGACATTTTTCTGTTTTGCAGTCCGTAAGATTCCGGAAGCGATATCAGTATCAGCAGTTGCAATCAGTTCTCCGCCGAGTTCCCGAACCAGCATGAAATTACGTTTGAGCTGGGGCTCATCAACAGCATTAATCGTATCATTTGTCTGTACATGCACCGCATACCACATACCCTCAACCGAGAGTGACATACGGGTAGTCATGCGTATCAGTTCCTCACTGCGCACACTTGCATCGATGGCGACCATAAAACGTTCGTTTGTTTTCCATGGCCCGTGAATATTACGCTGATGCATGTATTCTGTCAATTGAAGATTGACTCGTTTTGCAAGTGTCCGTAACGCGATTTCGCGCAGGGCGGTAAGATTACCTTTACGATAAAAATCGTGAGCGATTGTTTTCATGTAATCGGGAACATTGATTTTATTGTCGGTAAATTTGACAAGAAGCTCATCCTGCGGCATATCGACAAGTTCAATCTCATCAGCGCTGTCAAGCATCCGGTCGGGTACAATCTCTGTACATCTGATTCCGGTGATCTGAAAAACGATATCAATCAGGCTTTCGACATGGTGCACATTGAGGGTCGTATAGACACTTATTCCGTGATCAAGCAGTTCCTGAATATCCTGCCAGCGGAACCGGTGACGTGCCTTCGGGTGGTTGATATGTTCCATCCTGTCGATCAGGACAATCTGTGGTCGCCTGGCAAGTACAGCATCCAGATTCATCTCACCATAAGGAAAATCATCATCCTTGAGTACCAGCGGAATCATCTCGATTTTTGAGATAATTTCCGATTCTTCCGGGTCACCGTGTGTTTCCACGTATCCGACAACAACATTTGCTCCGCGGGCCTGTATATCAAGCCCGGCTTTGAGCATCGTAAGTGTCTTACCAACGCCAGGTGCCATTCCGAAGAAAATTTTAAGTTTCCCGGCATTTCTAAGGTGAGTATCCATGTACTTGAAAATACACGATTACAGGCTTGGGGCGTATATTTAAATTGTTGAATTTCGGTTTGGATTGAATGCTTTATCCGTACTCTCGAAACCGGTGCGCAAAGGCCTCATCCCCCGGCCCATTTCTCCACACGTGGACGAAGGGGAGGATGGGCACATTCCTTTCCTTCTGATCAGAAAAATCTTCCACAAAACTTGTTGCCTTCTTTTCCAGACTCGATTAGCAGCAGATATTCAATTTTCCCTATCACTTTCGCAAATTGTTCAAACTGTAATTTGGAAATGTAACAGAAAAAGTCTAGTCTGCCAGGTAATGTGAATTATCATTATACATGACGTACTGTATTTCTTTGTGAAACAGGTTTCTTTATTTTTGATACACTACTGGATTTTTCAGTTTTTTTAACTTTAACATTCTCATTACTGTTTTCGTGTAGTGCATTAAACTGGATTTTAACTCCTAACGAATTCAGAACTTTCAAAACCGTTTCAAATCGTGGTTTTGATTCAGGTTTTAATGCTTTGTATAAGCTTTCTCTTCCTAATCCGGAATCTAATGCTATTTTAGCCATTCCGCGCGCTTTTGCTACGTCACTTATAGCAGCGAGCAGGAGTTGAGGATCACCCTCTTCAATTATTGAACTAAGATAGGATGCAATTGTTTCTTCATCATCCAGATATTCTGAAACA
>Ga0123334_1002657_pt1 | contig 20414 bp, 10 predicted proteins | sample BiotimSIPDNA_FD_89706 | JGI IMG/M metagenome (GOLD analysis project Ga0123334, IMG submission 89706) | Anaerobic biogas reactor microbial communites from Washington, USA - Biogas_R1 time_0 SIP DNA | ecosystem: Engineered > Bioreactor > Anaerobic > Unclassified | place: Washington, USA... | reverse complement strand
TGATTTCCGGTCTGTACTTAATGATCTCCGTTTTTATTTCATCGGTTAATACCCCTTCAGGCGCATTATATCGCAACCGGCCATCTTCAACCCATAGTTTGATATCCAATTGATTGACTTTACTCAACAATTCAGTAAGTGTCATTTCTGCCTCCTAAACTATCGAATAGCAATGTTTTCATCATTACCAATTTGATACATTTTAGTAATTATTCTTTGATACTCATCTACCGGAATGGTCGCATCAAAATATTGGTTTAATTTGAGCCGGGCAACTCGTGATAACCTCTCGATAGTTGCTTTTAAGATTAGCGGTTCCACATCTAAATCAGTCATTAATTCCAAGGCCGCTTTCATCTCACTCTCTTTTCTACCCGCCAACAATGCTCCTCTGATAAACCAAAAGCCTAAATCCTTTTCTCGAGGCAGATCCAAAACCGGTTTTACCAAAAGCGGCTCCAAAAGGTCCAGACTAACCCCAGCCTTTTGAGCGCCTAATACAAACTCCAGATATACTCCTTGCAGCCCTTTCATGAATATGTTTACGAGCGCTTTGATCATGGCTGCTTTTCCAGGTTCAGCGCCAATATATTCAAAATTCATATTAAATTGGTCCATCGCTTCCATTAAATCCAATGCCCCGTCACCGGAGAGATACATAAGCGCTCTATGCTTTGTCTGCACCGGCAATTCCAAAAGAGCGATATCAACAAACTTGGCGCCCTTTGAATTAATAATAGCGCTTGACTTTTTTTTAACCGATGGAATCGCGTTATTTAGATCGGCAAATATCTGCCCCGGTTTTATGAATTGGGCGGCTTGCTCAGCTACTTCTAAAGATGTATCCCCTCGTACCGAGGAAATAATGATATCGGAGCCTTCGACTAACTCTTGAAGTGAAAATAATAAATTAGCTTCCAGCTTCTCAGCCCGTTCCCGATGAAAATCGGTTTTGGCCCGATCCGTTACCGGACGGGAATAAATGTTAAAACCCTTGAATTGATTTTGGTGGAGTCCATCTAAAACATGAAAAGTTACTTCACCAAAACCGATAAAACCGATCTTCGGTTGGGTAGTATTATTTTTTCCCTTACCTTCGTTAAGTACCTTATTGATCTTTGTCTCTTTAGCATAAGCCATCATTATGTCTCCCCTCATGTTGAACTCCTTTTTAAAAAAATCATTTTAAGATTAATCCCCCAAAAAAGGGGGATTAAAGTGATTCAGTTATTTTTTGGTTCAAGATGAAGGGTTCTGTTTGCACTCTTTTCTACCGCTTGATTTGAAAAAGGCAATTCATGAAATTTAATGGAAGCCCACATCTTCATTTGATCTTCACGATGCGGATGGAAAACATGCTCGCTTACGCCGGTCGAATTGACCGTCCATGCCTCGTCCCAATTACCAACATCAAAAATATTCCGCTGGCTGGATGCAAACCCAATATTGAGCTTTCCGGGCGGGGTGCAAAAACTAAATGCAAAGGCCACAGCGGTATGACTTCCGGAAAATGGATAGTTTCCCCTACTGTTAAATATGTTTTTTAAATAAGGTATATTTCCAAGGATTTGATGGTTTAGCCTGGATTTTTGAATGCGCCCTAAAGTCCATTGCTCCACATTATTTCCATATTCTTGCGCCAACCAGTCTACTGCCTCAGTCAGACTTTTACTGATAAGTTGGTCCCGGGTTTCAATTTCAGGTGTATTAACATTATCAAACCAAGAATTATTCTGATCCGGTATCAAATTAATGAGTGAAAGCAATCTTTTAAGTGGCGGGAAGAACCCCCAAACCATTTCTTTTTCAAGTTCATCGTCATAGACATTGCGATCCATATAGGTGTACCAAACTTTATAAATAGCGGCGCCTACACTATCAAGGTCATAACGGTTGTCCCATTTTTTAATATACTCCAACGCTTCGGCTTCAAGCTCAGTAGCTGGTTTTACCGCCGCCAAATAAGGCCTTATCAAGGCATCGCCATAAGATAGATTATCGCCCAAAATATTACCCATATCCTCTTTGGTAAGGGGATCGCCTTTGGCGATTAGTTCCTCGATCATATTTTTAACAGCGCGACCCCGGTACCCCGGATGAAACCAATCATAAGTTAATTGGTAGGGATAACTGTCGTCAACGGTTTTACTATTTACCACCGCCAGATATCCGGTGGGAGGATTGTACATGGATGGTAGTTTTTCAAAGGGGATAAATCCCTTCCATTCGTACTCTCCGGTCCATCCAGGCACCGGTACGGCGCCTTGATGTTTAGCAACCCGAATTGGAATTTTAGCAGCGGCTTGATAGCCAATATTACCGTCGATATCACCATAGACAAAATTTTGACTCAATGAATCCCATTGAGATAAAGCGCTTCTAAATTGGTCCCAATTCTGGGCTAAATTAAGTTCTTTTACACATTTTAAGATTACACAGCGATCGAAAAAGGCCCACCTAAGCGCGATCGGTTCGGTATTGGCCCATTTTTCACGACGTAATGGCGGCCAGTATCCCCATGCTTGATCAAAGTTTTTCTGATCTTCTAAATCTTGATCCGTAACCTTAACCAAATCATTTAAGACCGGACCATGATGAGTAAATAAAACCTCTAATTTAACATCAGGATTTCCCTTTACCTTAATGACTTCTTCTACTCTTTCCAGTTCACGCCACTTACCCATATACTCATATTTAGTAGGATTATCCCGATCATCAAACTTTTCGACATATAAATCTTGAACATCTGGATTCATATTTGTAAAAGACCAGGCGATCCGTTGATTGTGTCCAATTACTACCATGGGAGTTCCCGGCAAAGAAAAACCTACTACATCGAAACGTCCGCCATGTAAACCTATCTCTTGCCAGAGGGAAGGTATTCCGATACTCATATGGGCATCTCCGGCCAACAGGGGCTTACCGGAATCCGTATATTTGCCACTGATAACCCAAGCGCCGCTAGCCCAGCCAAAGGCCTCCGTACCCGGGAGTATGTTGTTTAGGTTAGAAATTCCGGCAATTTTATCATTTTTCAGCCACATATATTTGTTTAACTCCGGCGGAATAACCAACGGATTATCATTGTCCCAAACCGGAAGGGCCTCCGAAGCCCGTTTCTCACCTAATTTAGCTATAAGTTGGGCGCGGAACATTTCATAACTATAATTTAAACCATTGATAAAGGCGATGGTATTCCCATAGCTTAAAACATCCAATGGTTCCCAACGCCTGGGTTTTGCGCCTAACAAAAGAAATTCCATGGGTAATTTACCTGGGTATGTATTAATATAAGCATTGATTCCTTCACAATAAGCTTCAACAATCATACGGGTCTCATCATCCAGTAAAGGCCAGGTTTTTTCAGCAACCCGCCGCATACCGAAGACCCGAAAAAGTTTATCCATCCCCAATCCGGGATAACCTACCATTTCACTTAGAGTCCCATTCCCAACCCTTCGATTGACCTCCATTTGAAATAAACGATCTTGGGCTTGTACATAACCTTGACTAAAAAATAAATCATGTTCGTTCTCGGCATATATTTGGGGAATGCCTAGTTTGTCTCGATAAATAGTTACTGAAGATTCCAACCCTTCTACCTGAAGTTTACCGTTGGTTTTGGGCCAGGGTTTAGTGATCAGCCATATTCCAGTGGTTGATACTAATACGATCACAACCAACATTATCAACAATGTTAGCTTTAAAATACGGCTCCAAATATTCTTGTTACTTCCTTTAATCCGATTTGATTTCAACTTATGATACCTCTTTGGTTTGTTATTTATTATCATCAATCAACTAGCGCTTACTAATTATGAAGACGTTAGTTATAACTCACCTTCCTCTCTTCGATCGTCGGAAGCAGCTGTTTCCTGCTTGGAAGCGGTCAATAAATATGCCTCAATATACGCCGATATATTGGCAATCGTTGGTTTTTCAAATAAACTGTCCAAAGGAACATCTATTTCAAATTCTTCTCGTACCTTAAAGATAATTTCCGTAGCCAATAATGAATGTCCGCCTAACTCAAAGAAATCATCTTCGATGCCGATGGGTTTGATCCCAATCATCTCTTCCCAAATGGCCGCCAGTTTTCTTTCAATTTCGTTCCGTGGCGCCACATATTCTACGGATAAGTCTTGGCGTTGATGATATGTAATTGAAATTTGCTCAGCAGTATCGGATACCGAAGCTGCGGATTGTTTAGTAGCAATTGGCGCTAATGGTTCAATCCAATACCGTTCCCGTTGAAACGGATAGGTGGGAAGGGAAATCCGCTGCCGGTTTTCACGCTGATGAAATTTTTCCCAATCAATAAAAACCCCTTCCAACCACAATTTCCCCAATGTCTTTAAAAGCAGGAACGATTCCTGGGAAGCTTCAATTGGGGAGACGCTTTCATCAAAAGAGGAAAACAACGGTTGGTCTGTTTTTACAACCTCATTATCAAAGTTGGAATTTTGGACTGGACCGATTTGTAAGAAAACGAACCGATTATCCGGTAGTAATTCCGATAAAGCTCCTTTATCACCATTGTCTCGGGAGCGATCCCAATATGATAAATCCGTGGCTTCTTCTTCACTATGCCATCCTTTGTTAATACCCGATCCAATTTGAATTTGTGGAGTATTTAATCTGATGCCATCTACTGCGCCTATTTTTCCGGCAACAACCGCCTTTAATGCATCTTCGAGGGAGATGACTCCGCCTATATAAGCCGCCAGACATTCCCCCAACCAATCCAGGCCATATAAAGCTCGTGGTTTTATTCCCCAATCCATCCAAAGTTCGGCTAAAGCGCATTCATTAACGAACAAAGCAGCTTGTTTCATTTCAGGGGTTACCCTAAGGGAACCGGCTTCATTCGGATATAAGTCGGGATACATGAAATGCCTAATATCCGAATGAATAATTTCATGGAGAAAGTCGGCACACCGGTCGACTGTTTCACGATAACCAGGTTCGGTCTGATATAGTTCGCTTCCTTTGTTATCCATAGAACCGCTTGTTCCGGTAAAGATGAAGGCTACCGGGCGATCCTTTTCCTCCTCCTGTTTGAGAAAGACATTTTTTCCTTTAGCACTTTCATTAAGAATATTAAGCGCATCTTGATTATCGCGGCATACAAAAAAGAGACGGTGTGAAAAAACTTTACGGCCTACTTGCAAGGTATAAGCAGCATCAGCTAAATTCAAACCGGGATTATTCTCAAGATGGGTTTTCAAATTAGCCGCTTGTTTTTCTAAGGCATTCTTATTACGTGCCGAAAGGACTATCAACCGCCCTTGAGGTTCACTCGCCGCTGAGCGGTAGTTAGGGGCTTCTTCCAAGATAGCATGGGCGTTAGTGCCGCCAATCCCAAAAGAGCTAACTCCGGCCCTGCGGGGTTTACCATCGGATTCCCAATCCGTTAATTTTGCATTAACAAAAAAGGGACTATGTTCAAAGTCAATCTGAGGGTTAGGGCTTTCATAATTAAGACTGGGAGGAATTTGTTGGTGTTTTAAACAAAGAGCGGTTTTGATTATACCGGCTATTCCCGCCGCAGCATCCAAATGGCCAATATTAGTTTTCACGGAGCCAATGGCGCATGAGAATTGCTCCTTGGAATTATGACCATAGGCTTTGGTAAGAGCCTTTATTTCAATGGGATCACCAATGGGAGTGCCGGTTCCGTGAGCTTCAAGATAACTAATGGATTCCGGTTCAATCTGCGCTACGGCTAAGGCTTCGGCAATTACAGCCCCTTGCCTGTCAATGCTGGGCGCGGTATAGCCCGCTTTTAATGAACCGTCGTTATTTAAGGCCGATCCCTTAATGACCGCATAGATCTGGTCGCCGTCAGCCAATGCGTCGGCAAGCATTTTTAACACTACAACTCCGGCACCATTTCCAATGATCGTTCCTCCGGCTTTAGCGTCAAATGCCCGACAATGGCCGTCCGGTGATAAAATAATCCCTTCCTGATAGAGATACCCGGCCTTTTGAGGAATACGCAGTGATACTCCACCGGCTAAAGCCATATCGCATTCTCCACTGCGGATACTCTGACAAGCTAGGTGTACTGCTACCAATGAAGTAGAGCAGGCAGTTTGTACCGTAATACTTGGGCCGGTTAAATTGCATTTGTATGATACCCGAGTGGATAGAAAATCCTTATCACTGGCAACCATTGCGAAATAGCCGCCGCCTTCTTGTAACAGACTGCCTTGGGACATCAAGTTGCGATAAAGATAGGTATTCATACCGGTACCGGCATAAACACCGATCGGAGCCGGATATCGATCCGGATCATAACCGGCATCCTCAAGGGCCATCCATGCCTGTTCCAGGAACAACCGGTGTTGGGGGTCGATCATTGCCGCTTCTTTAGGAGTATAATCAAAAAAATTGGCGTCAAAAAGTTCAATCCCTTCGATGACTCCGCCTGCTTTAACGTAATTTTGACGATTACGCAGTTCCCGATCTACTCCGGCAGCATCCAAATCTTGTTCCGAAAAAGTAGTAATCGATTCCACGCCATCTTTAAGATTTTGCCAGAAAGCATTGATACTATCGGCTCCAGGGAAACGGCCCGACATCCCGATAATGGCAATATCTTCCCCAGGATTAATTTGATATTTCAGATTCCCACTCATCTTCTTGCACTCCTGTTCCATGTTCTTTAGATACGCTTGTCTCAATTTTAAGCTTTCGTCATTTGCAACATCGTGTGTTTAAATTCCCGGTTAACCCATAGGTAAGCGATTATAGCAACACCGATGTGAGCGGTAAAAACGCTAATAAATACGCCCATCATTCCTAAAGAGAGCTGATGAACGGTAAAATATGAAAGGGGTATCGCAAAACCGAACATCCGGATCGCAGCTAACCAAAATGCGGCAAATGGTTTCCCGATCCCTTGGAAAGTACTGGTTGAAATAATTTCTAATGCTAAACCCAGAAATGATAAGGTAACAATCCGAACTTGCAAAACGCTGCTCCGAATTACCGCTTCAACATTAGAGAAAAGTTTAAATAAATAAGGCGCGCCAATAATATAAAGCACTGCTAAAGCAAAGACACAAATAAAAGCAAAAAAAAGATTCGAATGATATATCTTTTTAAGCCGCTCCCAATTTCCGTTCCCAAAAGTTTGACCAAGCATAACCAGGGTGGCCCCGGAAATAGCATATACGGGCATTAATACAAATGAATCCAACCGATAACAAAGTCCCCAAGAATTCATCTCCGTCTGCCCGATAGAGCTAATTAAACGATTGAGGATCATAAAAGCCACCGATACGGAGAAAGTGCTGAAAACTTGGGAGAAACCGATATTACAGATCTCCATAATGATTTTTTTCTTGATCTGTTTCATTTTCGGCCATACCGATACCGATATCTTTCGAATAACAAAATAAGGGACGAGATATAACCCTGCTACACCCATGGATACAGAAGTCGCAAGAGCGGCGCCTGCCGGTCCCATCTTAAATTTAAAAATAAATACCGCGTCTAGAATTACATTAAAGATATTAGAAATAACCATGGCAATCCCAAAGGGTACCGTCAATCCTTTTCCCCAAAGAACTCCGATAAACGGCTGTCCTAAAAGAAGCAGTCCTAAACCCGGGAGCAAATAGACTAAATAATCGATCCCAGCCTGTATCGCCTCAGGTTCTAGTCTCTCTCCGGCAAGAAATAGGATAATTTGTTCATGACGCCAATAAAAAATAGTCAATGTAATTACCGTTAGGATAATCGCAATGAATAAACCGGAGTTAAAACTATTCGCCAATTTTTGATGGTTATCTTCACCGATACTCCGAGCTACCAGCGAGCTTATTCCTACCCGTAATCCGGTGCTTAACGCCAAAAAAAGGTTATAAATAGGTAATACTAACGATACACCACTGATGATTGCCGTTGAACTTCGATCAATGTTAGCTAAAAATAAGGTGTCAACCATATTATATAAAAACATAAAAATAAACGATACCAATATAGGAGTCCCAATTTTAACAGTGGTTCCAAAAATCGAGCCACCTAATATCCCAGATTTAGAATCCCCATTATCGGGAATTCCCTGGGAGTTGTCTCTCAAAACGGGTTGTTCAATAGTTTTATTACTCATTCTTTTCTCCAATCAACTGTTTAGCAAAACGCATTTCCTAGTTATAGAAACTTTAGTGGCCCAAAGATTAACTTAAGAGCGTAAATTTCGTCTGGCTTCTCTCGCATCGGCTAAATTAGCCCGCCGCTGCCGGCGGAGGACCGCTCTTTCGTCCTCAACAATTTTTGATTCAACTGTTGCATCAGAACTTGATAAATACTGTGCTAATAAATGAACGGTCGGATATTGAAACAAGTCGACAATAGAAAATTCTTTATCCGGAAGACCTTTGGATAGTTGTTGGAAAATTTGGGCCATTTTTACCGATGAACCACCTAAGTCGAAAAAGTTATCATGAATGCCTACTTTATCTACATTTAGATTTTCACTCCAGATACCGGCGATAACTTGTTCCAATTCACTTTGGGGCTTGATATATTCGTTATTTAACTCCGGCCGGATTTTTTCCGGCGCCGGCAAAGATTTACGGTCGATTTTTCCGTTAGGTGTTTTCGGGAAGTTTGCTAAAACCATGAAAATCGACGGTACCATATATTCCGGAAGCTTTTCTTTTAAGAAATTTCGCAAATCAGTTACATTAGGGGTTTCATCCCCGGCCACAATATAAGCGACTAACATTTTCTCGGAAGGATTATCCTCACGCAAAACAATTACAACTTCACGTACGTCCGGGTGCTTGCTGAGTATTGATTCAATCTCCCCAATCTCGATTCGATGTCCATGCAGCTTAATCTGGAAATCAGTACGTCCTTGGACTTTAATGAGTCCATCCGGGAGATAATAAGCTAAGTCTCCGGTTTTGTAAATAAGGTCTCCTACGCCTTCCGGTTTAAAAGGATTAGGAATGAACCTTTCTTTGGTTAGAGTATCGTTTTGGAAATAGCCATGGGCTATTCCATCTCCACCAATATATAACTCACCGGCAACTCCGATCGGCGTCGGTTTTAAATACGGATCCAAAATATATACTTGAGTATTATCGATGGGACGGCCAACCGGTATATTGGCGGCTTCATTTTTAACCTGATAAATAGTGGACCAAATGGTAGTTTCAGTCGGACCATACATATTCCATACTTCTTTCACTAGCGGTAGTAATCTGCCGACCAAATTAGGAGGGAACGCTTCTCCACCGCATAATATTTTTAAACGGCTACTTCCTTTCCAGCCGGAATCCAGCAGCAGACGATATACCGATGGAGTAGCTTGCATGACTGTGGCTTGGTTTTTTTCAATCTCTTCCGCCAAAAGATTTCCAGCGATGGTCTTTTCAAAACTTACCAAAACAATCCTGGCTCCGGTTATCAAGGGTAAGAAGATCTCCAAGGCGGCGATATCAAATGAGATAGTTGTCACGGAAAGCATCACATCGTTTGGGGTTAATCCAGGTTGTTTGCCCATGGAATTTAGGAAATTAACCACTGCCCGGTGGGGAATCATAACTCCCTTAGGATTTCCGGTAGTACCGGAAGTATAGATCACGTATGCCAAGGCTTCAGTATCTACGCTAATCTCCGGGTTATCTTTTTTCTCTTGGGCAATTTCGTCCCAATCATCATCAATACAAATGACATTGCCTTCGTGGGGCGGTAAATTAGCCAACATCCTTTTTTGGGTAATAATCAAGGGCGGATGACCTTGTTTGGCAGCATCCGTCAGAATATAGGAGATCCTTTCCTTAGGGTAAATAGGATCTAAGGGTAGATAAGAACCTCCCGCTTTTAAAACCCCCAGCAGACCAATGACCAATTCCAAGGAACGGTCCAAGAAAAGGGCGGTTATTCCCAGATTGTCCGGATTTGAACGCCGTAAATAGTGGGCCAATTGATTGGCTTTTTCGTTTAATTCCTTATAGGTAAGCATCTCCCCGTTATAAACAACTGCCGGAGCATCACCGTTCTTTGCTACCTGCGCCTCAATTAAATGGTGTAAACAAGTCTTTTCATAAGCAACTTTAGTGTCGTTCCACTGATTTAAAATTCGTTCCAGTTCTTCAGAGGAGAATAAGGGTAATTCTGAAATGGGTTTCTCCGGACTTTCGATTATTCCATCCAACAGAATCAGTAAATGATTAAGCATTCCAGTAATTGTCTCTTCCTTAAAGAGATCGCGATTGTATTGGATTGATAAACCTAAACCGTCTTCAAGTTCGGCGGCGGTTAATGACAAATCAAATTGAGCGATTTGATTTTTAAGAGGAATAAGCTCCATTGAAAGTCCATCGATATCAATTGCGGCTTTGGTTTCATTTAACGCAAATGAAGCTAAAGTTGATAAATCCGTATCATGGGCCTTTTGATAGGAGAACAGCGCTTGAAAGATGGGTGAACGGCTCAAGTCCCGTTGAATTTGAAGTTTCTCAACTATTAGATCAAAGGGATATTCCTGGTGTTCAAAGGCTTTCAAAGTTATTGCTTTAACTTTGGATAGCAGTTCGGTAAAGGATGGATTATTATCAATTTTTAAACGAAGTGCAACCGGATTGATAAAATAACCGATTACATCGGAATAAACCGCGCTGATCCTACCGGCAGTTGGAGATCCGACAATAAGATCATCTTGTCCGGTATAACGCCACAAGAGAAGATAATAAGCAGCCAAACAGTTCATGTATAAGGTAGCGCCGGTAGTGTTACCTAAAGCTTTTAGCTTTTCAACTTTTGATTCACTTAATTTTGCAAAACAAGACCCGCCATTGTATGTCTGAACCGCCGGCCGAATATAATCCGTTGGTAAGTTTAAAACAGGCAGTTCACCGCTGAGATTCTCTTTCCAATACTCTTCCAGCTTTGGTTTCTTTTCAACTAATGCTTGTTGCTCATCAATATAATCAAAATAACTACTTTTAGGTGGCTGGAGATTAACTTGGCGTTTTAGGGATAAATCCCGATAAATTTGACCAAATTCCTTAATTAAGATTCCTAACGACCAAAAATCGGCGATTATGTGGTGAATCACCAATAAGAGAATTGACTCCCTTTCACTCTTCTTGAAGTGATAAACCTTTAATAAAGGACCCTTTTCTAAATCAAAAGGAGTTGCGGCTAGTCTGTTTAGCTCATCATCGAATCCTGTTAACTCCGAGTCAGTCAATTCCCGCTCCTCAAAGAGGAAATTATCTTGTCCTTTACATACTTGGACTAATTGAGAATTGTCAGTTTTAAACACCGCCTGAAGAGCGGGATGCCTTTTGATAATCATTGCAAAAGATTCTTTTAGATGATCCGGATGTAACGATTGATTAATTCTAACTGCATAAGCCAGATTATAGGCAACGTTTTCCTGATCCATCTGATGAAGAAACCAAAGTCCTTGTTGGCCTCTTGATAAGGGGAGGGGCGTGCCTGCTAAAAAATCTTTCAAATTTTTATTTGATTGAAGATCATTTTTAGTTAAGCTTTTATTCTTTTGCTGATCCTGGCCAATTTGATTGGCAATTGCTAATGAAAGTTCAGCTAAGTTCATTCCTTCTAAAATCTGAGACATTGGAATTAATACCCCAAAAACGGTTTCAATCTTATGTACTAAATCAACAGTCATCAGTGAATCAAACCCAAAACTACTTAAGGGCTGAACTTCATCCAGTCGGGTTTCGTTTATTCTTAAAATAGCTGCGATCTTCTTTTTTAAATATAATCCAATCACGAGCTGACGGTCCTCGGTACGGGGTAATAAACCTAAAGTGCTAATTATTAAGTCATCCGCTTCCGTTCTTTCAGCCGACGCGTTATCTTCCGCCACATTTTCAGCGGGCGTACCAGTAGAGGAAAACCCATCAATTCGACTTTCGCCAATTATTCGGAACTCATTGTTAAGATACTTTTTCTTACTAAGTTGTCGCTGGATTTTACCGCTGGTAGTTTTAGGCAAACTCATCATCGGGATTAAGACCAAGGCATAAACCTGTATTTCATGAGTTTCGAAAACAGCCGTTCGAACTGCTTGCCCTATTTCTTCCACATTCGGATTCCGGTAAGTTCGTTTTACTTCTTGGATAATAACCAACCGTTCGGCGCCATCTATTTCAATGGAAAAAGCAGCCCCACTCCCCGGTTGAAGGGCTTCATGACTGTTTTCCACTGTTAATTCGATATCATGAGGATAATGGTTTTTACCACGAATAATTATCAGATCTTTGACCCTTCCAGTCACATATAATTCACCGTCATTGATAAAGCCGAGATCTCCGGTGCGGAGAAACGGACCATCTCCAGCATCGCCAAGATAGGCATTAAAAGTCTTTTCAGTCTCCTCTTCTTTCTTCCAATAACCCTGGGCGACGCTCTCACTCTTGACCCATATTTCGCCGACTTGGTTTTCCGGGCAGATACAACCTTTTTCGGTATCTACTATCATCACTTTTTCATTTTGATAAGCTTTACCGGAACTGACTAATTGTTTTCCTTTAGGAGTATCGTCAAGTTTGATTTTATTTAGATTCAATTGCTCTTCGTCAATCGAGATGGCTTTTGGTAAATCGATCTTTTGGCCACCGGTTACAAAAAGCGTTGCTTCTGCCAAACCATAACAAGGATAAAACGCTTCCTTCCGAAAACCGGAAACGGCAAACTCCTTAGAAAACTTTTCAATTGTTTCGGGACGAACCGGTTCCGCACCATTAAAAGCCAGATCCCAACAGCTTAAATCAAAAGATTCACGTTCCTGCTCAGATATTCTTTGGATACAAAGCTCATAAGCAAAATTGGGCCCTCCACTACAATTTGCCCGGTAACGGGAAATAGCTTTCAACCACAGTAAGGGTTTTTCTAGAAAGGTAAAAGGAGACATGAGGTTAACCGGAAACCCGACAAAGATCGGTTCCATAATGCCCCCAATCAATCCCATATCATGATAAGGAGGTAACCAAACTACCGCCCGGGTATCTTTAGTGTTTCTGAAGTGTTGACGGATGATATCCAAATTATGCATTAAATTACCGTGGCTAACCATAACTCCTTTAGGGTCTGCGGTTGAACCGGATGTGTATTGAAGGTAACAAACATCTTCTCTTTTGGAAGCAGGGTATTCCCATTTTTGCACATAATCAGGGGTAATTTGATTAATATTAATCCATTGTAGCTCTTTTAAAGAAGGCTTTTTTTCAATCATCCGGTCCAGTTTGGATAAGAAAAAATCGGTGGTTAAAACTATTGATGCGCCTGCATCTTTTAAGATCGTATCTACCCGTTGGGCTTCACGGTTTACTTTTGGCGGGTAAGAAGGGACCGCAATCATTCCGGCATACAAACAACCAAAAAAAGCCATTATATAATCAAGACCAGGATTGAAAAATAACAATACCCGGTCCCCTTTGGAGCCAATGCTTTGTAAAAAACCACCGATGGCTTTACATTTTTGATCTAATTCTTCATAGGTAAGCAGTTGTTCATTTTCACCATCGGCTAAAAAGTTATAGGCAATGTTTTCGGGTTCGTTTTCTCCTCTCCAAAGCAATATATCCGTTAACGTCGTGAAGTTTTCATAGGGGTTCTGATCTTTCTTTGATTGAATTTCCATGGTTCGCTCTCCCTGTTCAAAGTTGAAATTATAATAAAAAGTTATATTAGTGATAAAAATGATAAAAATTGTGTTTAAATGTCATTAGATAGTAAATCCTTAGTTTGTACATTTAGTAACAAAGTAATGTAATTAAAAGTTTACCACCAATAATTCAAAAGCACAAGTAGACTATTGTCAATAATACTATTGTTTTCCACTGCCTCTAAAAATTTACCTGTTAGTATTTGATATGATTCTTATCACTAAAAGCTTTATACCCCCTCATATCTAATAATATTATTTTTTAAAAAAATAAAAAAATCCCCATTTTTATGTAGATTCGAGGATTTTTTTATGCTATATACGATCCGATTTAATCATTTCACAGCGGTCATAGCTACCAGCCCATAAACTTCCATTGCAAAACTAAAATCCTGAAAAACCTTTACTCCCCCATCTGTATCAACCCGGTAAACAACCCCTCAATATCCGCTGATAATCCCTTAAATACGAAGGATTGGGCAATACTCCCCTTTTCATAGGTCTTATATTTATCAATTTCATACTCTTCAAAACCATATACCACGATATTTTCTTGTTTGGGATCGACGATCCAGTATTCCTTAACTCCCGACAACCGATAAGTATTTAACTTATCAATCATATCCTTGCTCCGGGTACTGCTGGACAAAATCTCAATTACCAAAGTAGGCGTGCCCATATACCTTCCTTTTTCAGTTACATCATTCTCCAAATCGCAAGCTACCAGTATATCGGGCTGCATAACATCGGGTTCCTTAATCTCTTTTTTGCGGAAGTGTACATCAAACGGAGCCAGAAACACGCGGCATTTCTTATTCTTGAAGTATTCGTTGAAGATCAAGTGTAGTTTTCCCAGTATTTCCTGATGTCCGATATTTGGAGAAGAGAGCAAGTAGATCTCGCCGTTGATAAACTCCATTCTTAAAGTACTTTTTTCATAGATCTCCATAAACTCCTCATAGGAAACTTTTTTACCGCCATATTGATAATCCAAGGCTCTTTCCTTCACTAAAAAATATTGTTCGATATCGGTTATATAAGGGGTTAACCTGGCTACCTTAGCGCCGTTTTTGGTGATGACCACCTCATTTTGCCGTTCCACCTGATCCAAATATTTTCCTAAGTTTTGTTTAAATTCAGTCGCGGTAATGACGACGATGCCTTCCATGTAATCAACCGGTTTCATAGCAATCACCTCCACTACAAATATATCATTATTGTCTATTTAATGCAATAATATTGTGCGGTTGGTTTTAATAAAATGTACGATTTTTTTATAATGATAGTACGATTGATAGATGAGGCATAATCTGATTCATCCGACCTTTCGAAAGAATCATAAAACCCCTTGAAATAATGACTAAATAACGAAGAAAAGTGATCAAACGATTCGAAATAATTAGGAAACGACTCGAAATAATGGAGGAACGGCGAAAAAGAGTGATAAAACGGCAAAAAGAGGCCGAAAAATGGGTTGAGTGATATCTGTAAAAAATCCGCGGAGAGTCCTGAGGCTTGACTTTCTCTTTGCATACAAAATCTCACCTTGGTTCTGGCAGAATAATCACGGAACGGACAACTATTTTGTCTTTGATTTAGAAACGATAAGGTCTTATCTAATCATAAAAAAAAACCCCGAAACTATCATCAGGATTTAATTTTAGGCATTATTAATGGTGCGCCCGACAGGAATCGAACCTGTGCACCTGGCTCCGGAGGCCAGTGCTCTATCCCCTGAGCTACGGGCGCGTGTAATTATTGTATAATATCTCGTCTAAATTATCAAGCTTGAATTGAGGCCATTTATGTTAAATTATGTTCCGTCTTGAAAACCTATCTTTTCAGCCAGCCGGTTAAATCCTCGGCCTGTTTGAGCTGTTCCTCGGTTACACCCGGTTTTGGCCCCGACTGTAAGGGGTTCGCCAAACCTAGCTTAGTCCATTTATTCTCCGCTAAACTATTATAGGGTAAAATCTCCAAACGTTCAAGATTTGGATTTTCTTGAGCCAATTCACCGAGAGCTTTTAAAGCCTCGGGTTCATCCGTCCAACCGGAGATCAGTACGTACCGCAACCATACCGGTACGGATAAATGCGCCAGCCGACGCCAATTTTCCAAAACCTTACCATAATCATAACCCATCACCCGTTCCGGGTAAAGGGGATGTTTAATTGAGAACATTACCAAATCTACGGCTCCGGCTACCTCAATAAATCTTTCAGCCGAGCAAGCCCCGGAAGTATCCAATGCCACATGCCAGCCAAGGTTTTTGGCCTCCTTAATCAGTTCCAAAGCAAATTTCGGCTGGGCTAAAGGTTCCCCGCCGCTGATCGTCAATCCTGGTTCGGCCAGAAAAGACCGAAAACGCTCTAACCTTTTAATTAACGATTCCACGGAGATTTCTTCGCCAGCCAAAGGGTCCCAAGAATCGGGGTTTTGACAAAAGACGCATCTCACCGGGCAACCCTGAAAAAATACCACACTTCGCGTCCCCGGCCCATCAACTGTGCTAAAACTATGAATGGATTGGATTCTGCCCATCAATATTCTCCTTACATGCGTTCGTGAATGGTCCGCTCGATCACTTCTAGTTGTTGCTCCCGGTTTAGTCTGGTAAAGTTGACCGCATAGCCGGAGACTCGGATCGTTAAGTTCGGATAGAGTTCCGGATGTTCCATAGCGTCAATTAAAGTCTCCCTGCTGTACACATTGGTGTTGATGTGATGACCATGAGCGTTGAAGTAACCGTCAATCAATGCAGTAAGGTTTTTAATCCGCTCCTCCTTTTCCCGGCCTAAAGCCCGGGGGGTTATGGAAAAAGTGTAGGAGATCCCATCACGGCAAATATTATAGGGTAATTTAGCCACGGAACGCATCGTTCCGATTACTCCGGTGTTTTCCCGGCCATGCATGGGATTGGCCCCAGGCGCGAAGGCTTTTCCCTCTTTACGTCCATCAGGAGTCGAACCGGTCTTCTTCCCATAAACCACATTAGAAGTAATAGTCAGGACTGATAAAGTCGGAACTGCGTTACGATAAATCGGCTGTTTCGATAAGGAACTGTAAAAGTACCGTAATACCCGAACCGCTAAACCATCCACTCGGTCATCGTCATTACCGTAGTAGGGAAACTCGCCATCAATCTCAAAGTCTTTGGCTAATCCTGCTTCGTCCCGGATCGCCTTCACTTTGGCATAACGAATTGCACTTAAGGAATCAGCCACCACTGATAGACCGGCAACCCCAAAAGCCATGTGCCGGTGGGGATCAGAATCGATCAAAGCCATCTGAACCCGTTCATAGTTGTATTTATCATGCATGTAGTGAATGCAATTCATAGTCCGACTGTAAAGAACCGATAGCCAAGTCAAAACCTTCTCAAAGTTAGCCCAAACCTTCTCCCATTCCAGGCAATCCCCTTCTAGGGCCGGAAGATCGAGGACTTGATCACCGGTCTTTTCGTCCCGGCCGCCGTTTATTGCTAGTAATAAAGCTTTGGCTAAGTTTACCCGGGCCCCGAAAAACTGCATGTCTTTGCCAAGACGGGTTGCGGAGACGCAACAAGATATACCATAGTCATCACCGAAGATCGGCCTCATTAACTCATCATTCTCAAATTGAAGGGTTGAAGTTTCAATCGCCAGTTCCATAGTAAAATGGCGGAAATTATCCGGTAACCGCGGACTCCATAGAACCGTTAAATTAGGTTCCGGCGCTGTGCCCAAATTACGCAAAGTCTGCAACCAACGGTAATCAGTTTTAGTCACTAACGGCCTTCCGTCTTCAGCCATTCCTCCCAAAGACTCGGTGATCCAAGTCGGGTCCCCGGCAAAAAGCTCATCATATTCCGGAGTACGTAAGTGCCTGACTAAGCGCAGTTTAATGGTAAGTTGATCAATTAACTCCTGAGCTTCAGCTTCGGTCAGTGTATCTTCTTCAAAGTCTCTTTGAATATAGATATCAAAGAAAGGACTGTTGTGCCCAAGAGACATGGCTGCCCCATTTTGTTCTTTGACTGCGCAAAGGTAAGCCATATAGAACCATTGCACCGCTTCCCGGGCATTAAGGGCGGGACGGGAAATGTCACACCCATAAGCTTGCCCCAGCTCGATCATTCGTTCAAAGGCACGGACCTGGTCGGCGATGTCTTCCCGTAAGTGGATCGTAGTGTCGTCGATATTATCCATGGTGTATAATTCTTTCTGCTTCTCTTCCATCAAAAATGCGCATCCATAAAGGGGGACCCGTCGATAATCTCCGATCAACCGCCCCCGTCCATAAGCGTCGGGAAGCCCGGTAATAATGCCAAGTTTGCGAGCTTGGCGCATCGCCGGCGTATAGATCCGAAAAATGGCCTCGTTTTGGGTCCGCCGATAACGAGTGAAGATCTTTTTCATTGTCGAGTCCGGTTCCACGCCCCTAGCTTTACAGGCAGCTTCAACCATCCGCCAGCCGCCCCAGGGGTTGACTAATCTTTTTAAAGGTTTATCAGTCTGAAGTCCGACAATTACTTCGTTTTCTTGATCGATATACCCCGGTTTCCAGGCGGTAATCCCGGCTACCCGTTTAGTATCGATCTCCAGGACCCCACCAGCCTCCCGTTCCCTCTTTAATAAGTCCAAACATTCATCCCATAATCTCTTAGTCCGTTCCGTAGTTCCGACTAAAAAGTCAGCCTTACCGTTATAGGGTTGATAATTTCCCCTTACAAAATCAGTGACGTCAATCTGTCCGCGCCATACTTCTCCTTTAAACCCACGCCATGGATCCAAAAAAACTCCCCCTTTTACAGTGAACGTAAAAAACCGCCTAGGCATTAGTCTGCCCAGGCGGTCGGCAATGATTACCTTCGATACTCCCTAGTGGTTTAATCCACTTATCCGCCAGTCGTATGAAGGTTACTAGTAAAAGTGATTTTCTAAATAAATAGTAATCAATTTCATTAAAAGCGTCAAGTAGATTATCCCAATTTTAACTCTTTTATAACCCTACCGTTTCATCGACTATCAAATATATTGTGGAGATTACTTAGATATGATAAAATGAAATTGTCGTAAAACGATAAGTCGATCGATGGAGGAGCATTAATGGATACCGTCACTATATCTCCAAAATACCAAGTAGTAATCCCGCAAAGTGTGCGTGAAAAATTAGGAGTACAACCGGGACAAAAAGTTAAAATGATTCTTTATGAGAACCGTGTTGAATTAATACCTATTAAGCCCGTTCGTGAAATTCGCGGTTTCCTTAAAGGGATCGATACCACTGTTAAACGGGAATCCGACCGGCTATGAATATCGTTGATTCTTGCGGTTGGCTTGAATACTTCGCGGACGGACCGAATGCCGATTTTTTCTCCCCGGCAATTGAAGATATTCCAAACTTAATTATCCCTTCAATCTCCCTTTATGAAGTCTTTAAACGTATTCTTCAACAACGAAATGAAGGAGACGCTCTACAAGCTATTGCCGTAATGGCTCAGGGTAAAGTAATCGAGTTGGATGCTCCTTTAGCATTAAACGCCGCTAAACTATCAGCGGAACATGGCCTTCCCATGGCCGATAGCATTATTCTAGCTACTTCCAGGTCTTTTGATGCTGTGTTATGGACTCAGGATAGTAACTTTAAAAACATTGAAGGCGTTCGATATATTGAAAAAGTGTTATTATAGCACAACAAGGAAAATATAATGCCATAACCCAGGCGCCCAAAAACTTACTGCAACTTATAGTATGCAATTTTCAATTTTATTCGAAGAATAACTCTAGTCGTAACAGCCTACGTTTAACCTCTGCGATTATCCTTTCTTCTTCGAGATGATCTTCTGCTTCAAAAGTCACCGCCAGCCTGAGATACGATCCGGCATCATCCCACGGCACCGTAGAAATTAAGGCTTCTTTTATTAAAAATGATGCCGCTTCTTCGGCGTTGTCAAATATCTTTCCCGTCCTTGTCCCTTTGGGCGCTTTAACATAACAATAAAAAGACGCCTTCGGTTTTTCAACTTCTAAACCAATCTCCTTTAAAATCGGGACCAATAAATCAAACCGCCGCGAATATCTTTCACAATTGATCCGGGTCAGCTCCGGATGGTTTAAAGCGTAAACCCCAGCCTTCTGAATGGCCCGGAACTGTCCGGAATCGGTATTATCCTTGATTGTCCCATAAGCTTTAACCAATTCCGGGTTGCCGGCTAAAAACGCCAACCGCCAGCCGGTCATATTGAACGCCTTTGATAATGAGTGAATCTCTATCCCCACTTCGGTTGCGCCGGGAGTCTTTAAGAAACTTAAGGGTTGATATCCGTCATAAGTCAAAGCCCCGTAGGCAGCGTCGGATACTACTATCAAATGATGTTCTTTGGCGAATTCCACAACTTTTTGATAGAACTCTTCTGTTGCAGTTTGCCCGGTAGGGTTGTTCGGATAATTGATATAGAGCATTTTTGCCCTCTTCATGATCTCAAGGGGTACTTTCGAAAAATCAGGATAAAAGTCATTTTCAGGTTGTAAAGGAAGGTGATAAACCTTCCCGCCCGCATACTCCGTATAAGTGGCGATTACCGGATAACCAGGTACAGTTGTCAAAGTGACATCCCCGGGATTGATGAAACAAAGCGGCAACATCGCCAAGATCGGTTTGGAACCGATACCGTGAATAATCTGGCGATACGGGTCCAGTCCTTTCACTTGAAAAACCCTTTCCAAGTATCGAACCGCTGCTTCTTGAAATTCGGGAATCCCATTATCCGCGT
>Ga0123334_1002648_pt1 | contig 20446 bp, 18 predicted proteins | sample BiotimSIPDNA_FD_89706 | JGI IMG/M metagenome (GOLD analysis project Ga0123334, IMG submission 89706) | Anaerobic biogas reactor microbial communites from Washington, USA - Biogas_R1 time_0 SIP DNA | ecosystem: Engineered > Bioreactor > Anaerobic > Unclassified | place: Washington, USA... | reverse complement strand
TGCGGCGGGGATCGTGGAATCAGTGGTTTCACGGGTAGCTCTTCTGGCCTCCCGGCATGACTCACCGGATAAATGTATTCTTACCGGCGGTTTAAGTATCAACCCGTATTTCGCCGTACGCCTGGCGAAAAAATTAGGGCAGGAAGTCTTTATTCACGAGTTGGGTATATATGCCGGTGCGCTGGGAGCCGCGCTGCTGGCTGCCGATAAATTTAAATAAGGGTAAGGCCGGTTCGGCCGCAAGCAGGGGAGGAAGGGTATTGTTAAAGTTACCGGAGAATTTCCAGACTTATTCGGAAGCCCGTCAGCAGGGTTTTATGCGCATGAAAGCATTGAAAGAGCAGGGGAAAAAGGTTGTGGGGATCTTCTGCACTTATACGCCCGTGGAGATGGTCCTGGCCGCCGGAGCCGTTCCGGTCAGTTTATGCGGGGGCAGTGATAAGCCGATCCCCTATGCGGAAAAGACCCTGCCCAAGAATTTATGCCCATTGATCAAATCCAGCTATGGTTATGCGGTATCTGATACCTGCCCCTATTTTTATTTCTCCGATATGGTTTTAGCTGAGACTACCTGTGACGGGAAAAAGAAGATGTACGAAATGATGGGGGAGCTAAAATACACCCATGTGATGCAGCTGCCCCCGGGCAGAAGCGGCGAATTGGCCCTGGAGAGCTGGCGTCTTGAAATGCTGCGTTTAAAAGAAGTGATGGAAGAACAACTGGGAGTGGTGATCACGGAGGAAGATATCAGGCAGGCCATTCACCTGGAGAACCGGGAAAGAAAGGCGACCCTGGAGTTCTATGAAATCGGCAGGCTGAAACCTACCCCGCTTTCCGGCTATGAAATCAATACGGTCATTGACAGCAATGATTTTCTTTTTGACACGGAAGAAATGATTGCTTTTCTTGAGCGGCGTACGGCGGAATTGAAAAAAGACTATGAGGAGAATTTTGCCGGCAAACCATCCCGGCCGCGGGTCCTGATTACCGGCTGCCCTACCGGCGGCGTGAGGGAAAAGATCATCAGGCTGATCGAAGAATCGGGCGCTGATGTGGTGGGCTTTGAAAATTGCAGCGGACCGCGAACCATGAAGGATCTGGTGGACGAAAACAAAGATCCTTATTTGGCCCTGGCGGAAAAATATCTGCGGATCAATTGCTCGGTCATGAGCCCCAATCCGGGCAGGATCGAAGCCCTGGACGAGATGATCGATGACTACCAGGTGGATGGAGTGATCGAAGTGATCCTGCAGGCTTGTCATACGTTTGCCATTGAATCTGACCGGGTGAAAAAATTTGTTACAAACGAAAGAAATCTCCCCTATCTCTGTCTGGAAACTGATTACTCCCAGACTGACACCGGGCAGATCAGCACCAGGATCAGTGCGTTCCTGGAAATATTGGAGGGGTAGCAGCCACCGCAATGTAGGGGGGGTGACGCACAAGATTGCGCTCATGCGCTGTAGGGGAGCATAGTATGCTCCCGCCGGTAAAAGTATTTTGTAAGGAATATGTTTGCTTAGATAGATGTAAGGAGGAATTTGTAATGGCGGATTATCATCAAATGTGGTCTGATCTGGGCATGGACCTGGAAAAGCATGAAGCCCTTTGTGAAGTATTACCGGAAGCTTTTGGGGGAGTATACCTTTCTCAGGAAAATCGCCCCAAAGGAATGGATTTCTATGATTTTGTGGTATCCGAGATCCATGGTGTCAGACCGTCGGAACTGATCGCCCATCAGCAAAACGGCGGCAAGGTCTTTGGCACCTTCTGTGTCTATGTCCCGGATGAAGTGGTTTTCGCGGCCGGAGCCATCGCGACCGGTTTGTGTGGAGGTTCGCAATTCTGGGTGCCGGGCGGGGAAAAAGTACTGCCGGCCAATACCTGCCCCCTGATAAAAGCGTCAGTTGGAGCCCGGTTGGATAAGACCTGCCCGTTTTTCATGATCGCGGATATGTTTGTCGGGGAAACCACCTGCGACGGCAAGAAGAAAGCCTGGGAGATACTGGCCCAGGACGTACCTGTTCATGTTATCGATATTCCCCAGATGAAACGGGAAAAAGATATCGCCGCTTACCAGCAGGAAATTATGGATTTTATAAAAGTGGTCGAAGATTTTACCGGTAACAAGGTGACTCCGGAAGCCCTGGCCGAAAGCATCAAATTGATCAATAACAAAAGAAAGACCCTGCAGCGTATTTATAACGCCCGCAAGGCATCACCTGTTCCCATCAGCGGCAAGGATGCACTCTTGGTGACCCAGATCGCTTTCTATGATGACCCGACCCGCTGTGCGGAAATGGGCAATAAACTGGCTGATGAACTGGAAGAACGGATCGCCCGGCAGGAAGGAGTTTTCCCCGCAGATGCTCCGCGCATTTTAATCACCGGGACGCCTCTGGCCATCCCCAACTGGAAACTGCATCATATAATTGAGACGGCCGGAGCAGCGGTAGTAGTTGAAGAACTTTGTACCGGCACCCGCTATTTCGAAAACCTGGTGGATGAAAGCGCGACCACCATGGAGGGACAGGTGAGAGCCCTGGCGGAACGTTATATGAAGACCAACTGCGCTTGTTTCACACCTAATCCGGGCCGCATCGACGATATCATCCGTCTGGCCAAAGAGTATAATGTGGACGGGATCATCGATACCAATCTGCAGTTCTGTAACCTTTACTCCACGGAAAGCTACCTGGTCAAACAGAAGCTGGATGAGCTGGGTATTCCGGTTCTGCATATTGAGACCGACTACAGTGAGAATGATTTTGAACAATTAAGGACCCGGGTCGAGGCCTTTTTGGAAATACTGCGGAAGTAGGTTAGCGTTTTGGGAACAACATCTGATTATGACTGGTATATCCTTTTTCCCAACCATCATGAAGGACTGCGGCTAAACAGTGAACTAAAGCAGCGGGGGATTAAGAATACCATCGCACCGACCCCCCGGGCTGCCAGCAAAAGCTGCGGTATCTCACTGATCGTTTTGGAACAGGATCTGCCGGTCATCGATCAGGTGATCGAGGAGCAGCGCATCAATATTGAAAAAATTGTGCAGCTGCCCGCCATAAAAAATTGGAAATTCAGGGGGTGCTAATGATGAGCATAACAGTTGATGCCCGGGGATTGAATTGTCCCCAGCCAGTCATTTTGACCAAACGGGCCATGGATGAAAACAGCGGTGAAGAAATCGTGACCCTGGTAGATAATCAAACCGCATTGGAAAACGTGAGCAAACTGGCGGCCAGCCAGGGCTATGCAGTTGTGATCGAAACGGAAGGAACGGACAGCCACATTCACATGACCAAAGAGGATGCCTGCCAGTGTTTCCAAAATGCCCCGGAAAAAGACGTAGCGATTCTGATCAAATCTCAATATTTTGGGCAGGGAAACGATGAACTGGGAGAAGTTTTGATGAAGAGCTTCTTTTATACCCTGACGGAAATGGGGCCGGAGCTCAAAAACCTGATCTTCATGAATGGCGGCGTGCATCTGACCACCGAAGGATCTCCCATTCTGGAGCACCTGCAATTCCTGGAGCAAAAGGGTGTGCAGATCTTATCCTGCGGGACCTGCCTGGACTTTTTCGGCAAGAAGGATAAGCTCTTGGTGGGTCAGGTGACCAATATGTTTACCGCCACTGAAATTCTGACCACCGCAGGAAAAACACTCATTTTATAAATACCGCCTGGCATACAGGTATTAAATCCAATATAATCCCCTGCAATTCAGTTTCGCTTCTGATATGCAGGGGATCTTTTTTATAAATTATTTCGCTCATCATTGCGGTCTCGCTGTGTTGGCTTACCACTCGTTATGCAAAGTGATATTATAATATATAGTTTTTGATTAACCGGAAGGAAGAATGTATATGTACGATAATATTATTGATACGATTGGGCGGACACCGCTTGTCAGGATAAATAAGCTGAATCCCAAGCCGCACATTCCGCTGTATGCAAAGTTGGAAGGCTTCAATCCAACCGGAAGCATTAAAGACCGCATTGCCATAAAAATGATTGAGCAAGCCGAAGAAACCGGGGCTCTGGTAAAGGGTAAAACCATAATTGAACCCACCTCCGGCAATACTGGCATTGGACTGGCGATGATAGGTGCTGTAAAAGGGTATGAAGTTGAAATAGTCATGAGTGAATCGGTTTCCATCGAACGCCGCAAAATGATCCAGGCTTTCGGAGGGAAGATTACGCTGACAGATGCTTCTCTGGGCACGGACGGAGCCATCAGGAAAGCCCATGAACTTTGCCGCACTTATCCTGATAAGTACTTCATGCCCAACCAATTTTCCAATGAGTATAATAAACTGGCTCATTATTTGACCACAGCCCATGAAATCTGGGAGGAGACTGAGGGAAAGGTTACCCATTTTGTTTCCGCCCTGGGAACCTCAGGAACCATCATGGGAGTAGGAATGGGGCTTAAAAGCAAAAATCCCGCTATTCAAATTGTTGAAGCTCATCCTGTTTTAGGCCATTACATCCAGGGCCTGAAAAATATGCAGGAAGCCATAGTTCCGGAAATTTACGATGAAACCCAAATTGACCGGCGGGTAATGATTGAATCTGAAGCCGCTTTTGCCATGGCCCGGGCCATTGTTTCTCAGGAAGGCATCTTGGTGGGGATGAGCAGCGGAGCGGCTATGCTTGCCGCCCTGGAATGCATCAAGGACATTGAAGAAGGCTTTGTGGTGGTAGTGTTTCCCGATCGGGGAGAAAAATATTTAAGTACGGATTTATTTAAATAATGCCCTCAGATAAACAGCAAATAATCAAGCCCCCCGGGTCATTATGAGTTCCGAGGGGCCTCCTTTTAATTCTCCTTGCTCTTGCGGGCAGAGCTGACATTGCTCTTAAAGATCTTTCTGTACATATACCTGATGGAGAGAAGCGGGCTTTTAAACATCATTTTGGGGCCTGAATACCGCATGACTTCTTTTATCCGGTCTCTCATTTCCGGCTTGTAGCAATGAACCTGGCACTTTGAACATACCGGTTTATCATCGCCGTAAAAGCATTTGTCAATACGCTTTTCGGAATAATCGAAAAGCTTTAAACATTCAGCACACAGGTTATTTCCTTTTGTGCCATGCATTTCATGACAGTATATCGCGATCATTTTTTGTACTGTATTTGCTTCCAGTCGTCTTGAAAAAGCCATATTTCCTCCGGTATGGATCAATGGACTCCGAATGCTTCCGACCATTTATGGATCATGGCATGAAGCTCTTCGTGAACACCGTGTCCGATCACAGTTTCCTCATGTTCTTCAAAATGCTCGAATAATTGGTCTTGCTTTTCATCACTGAGTACCCTGTCTGCCATTACAAACAAGACACTGTTTTCCTTTTCAATATGATTTCTCAGCAAATCACTGTAGCCTTGGGCTGCTGCCTTGAATTTTTCCAGGTCTCCTGATTCCAGGGCTTGATCCATGGAAGCGATATAATCCCTGCCCACGCCGTGTTCATGAAGCATTACTCCTACAGGCCCGCCCTGGTTGGGAATGCCATTTGCGATCAATTCCGTGAAAAGGTGGTTTTCTTCTTTGCCATGATGGCATTTATCAGCGAAGGTTTTCAGGAAGTACACAATTTCCTTGTAATACTGAAGCATTTCAGTATCTTCCTTATCTTCGGTTGACATCATCACATCGAGAATTTTCAAAACATGCAGAATGGCATCGTGTTCTTTTCTGAGATCCTGAGTTGCTTTTCCCATGATCATAACCTTCTTTCTATTAATTATTTAAAGTATACTCGAATCGGCTCAGCCTATGCGCCCATGAACAGTGCGATATCCTCATCAACAGTACCGATTCCGGCAATTCCGAAAGTGTCCACCAGGATTTTGGCAACATTGGGGGACAGGAACCCGGGCAGAGTGGGCCCCAGATGGATGTTTTTAACGCCCAGATAGAGGAGTGCCAGGAGTACGATCACAGCCTTCTGTTCATACCAGGCGATATTGTAGGCGATGGGCAGATCGTTTACATCATCCAGGCCGAATACCTCTTTTAGTTTCAATGCGATCAGGGCCAGTGAATAGGAGTCATTGCACTGGCCGGCATCCAGTACTCTTGGAATACCGCCGATATCGCCCAGATCCAGTTTGTTATATTTATATTTGGCGCAGCCTGCGGTCAGTATCACTGTATCCATAGGAAGCTTGCGGGCAAATTCAGTGTAATACTCTCTGCTCTTCATTCTTCCGTCACATCCGGCCATGACAAAGAATTTCCTGATGGCACCGGATTTTACAGCGTCAACCACTTTATCCGCCAGGGCAAAAACCTGTTCATGGGCAAACCCGCCCACAATCGAGCCAGTTTCTATTTCTTCAGGTGCATTGAGCTTTTTGGCCATTTCAATGATCCTGGAGAAATCTTTTTTGCCGTTCTGGTCTGCTTCTATATGGTCACAGCCAGGGTATCCGGCAGCACCGGTAGTAAATATCCGGGACTGGATCTCTTCGCTTCTGGGGGGAACGATGCAGTTGGTGGTAAACAGGATCGGCCCGTTGAAGGATGCAAACTCATCCAGCTGTTTCCACCAGGCGTTGCCATAGTTACCTGCCAGGTTCTCATACTTTTTGAAAGCAGGGTAGTAGTGGGCCGGCAGCATCTCACTGTGAGTATATACGTCCACACCGGTTCCCCGGGTCTGTTCCAGCAGCTGCTCCAGATCTGTCAGGTCATGGCCTGAGATCAGAATGGCCGGATTGTTTCTTACCCCGATGTTTACCTGAGTGATTTCAGGATGCCCATATTTTGCAGTATTGGCTTCGTCCAGGAGAGCCATGGTCTTTACGCCATGTTCACCGGTCTTCATGGTCAGAGCTACCAGATCATCGGCTGTTAAGCTGTCATCCAGGGTTTTAGCCAGTGCTTCATAGGCAAAAGCATAAATGTCTGCATCTTCTTTGCCCAGATTCAGGGCATGGTGGGCATAGGCAGCCATCCCTTTTACCCCGTAGGTGATCAACTCTCTTAAGGAACGGATATCTTCATTTTTCGTAACCAGTACGCCCGCTGTGGCAGCTTTCTCCAGCATGGACTCTCTGGAACCTGCTTCAAAGGTGGCTGCATCATGTAAGTGATCTGCCTGTACATTCTTTTTCAATTCATCTCTTAAAGCCAGCAGTTTTTTGATTTCTTTTTCCAGAGCTGCTGCATCGAAATTGGCGTTGGTAATGGTCATGAATAAAGCGGTAAACACTTCATGGTTGACGTTGGGGATTTCCTTCACATCAAGATTTCCTTTTACAATTACTTCGGCGATCCCTTTGACCGTATAGATCACCAGATCCTGAAGTTTTGCCACTTCTTCGGTTTTGCCGCATACTCCCTTGATTTCACAGCCCTTTCCTTTGGCTGTTTCCTGACATTGAAAACAAAACATACTCATTAATACTGCCTCCTTTGATTATGGTTTTTATGTTTATTCGATTGCTGTAATCTGTCTTACAATTTGAATTATATTTGAAAAGTCAGGGCAGTTATGTTGCCGATGCAACATTTTGAAATGTTTCTAAGAAAAATTGCCTTTAATAAAAAAAGAAGCACCTTGCGATGCTTCCAGACCCTTTAATGCTCCAGGCTTTGATAAAGCCTGAATGTGCTTTTATGGTAATCGATCAGACCATCTTCTTTCATCCGCGATAGTTCCCTGGAAAGAGCGCTCCGGTCTGCACCCAGATATTCCGCCAGTTCCATTCTGCCCATGGGCACAGTGAATTGCAGCTTTTTGCTTTGCTGGGCCTGCCGGGATAGATAAACCAGGATTTTTTCCCGCAGGGTTTTCTTTGAGACGATCTCTACTTTCTCCATTAACTGCATATTTTTCATGGCGATCTGAATCACCATGTTGTCGATCAGCCGGTGATGAAATTGGCAGGCCTTGGTACATGAATGCAGTACCTTATCAAAGGAAAGGAACAAAATCTCACAATCCCCGGCTGCCCGGAAAGAAACGGTGCTGTTATAGGATCTGCTGCAGACAAAGGTTTCACCAAAAATTTCTTTTTCCGGGATGATGGCCAGGATGGCGGTATTTCCCCACACGTCTTCCTTCACCATCTGCACTGTCCCGTCTAAAACCACGCCGATGGAATTGATGTCATCACCGGCATGGGTGATATAATTGCCTTTTTTATAGAATCTCCCGTAGGGGTTCAGGCAGGTAAGCATGGATTCCATGTCTGCTTTATTGATATTCTGAAAAAGCGGTGCTTCATATAGTAAATCGATATATTGCTTCATGTAATTCTCCTCCCGCAGGCATTATATAATAGCCGGAGAAATGTTGCAACCGCAACAAAATGACCCCGCTTTTCCATTCGTCATTTATTCTTTTACTGCTTGAAATGTTCAGCAATCTTATCTCGGGCCTGGGCTCTTTCCAAACTGTCACCCGGTTTTCCGGCCAGTTTATCAGCCTGCTGCTTCTGGGCAAGCAGATATACTTCCAGATCGGCCTGCAGTGATTGATCATTGGTTTGTTCGTAGACCGTCAAGGCTGGAGCCACACCTGCCGGTCCGGAGCGGTATAAAATCTCTACATCAAAATTATTCAGGGTCCCTGAAAGGTAACGGTCTGCATTGTAGCGGGGTACCAGACGATCCGGATTCACCAGGCACAAAATGCAAAACATAATGATGCCGGTGCCAACTGCCAGGCGGGTAATGGAAAACTGCCATTTCTGCAGGGCGATGATCCCGCCGCAGATGACTGCCATGAAGATCATAAAGACACAGGGCAGGAGACGGCGCATGGAAAGTCCGTAAGCCCCGATGTACAAAGCCATTTTGCTGAAGGCGGTGGCAATCAGCACCAGGGTAAGAACAGCCAGCAGCGAGTTGAGGATCTTCAGGACCAAACTGGTTCTGAATTGCTTATGACTCATGATATTGGCTGCTGTCAGTACCGTCAGGTTGATGGCCGCAATTCCGCACAGCTCGAAAAACCCGCTGCGGGCATATTCAGAATATATTTCCCATCCCTCCGGCCGCTGGCCTACAAATGCGGAAAAGAAATAAGGGATCTGGCTGCCGATAAATACGATGTATAAGATACATAAAAGACCCAGAAGAATATAAACCGTAGTCATGGGAAGGACCCGAAAGGCGGAAATATTTTTTAATGTGCTGTCTTTTTCAAAGGAGTCGGTGCCTCTTTTATGAGCACTTCCGGCAACCAGGCCGAAGATGTATGCTGCAATGGGAACCGCCAGAATGAGCTGCCAGAATGTTTCCCAGAAACCCGCGCCAAAGGTGAAGCAGGCCGATATTCCTTCCACGATTTTGGCAAAACCGCCGCTGTCTGCTTCCATCAGCAAAGGAAATACCATGATCATTACGATAAAGGTCAAAAACAAACCAAGGGCTATAGAAAAAAGCTCCTTTCCGCGGGCACGTTTATTGCTGCCCAATAAAGCCAGACCTTTATACTGGCAGCCGAAATTACTGAAAGGGATCACAAACATGGCATTTAAGCCGTCCAATAGGAACAGGTCGCTGGTTTTCCCCATTATCAGCAATCCGGTGGCACAGAGGATCCAGTATAGGGCGCTGCTAAAAAGCAAGAGTCCGTGCCAGGGATCAAGGCCGTTATTGGCCCAAAGTCCATAGCTTAAACCAAGGAGTATCACGATAACCAGCCAGAACCATCCGGCCTTGGGGATCTGTACACCTTTTTTCAGCAGATACAGGGTCACTGATCCGCAATAGATAAGAGTAAATAAGGACACTCCCCAGCCTTGCCAGGAAAATAAAAGCCAGCGGGCAAAAAGAAAGCCAAGTACAAAAGCAAACAGGGCAAAATAGCTGTCTTTCAGGTCAGGTGCAAAAGGGGGCTTGCTTTTTACCGGGGGTGCCGGCGGACTTTTAGCGGAAACGGAACTGTCCGGCACTGACTCTGAAATGGAAGCTGCCTGATTTTTTTCAAGAGAAAGTTCATCCATTTAATTAAACCTCCTTAACCTTCATCCGTTCTGTATTCCAGTATATCTCCGTGCTGACAATCCATGGCCTGGCAGATCGCCTCCATGGACTAGAAACGAATGGCCTTGGCCTTGCCGGTTTTAAGAATAGAGAGATTCGCCTGGCTGATACCGATTTTCTCAGCCAGTTCGCCCGAGGATATTTTCCTTTTGGCCATGATTACATCAAGATTTACTACGATTGGCATATTGCGCTCTCCTTTCCTCAAACCGTGTAGTCTGATTCATTTTGCAGTTCCACCGCCTGGGCAAAAACGTTTTTCAAAACTCGTACGATCAGGCCCATAAAAGCGGCAGCCACTGCTACGAAGAACCAGGAATTATAGTAAAACACAGACAGAAGAGCGATCACTGCTCCCAGAAAACAACTCCAGGAGATCCGCCGCAGCAGTTCAACATTTTGGTCTACAAACACCTGACCGGCATCGATCCTGCGAAGCAGAATCAGCAGGCTGTAAAGCAGATATCCGGCAGGAACAGCTCCCACGTAGATGGTTGCCATGAAAAAGGCAGCCTTTCCCTGCAGCCCGGCCTGGGAAAAGTCAATAAACCAGCGGGTCAGCCAGGGGGCAGACACTACTGCAGCAATAAGCAAACCAAAGAATACTAAAATGCAAAGCTTACTAAGAGTGATCGATTTTTCTCCATTCCACATAAGATTCTTTCCTTTCTGAAACGGGTGGGCCCACCCTTGATTATTCGCAGTATAGCAAAAAGATTATTGATATACAACATAAATTTATTGTTAAACGATAAAAAAATAAGAAAAGACACGGGGACGGTTCTTCTGTCTGCGGGTGTCGCGGAGACAAGAGGATTTAACCTCCTTTTACCGCAGACAGAAGAACCGTCCCCGTGTCTTTCCCCAGGTTCTTTCCAACTTTCAACTTTCCAACTGTCCTCTAACCCCTAGTCCCTAGTCCCTAGCCCCTAACCAACTCTCCTCAGCGTTTTTCATTTTTGATGTTCATGATCAGGGCGAAGGCGATGGTGCCGTAAGCTACAAAACTGCGGAAGTATTCGCCCAGGGCGGCGTTATTAAACAGGTTCTGCCCGGCCTGGGGGGAAACGATGAACAGGGTGTGGAAAAGGAATATGCCCAGGAGGGCATGCCTGATCTTGGCGTCTTTGATGCTGGCACCCCCGGCTAAAAGAGCGGCACAGGAAATGACATCCGTATTGAGATGGGCGGTATAAACATCGAACATGCCGATATTCTGCAAGTAGATAAGCTGGCCTAAACCGGCTAAAACCGTGGAGAGGATCATGACCTTGATCCGGACCTTGTCGGTATCGATGCCTAAAATGGCACTGGTTTCGGCAGCAGAGCCCACTGCTTTTATCTGCTGGCCGAAGCGGGTATGCAAAATATAATAAATGATGCCGGCAAACAGCAGCATGACCAGAATCATAAACAACGGAATCTCAATGCTGCCAATTTGTATCATCCACAATTTATCGATGGTATTGCGGTACATGCTCAGATCCACCGTGTTCCTCACTCCGATGCCCCGGGTGAGGATGATGTCTTGATTGGCCACCGGGATCACGGTGCCAAAGCCGACCAGGAAAATGAGCTGATAGATGCTGTTGGCGAAAAACCCGATGATGATAGTGGTGATCATTTCTTTGCCCTTGACCCGGTTCAAGATGCGGCCGATCAGATATCCGGTCAGGATGGCGATGGCTGTTCCAAATACGATGGTGAGCAGGATCCCGGGAATGCCTTCGATATTGTAAGCGATCATCACCAGTAAAGCGGTCTGTATGGACATGGCTCCTACGGTGATGGCAAAATTCAGTCCCATTCCGGCTACCACCGGGATGATCAGGGAAAGCACCAGCAGTCCGTCCCGGATAAAGCGAGTGATCACCTGGTTGGTGACAAAGCTGCCTGACTGCCCGGAAAATTGCCAGGCGGCAAAAGACAGTACCAGGAAAGCAGCGGGGACGATGTATTCACGGTTTACATAGCGGCTGGTAAACGCTTTTATCTTCATAACACACTGCGCCTCCCTTTTTCTCTGACCAGGAGAGCGTAGAGGATGATCCCATAGGTGACGAAGGTTCGTAATATCTCAGTCAGTTCAGGGATCAACAGCTCATTTGCGATGGGCACCGTCAGCAGATAGAGGGACTGCAGCAAATAGGTACCCAGTACGGCCTCGAAAACAAACGTCCTTTTGCCGCTGCTTCCGCCGATCAGGATGGCAGAGATGGCAGGGAAGGCCATGGACAAGGGGGCATCGTAAAGCTGTATGAAACCGTAGCTCTGGGTATAGATGCAGATACCCGCACCGGCGATGACTGTTGAAATGATGATGGCCGTCAGTCGGGTCCGGGCGATATCAATGCCGGAAAGTTTGGCGAAGGCTTCATTTTCACCCACAGCAATGATGGCGCGGCCGATTTTGGTCTTAAAATACCAGAAGAGAAACAGGCAGACCAGGGCAAAAAAAAGCAGCAGCCCGAAAGGGATTTCGATATCGCCCAATCTAATCACCCACAGGTTGTCCACGATATGGTTAAAATATTTCTCCAGACTGATCTTGGGTCTTAACCCCTGACCGCCAATGGGATAAAGCATTTCCCGGTTGGTGAAGGGGGCCAGGGTCCAGAAATAATTCATCAGCGGGATAAAGGAAAAGCCGATAAAGGTGCCGGCGATCTCCTCCCGGCCTTTGACCCGGTTTAATATTAAGCCATAAACCCAGCCCAGCACCAGGCAAAAGACCAGACTGAACAGAATGGCGGCAAAGAAACCATAAAACCCGGTCAGCCTGAAGTTGACTGCCACCAACATGCCCAGGAGCCCGCCGATGATCCCCACCGGCAGGCCGAAATTGAGGCCCGCCCCCACGTTGAGCATGGGGATCAGGGAAAGGACCAGGACACCGTTCATGACCAGCTTTACCAGGGATTCGTTGAAAAGTACTGCCATATCCATTTTAAGCAGCCAGGCGGCAGCTACCAGCACCAGAAGAAAGACGGTGATGATCAGCTGCGGCAGCTGGAGCCGGCGATCACGCATAGCGCACCTCTTCCTCACCCGATAAAGCCAGACCGAATTCCACTTCTGAAGCATTGGGGGATAGTATCTTAAAGACTTTTCCCTCCACCATCACGGCAATCCGGTCGCAGACCCGCTTGAGCTCATCCAGCTCACTGGATGCGATGATGATGGTGGTGCCTTGGCTGCGGTTTATTTCGATCAGCATATTAAGGATCTTTTCCTTTGCGGCAATATCAACTCCCCTGGTGGGTTCTGCCACGAATAACAGGCGGGGCTCGACGGTTAAGGCCCGGGCGATGCATACTTTCTGCTGATTGCCGCCGCTTAATTCCTTTACCTTCTGATCAGCAGAAGTACATTTAATATCGAAGTCACGTATCATTTTCTCCACATGAAGTTTTGCCTGGCGCCGATCCAGCAGACCCAGGGAATGAAACAGCGATTTTAGGCTGAATTTGCCCTTGATTTGGTTGGCAGTAAAAATAATATTTTCCTGCAGGGACTGGTCAGCCAGAATGCCAAGATTATGCCGGTCATCCGGCAGCACGTACATACCCTTAATAATATTGGCCCGGGCATTGATGCGGGCCAGTGTTTCATTTTCATATGTAACATTTCCGCTTACCGGATACATGCCCATCATGCCATAACCCAGCGCCAGTTTGCCGTGACCCGAGAGGCTGGTGAGCCCCAGGATTTCGCCCTGGTATACGCTTAAAGCCAAGTCTCTGATTTCTTCCCCCGGCATGTTTACGGAAAAGTGCTCGAAGCTTATGATCGGCCGGCGGGGAATGTTTCTTTTTTCCGCCGCGGCTTTGCTTACGATATATCCGATCATGTCCCGGGCCAAATCATTGACGGAAAAGCCGCCTTGGTCATACCGGGAAACCAATTCTCCATCCCGGAAAACACTTACCCGGTGACAGACCTGATGTATTTCTTCCAAACGGTGGGAGATGAACAGGATCCCGATCCCCCGCGCCGCCATATCCTGCAGGATCTTCAGCAGATGCATCCCGTCGTTTTTGTTCAGCACCGAGGTAGGCTCATCTAAAATCAGCAGTTTCAGATCGGTCCGGTCTATTTCCCGGGCGATCTCCACGAATTGTTTCAAATTGATGGACAGGTCCATCACTTTGATCCCGGCGTCCAGCTCAATGTCCAGCTTCTGCAGGGTCTTTTCCGCCCTGATCCGGTCCTGTCTGGTATCGACGAAGGAATAGGACCGCCCCAGCAGCCGTTCGGTTACAGCCACGGTTTTCTCCCGGCCCAGCTTGATATTTTCCGCCACCGTCATGTCCGGGATCAGGGCAAACTCCTGATGGACCATGCCGATCCCTTGCCGGATGGCTTCAGCACAGCTATGCAGGTCGATCCGGCGGCCGGCAAAATAGATCTCCCCCTGATAACCTCCGGTCTCCTCAATGACCGGGTTGCCAAACAGAATATTCATCAGGGTGGTCTTGCCGGAGCCGTTGGCTCCCACGATGCCGTGAATCTCCCCGGCTTCTACAGTCAGGTCGATATTTTTCAGGGCCGGGTTGCCATGATAGCTTTTACTTAAATTTTTGATCTGCAAAAGATTTTCCATTGACTGCTCCATAACTGGTCAAGTGCGATTGCCACTACACATTTTATACTATATCTGCTGCTGACAAAAACGTAAATAAAACAATTCAGGCTGCCCTGGTTAGAACAGCCTGAATTTTTGAGCCTTGATTATTCTAATACAGGATGGTATCCATGATCATGACGAAATAATTGTCAAATTCAGGACCATCAGCTTTGGCTTTGAATTTCGTGAAACTGACTTCAGTGCCAAAGGTATCCTTGGCGAATTGATTCAGGTTATCCGTGTTCTTATAATCAAATGAAGGATCTTCAATCATTTTCATGGCCAGTTCCACTGCATATTGGGGCATAAATACTGTTGCCGGCATGGGCCATCCGCCCAATCTGCCGGTCATGCCCGCTTCTGCTGCTTTTTCACTGATCATGCCATTGACTTTATCGAAATCCCAGGCATCTTCTTCTGAGATTTCCAGGCCCAGCACGGTTGGGTAAGCCTGCAGCGGAGTCGGGCAGCACTGCTCCATAACCATGAATTTTTCTTTGAAGGCTTCGTCGATGATCACATCATACATGGGACAATTGGAGCCGAATATATTGGTGTCAGGTCCGTATTTTGCAATTTGGCGGGGAACATCTTCCCTTAAAAATTGCAGCATGGGTCCGGTGCCATTACCGGTCTGGGGATCGGGTGTGACTACTTCCACCCACTCCATGCCGAGTTCCTGGGCGGTCTTCTGCATGGCATCCTTGCGCTGTGATATCACTTCTTTGGCCAGATGGGTGGGGAATGAATAGTGGATAATGGTTTTCGCCCCTTGTTCATGGGCTTTGGTGGCGATGGTCCGGCCTCTTCTCACCCAGTCCGTGTCCAGGTTGACGTCCACATACTTGGACATCAGGGCGGGATCGTCCCAAATGGGGGCAGTAATGGTAATGATTTCGGGTTTGGTCTCTTCGATCTTCTGCAGGGCCGGCAGCAAACCTGCCTGTCCTGATACCACGATGATGGCTTTCATCTCCGGATCATCAGCCAGGGAATTGATCTGGCTCAGTCCGGTTTCGATCTCGGTTTCAAAGTTTTCCGGCAGGGTTATGTGTTTTACGATGCCCGGATACTTTTGGGCCATATTATCCGCAGCCCTGAATTCATCTTCGCTGGTGGATAACGTAGGGGTGACGATACCGATTTTGTAAGCTTCCTTGTCGGCCGATCCCTTATCCGTGGATGCCGGCTGGCTTTTTGAGCAGCCAATCAGCATGCTCGCCATGAGAGCTAACATAAGTAATAACGCAACAACTTTTTTCAAACCTTCTCCTCCTCGCACATGTATTGAAATTATATTCAATTATATAATTAATATTATTAATTTGTCTAATAAGGTTTGGTTATACAATAAACGTTTTTGGCATAGTAAAGTGAGGCGTGAAGTGCGGGCAGACAGAGTCGTCTGCCCCTACCATCGTTTAACAATTGTTCAACCATTGCTTAACTATCGTTCAACTATCGCCTGGTTCCAACTGTCCAACTTTCCAACTGTTCCCTGACCAACTGCCCCTGACCACTGACCAACTGTCTCCTGGCCCTAGCCCCTAACCCCTAACCCATGTCCTGACTGAACAACTGACGGTTCCAACTTTCTACTTTCCAACTAATGCCCGAAGGGCTAGCACTGTCACACCCTGAGCTAGAAAATATTTCCTTTACGACCATCAGGAATCGTCATATAATTTGATTACGGTGTAAAATATTGAAAATTTAGACAATACCTTTTTAATACAAATAGATGATTGGGCAGCAATTGTATTGACGGGATAAGGAGCTTTTATGTCTCTCGCTTTTGTTTTTTCACTCATATATTTTAGTATCTGTGTTGTTTATATTCTGTTTGCTCTCTATGTAGTGTTTTTAGATATGAGAAGCAAAATCAATCGATTATTTTTCACGCTCTGTTTATTGCTGGGCATCTGGACCTTTTCTTATGCGATTGCCAATTCAGCGCCGGATCAGGAAACAGCTTTGATTTGGATGCGTGTGGCAGTCTTCGGCTGGGGGATGATGGCCGCTCTCTTTCTCCACTGTGTGTTAGCAATGACCGGGAAGGAGCAGTTTCTCAAAAACAAATGGCTTTACGTTCTTCTTTATCTGCCGGGTGCAGTCACGGTCTTTGTTTTTGGCATCAGCGGAGGCCTGGCTGCTGAACAATACCAGTTAATCAATTCTGGTGCCGGCTGGGTAAACATAGCCGATCATGGTGCGTGGCTAAGGTTCTATTACATATATGCGATCAGTTTTAGTCTGGCAGCTATATATCTGTTATGGGGCTGGCAGAAGAGGACGGAAGAGACAACCAAAAAGAAGCTGTCCCGATGGTTGATCATTTCTATTTTTGTCATGATCTTTTCGTTAGCAACAAATAATGTCCTTGGCTATAGCGGCCAACTGTCCAAACTGTATTATCTGGCAGAGAACTCAGTTTTACTCCCTGTGGCAGTGATGCTTTACGCTATCCGCAAATACCGTTTCATAGATCCGACCAAAGAGTCTATTGAACATAAACCATCGCTGCTTAAGGATGCTGACCTCCCCTTTCTATACCAGGTCATTTCGGTTGCTTTTTTTCTGGGAAGCGTTCTGCACTTTGCTGTTGCCTATTTCTTTTATCATTATTCCTTGAAGTCGGTGCTGCCCTTTAGTATTTTTCTTTTTGTTTATTGTATAATTTTTCAGTTGGTCCGCCGATTTCCGCCAAGAGCGAAGATCCAGGAAACTCTGTTTATCCTCCTGGTCAATTTGTCGATTCCGGTTATCACTTTGAAATTTATCCATATGGCCAGTATCACGGTATGGATGATCCCTATTCTATTTTTGATCTTGTCAGTGGTCTATAAGCCAGTTATGCTGAAATGGGTCGGTTTAATGATTCTATTGACCCAGCTGCTGGTCTATTTATTAGCTCCCGCTGTAACTGTACATGTGAATGCCGGAACTTATTTTACCCGCTTCGGTTTGTCTGCCATCGCTATCTGGTTGGTTTATTATGTCAACCGGCTATATCAGCAGCGTCTGGCAATCAATGAAGCCCAGATAGAATTCCAGAAGCTGATATCTCAGGTCTCCCAGGAATTTGTCAAAGCCGCCGAGCATAATATGGACGATTTGATAAATGAAATGCTGGCTGCCAGCGGCAGGTATTTCCGGGCTGATCGGGCATGGTTTAAAATGCTTTCGCCGCTGCAGGTTTGGGAATGGTGCGCTGAAGGCATTTCTCCTGCCAGAGAGTATCTGCTGAGTATAAACTCTGATGATTATCCCTGGATCATAGACACGTTAAAGCATGCTGATATGGTCTACCTGCCTGATACTGAAGCTCTGGGCCCGGAACACGAAACAGAAAAAAGTTTGCTGTATCAGCGCAGCAACAAATCATTTCTTGGCATCAAGGTAGCCGCCAAAAACGAATTGCTGGGATATTTGTGTTTCACTACTTTGTCAAAACACGTCTCCTGGCGGGAAGATCACCGGGAAATGCTTAAAATCCTGGCCAATGTCCTGACGGATATGCTGGGCAAGATCGATTCCGAAAAGGAAATCTCTTATATGGCTTATTATGACAGCCTGACGGGACTTCCTAATCGCCAGACTTTTAAAAATACCCTAAATAAAAGAATCGATACCGCCAGGTTAGGTGGAAAGATACTGGCGGTGATGTTTATTGACCTGGATTACTTTAAATCCATCAATGATACCATGGGCCACAACAAAGGAGATGAAGTTTTAAAGCTTCTGTCTGCACGTCTTGCTTCCGTTATCCGCCCAACAGACTGTATTGCCCGCTTCGGAGGGGACGAATTCCTCATCTTGCTGAACAACCTTGAAAGCAAGGAAGACATAGCAGCCATTGCTGACCGGATCATGGAGACCTTTGCCGTCCCCCTGCACATCCAGAAGCAGGAACTATTTATCACCGGCAGTGCTGGAATCGCCGTGTATCCCACCGATGGGGAGGATGCGGAGGAACTCATCAAAAATGCCGACCTGGCCATGTATGCATCCAAGGATAATGGCAAGAACCAGTATAGCTTCTGTACACGGGCGATGAAAACGGATGTGCAGCAAAATGCAACACTAACCTACAATCTTCATCGTGCACTGGAAAGAAACGAACTGCAGCTTTTTTATCAGCCTCAAATAAATGTAGCCACCGGCAGAATCATTGGGGTCGAGTCCCTGCTGCGTTGGAATCATCCGGAGCTGGGTGTGATTCACCCGAAAGTCTTTATCGGTCTGGCCGAACAAACCGGATTGATTCGTCCTATTGGACAATGGGTAATGGAAACAGCCTGCCGGCAAAATAAAAGGTGGCAGGATATGGGCATTCCGCTGTGCATGGCAGTAAATCTGTCCCTGGAACAGTTCCGCAGTCCAAAGCTGGTGAAAATGGTAGATCAGACTTTAAGAATGACCGGGCTGGATCCCGGTTGTCTGGAACTGGAGCTTACGGAAAGCATCGCCGTTAAAGAAGCCGTTTATATCATAAGCATCCTTAACAACCTTAAAAAGCTGGGCGTCATGATCGCTTTAGATGATTTTGGCACAGAATATTCCTCCCTGACGCGCTTGAAAAACCTGCCTGCGGATCGGATCAAAATTGATATGCAGTTTATCCATGGCATTGCTGAAGGCAATAAAGACGAAGCTATCGCCAAGACCATTATCCAGCTGGCCAAAAACCTGAACCTGAAGGTCCTGGCTGAAGGAGTGGAAACGGAAGCTCAGTACGAATTCTGCCGCCGCCATAATTGCGATGAGATCCAGGGGTTCTATTTCCATCGCCCCATGCCGGCAGAGGAATTGGAAATCCTGCTCCTGAAGGACTGCCAACGCTTGATTATATAACCGTCCCTTTTTTCCCCGTTTTTTATAATGTATAAGGGATGCCCAACTGCTCCCATTTATAAACTCCCATCGTGTGATAGGGGAGAAGTTCGAGTTTGACTACATTATTCATGGTTTTTACCCAGGCGTTTATTTGATCCAGACTGTGCTGATCATCGGTGAGACCAGGTATGACTACATAACGGATCCATACCGGTTTATCGATTTTGGTGAGGTAGCGGGCGAAAGCCCGGGGACGGTCGCTTTTTGCGCCGCAGATATCAGGATATTTATCCGGATCGGCGTGTTTGATGGAAAGCAGTACCAGGTCTGTATACTTAAGAAGTGCTTTTGCTTTCTCAACATCTGCATATCCGCTGGTATCGATGGCAGTATGGATATTTAAACTCTTCAGTTTCTTGAATAAAACGAGGAGAAATTCGGCCTGCAGGAGGGGCTCGCCGCCGGATGCGGTAACGCCTCCGCCGGAAGCCGTAAAATAGGGAAGATATTTTTTAATGTCTTCGGTAAGCTGGCCGGCAGTCATTCTTTGCCCGGCTCCGACACGCCAGCTGTCCGGGTTATGGCAGAATCTGCACCGCAGGGGACAGCCCTGCAGAAATATGACATACCTGATGCCGGGGCCGTCTAATGTGCCGAAGGTTTCCACTGAGTGTACATAGCCGGTATTTTCCATTCTTCCTCCTATTCTCATGGATGACAGCCACCTGTCCAACTAGTCAAGGTAACGGGAAGGTACTACCTTCCGCTACACCGCTAGGGCATAAATTATTACTAAATAGCCGTAGGGGCGGATAGTATCCGCCCGCTTCCTTATCGACGAGCTTGCGAGTCATAGTAATCATTCATTCCTCAACGGGAAGATGATATATTTTCCTACGCCTCCTCCTTTACATGCGGGTATGGAAGGTGCGGTGGATCACATCCAGCTGCTGTTCCCGGGAAAGCTTG
>Ga0123334_1002641_pt1 | contig 20481 bp, 13 predicted proteins | sample BiotimSIPDNA_FD_89706 | JGI IMG/M metagenome (GOLD analysis project Ga0123334, IMG submission 89706) | Anaerobic biogas reactor microbial communites from Washington, USA - Biogas_R1 time_0 SIP DNA | ecosystem: Engineered > Bioreactor > Anaerobic > Unclassified | place: Washington, USA... | reverse complement strand
TTGCCATAAACAGAAAAATAACACATATTACCGATTGGAAGAGACCTACCGCAGTGGTAAGAGAAAATTGCAATCCCTTAATTCCATAATTATAAACATACGTGGCGATAACATTGGACACATCTTTCACTAAATTATTGGACAATGCATATGGACGATCAAACTCACTGCCCAGTATTCGGCCCAGACTTAAAATGAGCAATGTAACAATGGTGGGGCGCAAACCTGGTAATGTAATATGCCACATCTTCCTAAGGCGGCTGGCTCCATCTATTGAAGCAGCTTCATATAGCTCAGGATTTATGGCTGTAAGTGCCGCGAGATAAATAATAGTGTTCCAACCCACGCTCTGCCAAATCCCCAGGAATATGTATGTCCAAACCCAGTGGGCAGGATCGTTAAGGAATGGTATAGATTCAAAGCCCAAACGATTTATTATAATATTCACAAGACCGGTTGTCGGAGCGAAAAGCTGCAATGCCAAACCAGAAATGATTATCCATGAAAGAAAATGCGGCATATATGCGATGGTTTGGGTAACACGCTTAAATCCTTTAAAAGGTAATTCATTGAGCAATAGCGCCAGTATGATTGGCGCAGGGAAACCTGCGATGAGATCGAGCAGATTTAATGTAAGCGTATTGCGTAAAGCAAGACGAAAATCACGATTGGAAAAAGCCTTGATAAAGTATTCGAAGCCATTGTTGTCAGCCCATGGCATTTCCCAAGGACTTTGCACGATGCTGTACTTTTTGAATGCAATCTGAATATACGTCATTGGTATATACTTAAAAATAATAAAATATGCAACAGGGAACAGTAATAAAAGGTATAAAGTCCAATATCTTCTGAAATATCTAAGGTTGCTTTTTATTTTATTTTCTTTTTTTGGATATGACCGAGCAATGCTCACTGCCGTACCCCCTTCCCCATGATAAAGGATTCATCCGGAGTATTAAACGATACCTTTTGCATATACATAACATATATATATTTACAATACCTTTAAAATGGTTCCATTATGCAATATTACCAATTCTCATAGAACAATCTTTCTCTATTGTATCAATTACGCACTAACATTTAGATGAAAAAAACAAGTATAATTTGTAATTTTCATGGATCAAATATTGTATTATCAATTACATTTATATAAATTGCTTGCCGATTTTCTTATAAAAAAGATACTATGCCATTTCCTTATTGTGCTCTTCAGTAAAATTGCCTTCTTTCATGCAATGCAGAACAAAGTCCGGAATATATAATGTTATTCCTGATTTCTGTCCCAATAATCTCCGGTAAGACCCTCGAGTATGGAGCCGATTGCCCACGGCATCAGACAAAACCACGTGGAAGCAAGAGAACCATCACTGTAAGTCTCATAAACCAGACCCTCGGAGTAGCAGAATCGCTCTGACATCCAACCTTTTTTCCCGAAATCAAATTCGCCGTCATAGGTGTTATGGTTCTGGCAGCTCCACAGAACCGTATCAGTTAAGCGATCCTCAACATATTTGTCCGGGCAGTTCCTGATATAATACTGCAGCTCACCGATAATGCTGCTTGACATAGGGTGTATATGTGGATTGGATACGGAAGTTACGCTTCCTCCACAGCTTGACCAGTTCAGGTTTGACAGTGGCGGGAACTTTATGGGAGAATTGTAACAGAACTTAAAGGAAAACTCATAATTTATTGCATCTTTCATATGTTCCAGGTATCGCCTGTCATGCGTTATGGAGTGGATAAAACGAACTGCTTTTATATAACCGAGAATTCCCTCAGATTCTACTGCTTTGCATGTGTCCAGCGGTGTACCATAGCATTCCATATGGCGTACAAATGTTTCATAGTAATGTTGTTCGCTGTGTTTCAGGCTTTCCAAATAAGACATATCACCCGTCAGCCAGCTAAAGTATGCAAGAGCCGCCATGCACCATACACTGCCGAAAGAGTCATATTCAATACCTGCTCCGGTTTTTTCGGAGAATATATAGGGATATTCATAATCCGTATTTTTCGTCCGTTCAACTCTTTCCAAAACATTTTTAACAAAAGCAATCCATTCGGTATGACGATGGTTCTTAAATCGTTTTTCAAACTCGTATGCTTTCAGAATATAAAACATGGCCTGTCCGCATATATAAGAGCTGTGCCCTGCTGTTGAAAGCACATCAAACCACCAGCCTTTATTGCTCCATTCTCCGTCATTATAAGCATCATATGGCAAACCCGAGTCCCGATTCATACAGTTCCCGATAATATTACATATGCAGGACAATGCCTGCTGTCGCATTTTCTCATCTCCAATTCTTATGGCAGCCATGAGCATGGGAACGGCCGCCGCTAATCCGTTCGTCCAGCTCAGGGAAAAAATTTTATTAAACCGGCAGCTTCCGGTATTTCTGTCTTCAAACACCTGCCCGGCATAACTTAAGTCTTCCTCAATCCAGGCATCCTCATAAACAGCCTTTGACAAATCCGATACAGTTGCATATAAATCGCTGGCTTTTCTGGGCTGCTGATGATAACAATAGTACACTGTTTTAATTACTTTATTGATATCCAATTCCGTTTCGGCGGCATAATCAAAGATTCGAAGAGAAAAATCTACGGTCTCGCCCGGTTTAAGCTCAAAGCAATTGTCCCCAAGCGGCGCTCTCTCTCTGATTCTATATGCATTAATAAACATCAGCGGTGCATTTTCATATCCCAATGTATAACCTACTGTTCCTTTACCGAGAGAACAGGAATATCCGCAGTATTGATAGAACTCTCCCGTTTCATCAGGCAACCACTGCTTCTTGTGTCCGTTATTTATTATGAAATAAGGGCTTGCACATAAACCCATAATTCTATCTGTGTCAAATACGATGGCTGTCGGATGGGATAAACGATCGCTTCTCATCATCCACCAGGAAGATGAAGGATGGGAAGGATTTCCCTCTCTCAGCCTTGGAAATTTGACCGGCACGTTTTGCGGTGCTTCGCCTCTATTCCGGCCGTACATAAATGCGGGCAGGAAAAATCGAGGGTTTTGTTTTTGAAAAGGAAGCTCAATATGTATAACACCCGACCATGCTGCTTTATTCGAATTGGTAACAGATATTTTAACGTGATACGGATTCTCAGGGCTTCCATTACCGTTTATTAACTGAAATTTTGCTTGAAGCCCATATTCTTCAATCGGCAAATATTCCGTTGTATCAGCATTTTTATATCTTGCGGTTATAATCAGTTTTGTCATTTGAATCACCTCTTTGTATTTTTCCTTGCACATCTCTCAATCTATTTTGAAATACTTCGTTTTTTCAACTCAAGTTTTGTTTTTATTTAAAGAAAACAGTTCATCGAACAATCATATGAATTTTATCAGCTGTTTTTAAGAACTCCCAAAACCTTATAACCTCCGATGATTACACAGGACAAAAAAGCAGCAGATAAATAATTGTTTGAGCTGCAAGATTAAAGCCTTTATAAAAATAATGGCAAAAACTCCTTAATAGAATAACTCACATCTAAATCAAATATATAATAATTATATCAAGTATACATTTTTGTTCAGATGAAAAAAATAATTATTCTTTGTAATTATCATGGTTTTTATTAGACCCGTGTTCACGGGTTTTCATTGCCATATAATAAAAAAATTGCTATAATTTAATTGCAGGTGGATGAATATGATTGAACAAAACTTTGATGACATTGTTGTAGATATTCATTATTATAACTACAGGATTTGCACTCCTTCCTGGGAGATAAAGCCGCGTATTACCCCTTTTATAAATTTTACTTACGTCATTTCCGGCCGGGGAGAATTTTTTATAAATGACATAAAACACGATGTAAAAGGCGGGGACTTAATATGTGTTCAAAAGGGCAGTAAAGAATATGCAAATACGATTGCTGATGATCTTATGAATTGCTACTGTGTAAATGCTATTGTTTGTGACGCGTCAGGGAACGAAGTTACTCTTCCTTTCAAAACAGTAACCCATATCGGTGTGCGTGAAGATATTATAGCTTTGTTTCAGGAAATGACGGCAACATGGCTGCTGCACGACTCCTGCTACAGGCTCAAATCGAGAGCAATTTTTATGATGATTCTGTCACGGTGTTACCAAATAGTTTTCGGCAATAACAGTCAAAGTAATAATAACAGCGATAACAGACGCATTAAAATGGTTATGCAGCATATCCTGAACCACTATGCCGAACCGCTCTCCGTTAAGGATATGGCTAAAATGGTGAAACTCAGTCCTCTTTATTTCGGCGCATTGTTCAAACAGGAAACCGGACAGACATTCCGGCAGTATTTAACAACCATAAGGATAAACCAGGCGGAAAATTTACTTTTAAGCGGCATGTATAATGTCAGTGAAGTCTCAGCAGAGTGCGGTTTTTCCGATGTCTTTTATTTCAGCAAGGTCTTCAAGGAACACCGCGGCATATCTCCGTCCGAAATATTAAATTCAAAAAAGCTAATAAAATAAACTTGCATAAAAGCTAATATATTATCCTGCCTTTTTCATCAGGAATACCGCATTTTCTGTAAAAATAGGCGTTAACAACATCACGCCATTCGATTGCATCTTTAATTTGAATGTTCAATCTGTTAAGCACATGTTCAAACCTTTCGGGATCAATATGGTCCTTCAGCAGCAGCCACTGGGCTTTAAACTTTTCTGCCTGCTCAACGCCTTCAAAATGCGTGTCATATATATGCTGTATCAAAGTTTTTCCTGACTTCAGCCGATAATTATACGGTACATGATGAAAGAACAGCAGTAATTCTTCCGGACAGGATTCAATACTGTTATACATTTCCGCGTTCCTTTTATGATATTGGCCTGCAAATCCTGTTCCGTTCCCTATGGTTCTGTCTACTCCAATACCATAACAATCGGCTCTGTGGTAAGTTCCCCATATTGAGTATTCATAGCCGTCAATGTTAGGTCCGTAATGACTGCCGGGATTTACCATCCACCCGATTCCAAGAGGTGACGTATAATTCTCGTATGTTCTCCAGGAATTAAGAAGAATGCTCTGTATAATTTCAATAACCTCCGGATGATCGGTGAAAGTCAGTATTATCCACTCTCTGGTTATTTCATTTATGTCCGTATCGGGTTTCCATGCGAGGCGGCCGTACCCGTATAAATTTGCCTGTGCAAGTATATGACCTGTCCATGTGTTATCATCTCCGATGTTTGATACGGCTGCAATTCCGGAGTATTTTTGAGGATACAGTCTGCCGCTTATGATTTTTTTAACGGTTGAGCCTTCACCCTTTGCATAGGTATCAAAATCAAGCACTTCTTTCCACTGCGGAACAAGATAGCAAATATGTTTCTGCTGTCCCGTATATTCCTGGGTAATCTGCAACTCGAGCATTTGGTTTGTTTTTTGAAGACCGCCGAATAAAGGCGATACCGGTTCTCTTACCTGAAAGTCCATCGGTCCGTTTTTTATCTGGAGTATAACATTTTCCAGAAACTTGCCATCTAACGGCTTAAAATTATCGTAAGCCGCGCTTGCCCTGTCGGTTGCCCTGTCGCGCCAGTCCTGCAGACAATTGTAAACAAAGCAGCGCCATATAACAATGCCATTAAAAGGCTTTAAAGCCGATGCAAGCATATTTGCGCCTTCCGCGTGATTTCTTCCGTATGTATAGGGACCCTGCCTGTTTTCCGAATCAGCCTTTACAAGAAACCCGCCGAAATCAGGAATATGCCTGTATATTTCCTTAACAGTATCGGCCCACCATTTTCGTACCGCAGTATTCAGCGGATCCGCGGTGGGTAGTTTTCCAAGTTCTATCGGGCTTGCAAAATTTACGGACAAAAAGACAGTAATGCCATATTCTCTGAAAATTCCAGCCAAATTTGCCACTTCCGGCAGATAACGTTCGGTAAGCAACCGGGTTTCATGATAATGAACATTTACATTATTCAAAACAATGCTGTTAATTCCAACTGAAGCGAGCAATCTCGCATAGTCTCTGACTCTTTTTTTATTTCTTACAATTTTGTTGTTTTTATATAATATGGACCTTCCCGCATATCCCCTTTCAATCGAACCGTCCAAATTATCCCATTGGTTGACCATACGCAGCATGTTCAAAGGATTGTCAAGCACATTCATTGAAGAAAGAGGTCTTTCAAGCTGTATAAGCCGTAAAAAAGAAAATACGCCATACAATATGCCTCTTCCTGTTTTTGCTGAAATAATAATACGCCCGTTATCGTTCTTAATTATATAGCCCTCACCGCCAATGCCATTGATTTCCTCAGATGAAAGCATATCAAGACTATCGGCGGGACCTATAATTATCCCTTCACCATTTATATAATCAACAAATCGAGGAGTTTTTTCAAGCATTTTGCCTATTCCATACTTCAATTCATCAAGTGCGGCTCTGGGGATTTTTGTTTTGTTTATAACAGCAACGCATGAAAAAGCTTTCCTGTATTCTTTCAATACATCCTTATTTTTAATTTCACGGTATCCGAGCCAGCAACTGTAAGCAAGGTTATCGCTGAATTTTTGAACTCTCATGGCTTACTATTTATTGCGATTAAACGCAACTACTCCTTTTTTTGATTATCTTTGCAAAAAAGCAAACGCTCAAATAAAGCGTTTTTTACATAAGAATAATTCACGCTTTTCTCATTCATACAGCCTGAATGTGCTAAGTTTACTCAGAAAATTCTTCCGCTGTCCATGTTACTCTAATGTTAAAACGGCAACGGACTTTGCCGGCAAGACAATATTTATTTCTCCTTCCCGCAGGCAAAATTCGCCGAAGGGTTCGGGTTTCACTTCAAAAGGATTTTCAAATGTATTATACGCGTTCATTCTGTCTGCAGTCAATATTTCTCCGCTGATCTTTTTAAAACGCTTCCCGGGGGAATAACACGTTATTTTCTCTTCTTCAGCCGGATGCAGGTTGCACAATGTTATATGCAATATATTTTTCTTATCTATTGAAGCAGAGCTGCTGATTTTAGGAATCGACTGCCCGTCCATTGTATAATTCTCCGAGTCTATCAACAGGGGCAGGAGTTCTGCATCCTGATGCACCTTAAACATATTGAACACATGGTATGTGGGTGTCAGAAGCATTTTATCCCCTTCTGTCAGTATTACGGCCTGAAGCACATTAATCGTCTGTGCAAGGTTTGCCATTTGAACTCTGTCGCAGTGATTGTTAAAGATATTCAAATGAATACCGGCAACAAGAGCATCCCGAAGCGTGTTCTGCTGGTATAAAAAGCCCGGATTCGTCCCAGGTTCAACATCAAACCATGTGCCCCATTCATCTACGATTAACCCGATTCGTTTATCCGGATCATATTTATCCATTATGCTTGAATGGTTCTTTACAAGTTCTTCCATGAACAGCGCGTTTTTCATTACAGAGAACCATTCATTCTCAGTGAAGTTTGTTGCCGAGCCTTTAATGGACCAATCGGTTGATGTCCTTGTATAATAATGCAGGCTTAAGCCGTCCATTAAATGAGCTGCTTCCCGCATTAGAACCTCGGTCCAATGATAGTCATCAACAGACGCGCCGCCAGCTATTTTATATATTTTGTTCTCACTGTAATTTCTAACGTATGTCGCATATCTGCGGTATTCGTCTGCGTAATACTCCGCGCGCATATTCCCGCCGCAGCCCCAATTTTCGTTGCCTACTCCGAAATACGTCAGTTTCCACGGTTTTGACCTGCCGTTTCCGCGTCTTAATTCCGTCATTGGAGATTGTCCGTCAAAGGTGATATACTCGACCCACTGCTGCATTTCCTGTATGGTGCCGCTTCCCATATTTCCGCAGATATATGGTTCTGCTCCGATCAATTCGCACAGCCTTAAAAACTCATGTGTTCCGAAATGGTTGTTTTCAACGACTCCTCCCCAGTGTGTATTAATCATGCTTGGGCGTCGCTCATACGGACCAATCCCGTCCATCCAGTGGTACGTATCGGCAAAGCAGCCCCCAGGCCATCGCAATACCGGGATATTTATTTCGTGTAAAGCCTTTATTACATCGTTACGCAGTCCGTCGGTATTTGGTATCGCTGATTCTTTTCCGACCCATATTCCTTCATAAATGCAGCGTCCGAGATGCTCCGCAAAATGCCCGTAAATGTTTTTATTTATTCTCCCAATCTTTTTGCCCGTATTCAGTATCATAGTTGCCATTATTATTCCTCTTTCTTTTTATTATGTCGGTAGTTCTGTGGCGCGTATGCCCTCATATTTTCGGTATTTATTGTTAGAGTATTATTCTTTATGCATATCACATATGCTGTTTGAAGTTATCTTATTTTATCGGAACTATCAAGGAGCCGAAAATAAACGCTGTACTTTTCATATCCGATATCATACAATGGAATAAAACGGATATTCCTGTCCTGTCCGCGTGTTCTGTAACTTGTTATCCAATTGCTCCATTCTCTTTCATTATCAGGAATAAGAAGCGTTTCAGGATGATTTCTGTCGCCGTACATAATCATGTCTTCATCACACAGGCCGGCAAGTACTACCGGGCCCTCCATAAAAGCTACTACATCGGGATCATCCGGCAAGGGACAGACTGTAATCTTCTTTTCAAATTCGACGGTAATTTTATCTTCCTTCCATGTTCTAAGTAAGCTGCAGAGAGTAGAGGGCTGAAGGTTTACGGCTTGTTTCTCCCCATTGATAAAAATTGACGCGCCTTTTATCCACCACGGAATCCTGAGTTTTAAGTCAAATTCCACAGGCTTTTCGCAGGTAATGTAAAAATCAACCATTAAAGACGCTGGCCTGTGTTTTACTTCCCTGTTCAGCCTGTTTATCGCCGCACAGCTTCCTGCCTGCGTATTTACCGCTTGATTTATGACAACATTCGTTCCGTCCCTGTTCCAATTAACGCGGGAGGGGATATATTGACATACGGCTATACCACCGCTGTTGTCGAAGTATATACCCCGATTATGGGTAGCGTTTGCCTGGACAAGAGTTCCGTGACAGCACCAGAAATCTTCGGCGGCGGAACCCCAGCCCTTGCGCGAACCCGGGCGTAAAGGCAGAAAGTAAGAGATAAGGCCTTTTGTCGGGAATTCGTGCTTATATCCGTTCGGGAAGAAACCCTCCCAATGTCCCTGTGCCATTATCCCGTTATATAAATTTCTTTCCCAGTAATCCGCATATATCGGATCACCGGTCCAGCGGAACAAAAACTCGGCAAGACGCATCATGTTATATACCGTGCAGTGTTCCTGGTTTTTATCTCCAAGCCTCGCAGACATCGCATTAGGCGGTGTCCAGACCTCACCGCACGTCTGGCCGCCCGTACAGTAAGTTCCTCTTTCGGTGACGGCCATGCGCCAATAACACTCAACTATGTCTCTCCAGAGCTTTTCGCCTGTTACTTCCCATGCGCGCGCGGCTCCGAGTATCTCAGGTATCGTTGTGTTCGCGTGCATATTGGTCAGTACATCAACTCCGTTAAGCATCGGATCGAAAAGACGCCGGCGGTAATAGCGCTGCATTAGTTCATAATGTTCGCTGCTGCGTGTTATTTCATATAAGTCCGCCCAGATTTCGAGCATCCCGCCCGTTTCATAATCCAAAATATCATCAAATTCTTCGCGCGTGTATTGTCCCGACCATCTATGGAACCACTTGGACCATGAAATAGCTATGTCAAGTGCTTGTTTATTCCCTGCAATCCGGTACATATCCAAAAGCCCCATAAAAGTTTTATGCAGGTTATACTGGGGAGCCCATACATCTTTTCCCGCGGAAATCCACTCCAAATACTTTTCTGGAATTGAACCAACCCATTCTCCTCCGTTTTCCTTCTGGCATTTTCTAAGTTCGGATATTATCCTGTCCGCCTTTCCCTTTACCTCGGCGTCGCCTGTTGCGGCATAGAGCCTTGCCGCCGCCGAAAGCCAATGCCCGAGGAAATGACCTCTAAGCTGGCATGTTGGTGATTCCCAACCCCAATGAATATCGTTATCAGGTTTATTGTTCGTACTCCATAAACCGGCTTCAAAGTAATGATTTCTCAACAGATTTTCCGTATTCAGGCTTAAAAGATATTTGCGGTTCGATTCGACCTTTTTTTTGAGTATTCCTGGTAGCAGTTCAACTGATTTGTAAGGCAAGTCTTTGTAAATTGTATTCATTTGCCTTTCTCCTCCTTGTATTATGCCGATAAAATATGCCTTAGTATAACGTTTTACACAATTATTATACAATATAATAGCTGCAATGTGAAATATAAAATACTATAAGCTGGTTAATTAATAACAGGCAATCGTTCGTTTTTTTTGATTGAAAAAAATTTAAAAGAACACGAACCAAATAAAAATTGGCCGGATGTGCGGCTCTAAAAGCCGCATACATCCGGCACTTTAAATATACAAGTCACCTGAATTGTATTAGAAAGGGTTAATCCACTTTTTTATTAATAAAAACGTTTTAACTTGTAATTTCACCGTTTAAATCCCATAGGTCTTCCCAGCCTTTGGCTCCATCCCAAAGGAATACCTGTCCTTTGATAAGGCGGCAATTCTTGTCAACGCCTTCAAGCTCCTTCATTTCTTCGTCTGTCAGCGGATCCTCAACCGTGGAGCGAATATTGCTTACGTATTCGTTTCGGTAAATAGAGAATGGTATCGGTATTTGACCTCGCTGCACCGCCCATTTCAGACATATTACGGCGGGATGGACATTATGTGCCTTCGCGATTTTAACAACGACTGGCTCCTCTATATCAACATAATCATCAGGTGTCTTATCACGATCAGGTCTTGTAGGCGAACCGATGGGACTGAATCCAATAGGCTGTATGCCGTGTTCAATACAGAAATTGAACAACTCAGGCTGCTGGAAAGTAGGATGAAGCTCCATTTCATTCGCTGAAGGCATAATGCGGGCATCCCTGAGAAGCAGCTTCAGCTTTGGTATTGTCATGTTTGAAGTTCCGATATGTCTTACCAGGCCTGCCCGGACCAGTCTTTCCATCTGATACCACGTTTCCATGTACTCTTCATGGTTGTACGGCTTGGCATCCTTGTTATGGTAATCGGGCGGTGCCCCTTTCGGATGGAAATTCCGGAACGGCCAGTGCACAAAGTAAATATCAATGTAGTCAAGTTTTAAATCCTTGAGAGACTGCGCGCATGACAGCAATACATCCCCTTTGCCGTGCATATCGTTCCACACTTTCGAGGTAATAGTCAATTCCTCTCTTTTAATGCCGCTTTTCATAATTTCCTGGAATACTTCACCGATCAGGTGCTCATTTCCGTAAACGGAAGCGCAGTCAAACAGCCTGAATCCGGCTTCAGCTGCTCCTTTTACCGCTGCGGCAATATCTTCACCGGAAAAACGATCCGACCCAAACGTTCCCATTCCAATGCCCGGAATTTTATCGCCGCCCTTTAAAGTTCTCTGCGGGACCAAATTAGGATCAACCGCATCGTTAAATCTACCAGTCATACTAAATCTCCCCCTTATAATATATTTTTCGCCCAACTAAAGTTTTCAATTTAGCCGGCCATTAGTACAGAGATTATTGCATCCAAACAGAATATTATTTCGTTCTTATTTTTCAACAACGACGCCTTTTTTCAGAATTATATTCGCATAAAGCGCTTTTTCTCCCGTCGCAACTACCGCATAAGCCTTTTTTGCCCTTTCATAAAAGGCGAATCGCTCAATATTCTCAAACTTGTTGTTTTCAGGTTCGTGCTTCCTGACAATATCCTTATACACATCCCATATAGGTGTTTCGACAGGGTCGCCGGGAACCACCTGCATGAGCGCCACAGGCGAATCAACATACGGGTCCAGCGGGAATAATTTCAGTATCGCGTCAAGCAGCTCAGGAATATTGTGACCGTCACAGCGTATAAGTTTGTTCGCAATAGATGCGGCGGGAAAATTGCCGTCCGCGAGGACAATTTCATCTCCATGCCCCATCTCCATTAATACTTTCAAAAGCTCCGGCGATAAAATACCCGGAATGCCTTTCAACATTAAAAACAACCCCTTTCTGATAATTTTTACGGCTTTGTGCCATATAAATATTGATCAATACAATTGATAACCCTGTCCTTTGCAAGGCTTTCGGGATCTTTTCCTAACAGGCCCGATCTGATTCGATCATACTGAACCGGCATATACTGGCTTATTAATGACAGCGGTATGTCAACGGTTTTCAGATTGCGCATGAGTCTATCAAGCGCCTGCTGTACTTCGGGCAGCGGCAGGTAATACCGGCTTCTGTCCGAAAAACTGTATTTCCTTGAGAGCCGAAGCTTTTCGTCATTCCCGTGATAGTGCTTTATCCAGTTTTCAGGCTTGTTAACCATCGTCTCGTCAAGGACTTCGATGAAATTGGAAAGCTCAATGCCGTTCCTGCCTTTAAGCAGTTCATTTTCAATATGATTTAGCGCAAAAAGTGCTTCCCGCAGTGCGAAAGTGAGCGCGGGTCCCACCTTAAGTACCGCGATTCCGTCTTCCACCATCTCTTTTAGAGCTTCAGGCGTCTGATAATCAGTGGAATGGCCTTCAAAAACGAGACTCGGATAATTTTTCAGTTCTTTACAGAGTTCTTCAGCGGCATTACGGTCATACTCATGAATGCTGTCATCGCCGAATTCGACACCGGGCTGCACTACAATTGCTATTACATTTTCCCATGCACTATCAAGGTTATTTCGGTAAAATTCTTCCCTGAACAGGTTTACGGTTTCGCGGAAATCGTCCGGCGACGTAACCTGAAGCTGCTCTTCTTCTCCCTGGCTGCCGCCCGGAATCGGAACCTCGCTTCCAATTACATATACAGGATGTAATGCGTGAGGATTCGAAGCAGCAAGCTCTTCAAAGGCTTTTTCGGCAGCTTTTGCAAGAACCGCGCCGCGTTCGGCAATTACCGTTGTTTCAAGTTTTTTTGCTTTATCATCGTCCCCAAGATGCATGCTTGTATCAATATGTATTTTTGTAAAACCAGCGTAAACAAATTGCCTTATAAGCTCCTTTGCTTCTTCCATGGCTTTCTCCGCAGGCAGACCCTTCCATGTCAGAGGTCCGAGATGATCGCCGCCAAGGATTATTTTATCGTCCGGAAACTTTACCTTTTCAGCGATTGAGTAAACAAACCTGCTGAAGTCCACAGGTTTCATTCCCGTATATCCTCCATATTGGTTTACCTGGTTTGCGGTTGCTTCTATCAATACATAGTCGGAATCTTTCATTGCCCGCTCCATGCAGGCTTCAAGTACAAGTTCATTCGCGCTGCAAGCCGAGTATATCCCCGCGGGTATGCCTTTTTTCTGCAGCTCTACGATTTTTTTCAGCGGATGTATTTTGTCCAAGTTTCCCACCTCTTTTTCTAATCGTTTACAAGAAGGATCTTGCCTTTAACCTTACCCGGCGTCTTATACATGTCAAACGCCTCTTTCGCATCTTTCATCGGCAGTTTTTTAAATATCAGGCTGTCGTCGAACTTCAGTTTGCCGTTATTGAAAAAATGCGCCGTAAGCTCCCATTCGTCTCCGGGGAAAGGAGCGCTGTAAGACATCCATGAACCTGTTAGTTTAAATTCTTTCCGGTTCATATTTTCAAAAAGCTTCGGTGTAAAAACAAGGTCCTTTGTCGGAGTGCCGATAAAACAGAGACTTGATTTATTGCCAGCCAGTTCAAACGCAAGTTTCATTGTTGCATCCACACCGGCGGTCTCAAAAACGAACCCGAACCCTTTTCCGTTTGTATAATCTTTTACCGTTTCCCTAAAATCGGGATCAAGCGTGTTAATTACTGCATCAGCTCCAAGTTTTTTTGCCAAAGCAAGTCTTTCGTTATCAATATCAAATACAAACACTCTTTTCGCTCCGTATATTAATGCCCACTGCGCCGCAAACAGCCCTATCGTTCCTCCGCCAAGAATAGCTGCATCCTTGCCTCCCTTGTATCCTGCGCATTTAAGCCCGTGAAGTGCGACGGTGGAAGGTTCAAAAAACGCTCCCTGCTCGAAAGAAACAGTCTTATCAAACTTTACGACATTTCTCTGCGGAAGAACGACATAATCGGCAAATCCACCCTGTATTCTTGACCCTACAAAACTGTAATTTCCGCACTGGGAGTAATTGCCTTTTTGACAATCGGAACAATCAAAACAGGGAATGAGCGGAACTGCCGCGACCCTGTCGCCTACCGAAACTGTATCGACCCCGCTGCCGACAGCCTCTACTTCTCCCGAAAACTCATGGCCGAGGATAATCGGGTAGAAATGCGCGGCATCGCCCAATACTCTCGGTATATCGGAACCACAGACGCCGGCGGCTTTTACCCTGACAAGCACTTGTCCTTCTCCAGGTTTTGGGGTCGGATAATCTTCATACCTCAAATCGTCTTTTGCATGTAGTACGGCTGCTTTCATAATAATCCCACCAATCTTAGTCATATTTAGATAAATTCAGACACGTTTTTGCATCGTATCTTTCAATTTTTCATATATCTCAAGATAGATTTCATAATACCTTGAATATAATTCATGGGCTTTCATATCGGGCTCATGCACTCTTTTAACGGTAACGGTGCGTTCTGCAGCATCCTTAAAGCTTTTATAAAATCCCGTGCCGACACCGGCAAGTATTGCCGCTCCTAAAGTAGTGGCAGTATCCGACGCCGGAACATTGATAACCCTGCCCGTGACGTCCGCTTTAATTTGAGTCCAAAGAGTACTGTTTGCTGCTCCGCCCATCGCATTGAGCACACCAGCGGATACACCGGCTTCTTCCGCGGTTTTAATGTTATGGTAAAGCGCGTACGCGCATCCTTCCAGGATTGCACGTATCATATGGGCTCTGGTTTTACTGTAATCAAGCCCAAAAAACACACCCTTGGCTCTGCTGTCCCAAATCGGCGAGCGCTCCCCGGCCATATATGGAAGGAAAATAAGCCCTTCCGAACCCTTCGGTATTTTCGAAGCCTCTTCGTCCATAATTTGAAAAGCCCGCTTCCCGGTAAGTTTTGCTTCATTCTCTTCATAATACCCGAATTCGCCGCGGAACCATTTAAGGCTGCCGCCGCCTACCGTTCCGCCCTGCAATAACCACAAATCCGGTATAACATGGTAGCTTAAAATGAGTTTTGGATGAGCTGTCGCGTTATCGAGGCAAAGGCTCATTCCGCCTGCCTGGCCTCCCTGTTCCTGGGCCTGGCCCGCTTCAACAACGCCTGCGCCCAATGTGCCGCATGCGGCATCGAGCCCACCCGCAGCTACGGGAGTACCGGCAACTAAACCCGTAATTTCTGCCGCTTCGGGAGTAACCTCACCGATAATATCATGGCACGAATAAATATCGGGAAGCATTTCGACAGGAATTCCGAGCTCTTCGGACAAAGAGCTTTCATACAAGCCCGTTTTCATATTGAATAAATGAAGACCGTATCCCTGCGACTTATCCTGCGTCATAACGCCGGTAAGCTTATATGCTATGAAACTGTTGCTCTGAAGAAATTTATAGGTTTTATTATAGACTTCAGGCTTGTTGAATTTAAACCATAGAATTTTCGGAGTTGTATATGTAGGTTCGAATGCATTACCGCTAACGTTGAAAATACGGTCAAACCCGATTTTCTCAATTATTTCACTGCAAATTTCCTTTGATCTCGTATCCATCCATATGGGTGTGTTATGTAAAACATTTCCGTCTTTGTCTACCGGGATTGCCGACCAGCTTTGACCGTCAATTCCTATCCCTGCAATTTGATCGGGCTTTATTTTTCCGGAATCTATAATCTCTCTTATCGCGTCGGTCACGCTTTTCCACCATTCCATCGGATCCTGCTCAACAAAACCGGGCTCCGGGTAATATACGTTATATTCGCGCGCGGACTGGGCCAGCACCGTTCCGTCACTGCCGAAAGCCGCTACCTTGCATGCCGACGTTCCGATATCAATTCCCAGAAGAATCTTACTCATACAAATACCCCTTTTCAAAAACGTATATTGCAATATATACTGTTTTCCTGCCTCTGCCTCCATTCTGCATAACATTCACGAACGGCAGAAATCGTTTTTATTGTTTTATAGTCTTACTATTTATATTTTTTCTAATCGTTTTATGTAAATAATTAATTTTGTCTTAATCGTTTAACTTTTTTTGAAGCATAAACTGAATTAATGAATATTTGCATTAAATATACGAATTTATTACAGCCACCGATTCTCCTTCAAGAATTTCCGTTTTTAAACGTACCATTGCCGGAAAACCGCTGTCATCACCTTTCATTCTCTTAATCAGCAGATTTGCGGCAAATTCGCCTATCTGCTGCATTGGCTGTACTACAATGGAAAGCTTTGGTTTTACCACGTTTGCAAGCTGAATATTGTCAAATCCGATAATTGATATTTCATCCGGTATTTTAATATTTCTGCTGTTAAGAGCCATTATTGCTCCGAGTGTCATTTCATAGTTTGTTATAAAAACCGCCGACGGAGGATTCTTTTGATCGAGGAACTCATTCATAAGCGTTATACCGCTTTGAATTTCATAATCCCCGTACTTTATCAAATTCTCGTCAATCTCAAGCTCGTAATCTTCATGAATCCTTATATACCCCTTCAGCCTCTCCTGTGCCGTATAAATGTCCTGCGGCCCGCAGATAATGCCTATTCTTCTGTGGCCCTTTGTAATCAGTATTTCAACCGCATTATAAGCGGCATTCAGGTTATCGGCCAGAACTATGTCACAATCGACTCCCCTAATCGATCTGTCTATGAGTATAACCGGAATATCCTCTTTCAGGGCTTCTATAATTTTGCTTTCATTAATCCCGTAAGGTACGAGAATAATACCGTCTACCTGTTTGTTTATTAAAAAATCGAACTTTTCGTTTTCAAGTTCCCTGTTTTGCCTGTAATCACAAATTATCGTACTGTACCCGTATTTCAGCAGGATGCTCTCAACTTTCGAAACTATCGTTGTTGAAAAAATATTTTCGAGACTTGGGATGAGCACGCCTACCGTTGTTGTTTTTTTCGTTTTCAGACCGCGCGCTATTTCGTTTACCCTGAAATCAAGGGCTTTTATAGCCTCATCAATGCGTTTTTTATTCTCTTCCTTCACTTTTATTCCGTTAATGTATTTTGATACCGTAGCTATTGATAACCCTGCATATTCAGCTACATCCTTCATTGTTGCCGCTATTTTAATCAACTCCACGTTAATCGTTTCACTTTTTATTGTACCCTATATCTAATTATTGCACAATACAAAATATAAAAAATTCTAATGCCTAAAAAAAATAAAACAACGGAAAAAATTGCGGTATCTTCCGTTGTCTTTAATCCGGTATTTCAATTCGGCATAATCGGCTTACTATCTATTGCCTCATCAGCTCTTCCGGTAAAGCATAAGAATTTCTATTGAACAAGAGGCGGCATATTATCCCAGCGTAAACGACGCGAGGCTTGCGCTTCCCCTGCCCCTGTAAGTAAAATACAATGCCTGTATTCCATCCGGAATTGTTATATCGGCGGAATACTCTTTCCATATATTCGAGAAAACAACGGGAATCTTTCCAAGAACAGGACCGTTCCATGATGTTTTCACTTCAAACTCGCCGCTGCAGTAACCGCGCGTCTTTATTTTTACATTCTTCACGCCTTTGCAGTCGAAATATTTGAACCCTGCCGTTGCTGAATCTTTCATATTTGCAATATAACCGATTTCTTCATCGCCGTCTTTGCCGTCCTGCGTGATTTTCGGGAACTGATTGTTCATCCATGAACCCGTGAAATCGGTATAAATTGATTCTTCCTTACAGAATAAATTGCATGCCAGATAAGCCGGATATTCGCCGCGGCCGATTAATGGCTCATCAATTGAACCGCACGAAGTCATTTCGACCTGTGGGATTGAACCGTCGTCATTAAACTTAATTTTTTCAAGACACGCCTGTCTGCTGAAGTTTGTGCCGTTTGTATGCCTGTGATAAAAGATATACCATTCGCCGTTGATTTCAACAATGCTGCCGTGGTTATTGCCTCCGTAAAACATAGGTTTTTCCGCAGGCTTATACGTATCAATATGCAAATCGCAGTTACTGACTATTACACCGCCGTATTCAAATCCCTTATTCGGATATTTGCTTGTGGCATAGCACAGTTCATGCATAGCAACTGAGGAATATATGAAATAGTATGTGTCCCCCTTTTTCCTGATAGATGGTGCTTCAAAAAACTCATGCCCTTCAAAACTGCTTCCTTTGCTGTAAGGTTCGCTTGGAGCGATAAATACCGGTTCCTCAATAATCGTAAGCATGTCCGGTCCGAGCACAGTTACCATCGGACCTTTTCTTGATTTGTCACCCCTGCCGCAAAAACCCGTATACATGTATGTTTTTTCTCCCTCGGTAAGAACGCCAGGATCAAACTGCGGCTGGTCATTTTCCCTTTCGCCGAGACGGGTTCCGTCAGGATAATGAACATAGCCGTAAAATTTGTATTTGCCGGCCGGTGTATCGCAAACCGCGACCGATACAATTGAAACCTTGTCCAAAACATAGAACAAATAATACCTGCCGTCGGGACCCACGGTTACATCTGGCGCATATAAACACATGCTTCCATCCGGATTAAGAGGGTCATCCGTTTTTTTGTAAATTACGCCTTCATATCTCCAGTCAGATAGATCATCAACAGGCGCCGACCAGCATACATAGTCGTTCAAACAATATACATACCCGTTAAAACGGTCATGAGACCCGTAGACATATACTCTGCCGTTAAATACATAAGGTTCGCCATCCGGGATATATTCCCACGATGGAAGATATGGATTGACTCTTTGTTTTTTCATTATATCTTCCTCCAATTTTAAATTTTAAGTGGTATATAAGCACTTCTACGGAAAGTTTTCCGTATGCATATAATATACAGAAATCCCCTTCGACATACAACCCTTATTTCGATAATGTTTATAAAGCTTGTCCTGTTTTACCTCATTACAAGCATCCGTATGCTGTCGCTCTTACACGAAGATGGTGGTATTCTTCCATGTTAGGCATCATTTGATGCATATAAACTACTGATGCTCCTTCCTGCGGGTCAATCGACACATATGTGCCCAACGCTCCTGTCCAGCCAAATTCACCTTCGGAACTGTTTGAATGACCTTCGGCTTTATTAATCAATGTTCTTACCCCAAGGCCATAACCATACCCCGCCAGATACGAATTTGTGAAATCACTTAGCTGTACGCTGTCTAAATGATTCGTTCTCATTAAGTCTATTGTTTTTCTCCCTATGATTCTCTCGTCATTGTAAATTCCGCCGTTTGCAAGCATCTGCGAGAATTTCAGGTAATCCTTTACGGTAGAATAAAGTCCCGCGCCCCCCGCCTCATATATCGCATCAGGCTGGTGATATTCATCAAATAATCCTGTTATCTTTTTCATCTCGCCGTTATCTTCTTTTTTGTAAATAGAAACCATCCTCGATTCAATATCATCACGAAAACGGTAACCCGTATCCTTCATGCCCAGAGGATCAAATATTTCTTCCTGCAGAAACTGTCCTACCGTTTTCCCTGAAATGAGCTGAATGAGGCCGGCAACTATGTCATGCCCGTATCCGTACAGCCAGCGCGTTCCCGGTTCAAATGCGACGGGTACGCTGCCCATAGCGCGTACTTCAGTTACAATATCATATTTTCCATGTTTTTTTTCCAAATCATCTTTAACTTTCTCCATTTTTCTGGCTACTGGGGAATTAAAAAACGGATAAGGTAAACCTACGGACATCATAAAGGCATGTTTGATAAGCATAGGGTTTTTAGCTTTCCTTATAACCTCATTGCCGTTAGGCTGAATAACTAAAACATGCGTATCCCTGTATTCGGGAAAATATTCATAAATCGGTTCATTGAGCAAAAACTTGCCTCTTTCAAAAAGCATCATCGCAGCAGTGCAGATAATTACCTTCGTCATTGAAAAAAGGCGAAAAACAGTGCCTTCGGTAACGGGTTTTTTCTCCTCAATATCCGCATATCCATAATATCCTTCAAATAAAGTCTTGCCGTGCTGGGCAATCGCACAACCGCATCCGGTGGGCCCGTCTTTAACAAATTGCTCCAATAACCTTGACAAATCATCGAACTTAGCCATAATTTCATCTCCTTTAATTAATACAATAATTATTTGCCGGCTGTCCGCGTTGTTTTCGCAGCAGGGTATTTTTTCAAACATATAACATTCCACGAAAGCCTCTTTGCAACAGCCTTTATCCTGCCGCCTTCCATCCTTGTGTCAGGGTTTTCAGAAGGTTTGATCACATCCGGGTTTTCAAAACTATTGCCTTTTTCGAGGTCATCCGTGTACATCTCAACATGCCTGAGCAGCTTATATCCTTCGAACCCCCTGACATCCAGGGAAATCTCGATGTCGTCTTCTGCCGCGCGGTTTATGATA
>Ga0123334_1002639_pt1 | contig 20487 bp, 21 predicted proteins | sample BiotimSIPDNA_FD_89706 | JGI IMG/M metagenome (GOLD analysis project Ga0123334, IMG submission 89706) | Anaerobic biogas reactor microbial communites from Washington, USA - Biogas_R1 time_0 SIP DNA | ecosystem: Engineered > Bioreactor > Anaerobic > Unclassified | place: Washington, USA... | reverse complement strand
TTACATGCGTTAATTCCAGGGGCGATCATGTTTTTGGAAAGGCCTGGTTAAGCCATAGCGGAGTTCCGGTAGCTATGAGCTATGGTTACGATCCTTTACCGAAAAGGATTTCAAAACAAGTCAAGGATGCCGTTCATGAAGTGCATTATCGATATGATAATAATGGAGAATGGTATCCGGAGAGAGTACTTATTGAACTCAAGAACAAATATTGGTTTGTTAAAAGTTTGACATATATTGAAGGGACCTTTAGTGATTATCGACAACCGAAACTTCTTGGAATTCTGACCGGTGGAAAACTACATATTGCAAGGAATTCGGTCCATGAAATTCCTTTTGAATACCTTGGTGAACATATTTATATAAAAGTAAAAATTAACGATTTTGAGAAAGAGTATAAATTTCTTTTCGATACAGGGGCGGCAACAACCGTTCTTAATCCTCGTACGGCTGCAGCTTTAAATTTCATTAAAGCGGCTGAAATGAGCATAAGCGACGGTTTTATTTCCAAAGCAGCCGATGTAGTCGTTGTTGAAAAACTCAGTCTTGGGGAGATAACTGTTGAGAATTGCGGCGCAGTAATTTTCGACATGGAGAAGCTTGAAACTGCTTTAAACACCGAAATCGACGGTATTCTCGGCAGTAATTTTTTAAGGTTATTCACCATTCGGATTGATTATTCCAAAAAGGAAATAGCTTTCACTACTAATCAAGATTATTTTTTAGATGAGATCAAAAAAAGTCATCGGATATCATTAATCCAGGGTTCTACCGGATTAATATTTGCGCCGTTTAACATTTCTGGAATTGAAACTCCATTCAATGCCGAGATTGATACCGGAGCCAACAATAGTTTGATGATACCTGTACAATATATGGAACAATTTAAGCCGGCCCTTAATTCGAAGGTTGTCAAATGTCTGGGATTATTATCGGGCGGAGCTTTTGGCGAATCGGACGGAATGATAACACGGCTTGGTGAGTTTAAAATTGGAGATTTATCCTTTGAAAATCTGGTTGTAATATTTGAAAATCGTAAAAATGATTTTCTGATTTTAGGCAATGATTTCTTATCTTGTTTTAACTTAATTATCGATTATCCTAAGAATGAGATGTTTCTTCTGCCGTTAGCGGATAAAAAGTTTGAAACCAATATTAAGAATTTTGGCTTTTATACAATAGAAAACAAAAATGGGAAAATCGAAATTATTACCTTACTCGAAGATTCCATGGCGGAAAAAGCCGGACTTAAGGTGGGGGATGTAATTCTCCGGATAGTTGCCGGGGAAGAGTCGGGTACTACATACGAAGAATTTAAGAGAATTAGCGATAAGTATGATACAATTCGGCTCTTTGTGCAACGAGACAACGGTGAAAAGGAGATAGTTGTCAACAAAACCCGGCTGTTTCCGGAGGTAAAGTGACAGGTGGTAAGAATGGATAATTTCCAACAAGCAATTGGAAACTCTAAAGGAGATTTGAATGATTATATTTGAAATTGAGTTTGAATAATTGGAGGAAATATAAGTCGTATGTCAAATAGGGATAAAAATAACGATAACAATAAGTCGAAAAATCAGGAGTTATTATGAGTGGAGAGGTTAAAGGAGTCATTTTCGACTACGGCGGGGTTATTAGTCAGCCCCAAAATAAGGATTGCATCAAGATAATGCTCCGGCTATTAAATAGTAACGATCCAGATTTGTTTGAAAAAGTTTACTATAAATATAGACAGGATTATGATTTGGGAATATTGGACGGTACTTCACCGGCGCTGAAAATGTCGGACTCAACACCATTTGGTATCAAAACTTTTCAGAATTCAAACAAGCATTAAATCGGTTCGGAAAAATGATTGCCTAAAATCCATTAAGTTTCCAATATGTAAAAACTCGATTGATAAAAAGGATTTTTACGAAGAAGCGCGAATAAAGTTTTTGTCACTACCATGGTTTTTGGATAATTTTAATTAAATGGTTTATATTATTAGATGTTACCAATTATTAGTTTTAATACAAAAACCATTAAATTTAAAAGGAGGTTTGATTAGTGAAAAAATTTTTAATTGTAGCACTGGCTCTATTGGCAATCTTTTCGACTTCATTAGTAGCTTTGGGACTTAATTCCCCGTCAGTTTCCAAAGGGGCTGGAGTCATTACCGGCATGTTCGCCACTGAGGATATCGGTATATTACTCGGGCTGGAATACGGCCTATCGGAGAAGTTCGCCGTTTCCGGTAGGGTTGGTTTAGATGATGACTTCGAGTATACTAAATTTGTAGTAAAGTATGGGGTATCTCCTACCTTTGCATTATTAGGCGGGGTTATTGAATACGGCTATGATGAAACCGACCCTTATTTCGGTATTAACGGCGCAGTTTCATTTGACAGAGATTTTATGGGTATCCTTGAAGCCGGTGTTGTTTTGACGGATGATGATCCGGAAGTAATTTATGAAGTGGGAATAAAATATAAACTCAACAATCAACTTGATATCCGTGGCGGGATTATGGGATCCACTCATGATGGTTCGGATACTGCTTTCGAGCTTGGCGCCGGTTTTTCATTTTAATTTGATTAATAACCAAAAAAACCCTTGGCTTTGTTCCAAGGGTTTTTATTTTGCCGTTAAATGTGGGGTATAATCCAAGGGATGTTCATAAATTAACTAAATGTCCTTTAATGCTATTCGCCAACAACTGATTTTACTTTATCCACGGATTTTTTATAAGTTTTAAATATTTTGCGTTCGGTTTTATTAGTAAATCTAATGTAGCCTTCATTCACACCCCAGACTACCAGTCCGGTCAAAATAAGGGCGATTACAATTAGTGTACTTTTCTTCATCTAATTAGTACCTCCTTTATTCGCTTTATGTATTAAGTATAGCAATAAACAGGCTTCTTATCAATTATATTTAATACTGGTCCTAACGGAGGTCGGTTAAAGAAGGCTTTAAGCCATTTTTTGGACTTGATCAGTTTCTAATTGGGGTAGTCCTTGAACAAAACGGTGGAAATCAGAATAAGTCCCTCGATAAGTCGGGTTAATCGGTTCCGAGGCATGCTGGATCATAAAATCGGTAATCAAGTAAGTTTCAACTCCGAGTTTAGCGGCGATTAGATCCTCTTGGACATCGTTACCCACCATTAAACATTCTTGTGGGTTTTTACCGGTTTCCTCCAATACTTCTCTATAGAACTGAAGTTGAGGTTTGCAATAATGGTTTTTTTCATAGGATGTAATATAGATAAAATCCTCCGGTTCAAATCCCGACCAACGGATCCGGTGATGGATCGCTTTTGCGGGAAAAAGAGGATTGGTCGCGATGATTAAATCATAGCCCTTGTCTTTTAGTAAATTGACACTATCACGTATTAACGGTGTATTAACTACTGAGGATTTTACCGCAAAAAACTCCCGGTCGTAAAATTCATCAAAACGTTTCCGGTAAGTCCCAAGATCCGACTGGACTAACTCTCCGAACTTTTCCATGAAAACTGTTTCATTGGTTTTGTACTCGGTATTGTTAATCATGGAATCGGTAGCAGTCATAATGTATTTTACCAATGTTTTGGCTTCAATTAAATCTTGAAATTTTTTACCCATCTCCTCAAAATAAATTTTAAGGAAATTATCCAGGTCAATAGGTAACAATGTCCCATCCAAATCAAATAAGATTGTTTTTATCATTCGGTTACTACCCTCCATATTTAATGCCACAATTATGATTATAAAGGACTTGTTTGAGACAGACAAGAGCAACATGAAAATAAGCGGTAGTCAGCAGGCAGGAGTTGGGGACTAGAAGTGTAGGTTGGTTCAGAAAAATAAAGCAAGGAGAGTGCCCTCTCCTTGCTTTTGTTAAGTATACCATTAAGACTTTACTACTGCATTTTAAACTGGTTGGTTTGATTTTGGTTACCCAATTGAGGACTGTTGTTTAGCCCGGCTTGAAACCCGGCTTTAACTTCGGAGACGGTTTGTTCCGCCAAAGTTCTTTCAGCAGCTTCAATCATCCGGCGAACCATGTTTCCTCCGATAGCGCCCGTTTCCCGGGTGGGCATGTACCCCCAGTAACCACCTTGGACCTTAGAAAGATCAATATTCAATTCATTAGCGATCTCATATTTAAATTTGTCTAACGCTGGTCCGGCTTCTTTTACAAGATAGCTATTAGATTTTTGTCCGGTACCCATTTGATTCACCTCCTTCGGTATTAGCTTTACCGATAAACATCGAGCTATGTTGCTTTTTTTCTGGAAGTTTCGGAAAAAATCTGTTATCGGCAAGGCGAAAAGAAAAAGGTGGAAATTTTTAACTAATACCTCATGATCACTATTGTTCAACAGTTAACTCTTTGTTGAAGCTGTGACGGACTTCTGTTAAACACTTTTCAACAATATAATCCTGGGCTGCTTTGAGCATTATTTGGGTAAGTTCACCCCCGAAACGCGCAACTACATAAGGAGGTAATTTCCAGATGTCCGGAGTAATCGAGGCAATCTTTTGATTTGAACCCAATTTTTTGCGATAAACTCGTCTTGCCAAAGTCTTCACCTCATCATCTGAAAGTTTTTCCTTTTAAACGAAAGATTATTTTAAATAGAATGTAGTAAAAATTGTTATTTAAGTTTTTGTATTTTGATTAAGAAATCCCCAATAAATTAAGAGGGGTAAATATTTGAAAGATAAAAGGGTAAGATCAAAAAGAGAACGAAAAATAGAGAAAACTTTAAAGGGGAACGTTGACTTTTGAATAAATACCCTTTATAATAATCGAAGGTGATGGCAGTGAAGGTTGATATTAGTTCTATTCGTGAGATCCGAGGCGGTTCAATTTCTTTTGAAGGTAGCATTGAGATTGATACCTTCGGATTAGAATTGGATGTTGAGCTTAATCAACCAGTGGCTGCCAAAGGTTCGGTCACTAATACCGGAGATGGTTTCTTAGTCCAGGGCCAAGTTGATTATTCATATCAGACTCATTGCGATCGTTGCCTGGAACAGGTTTTAGGCTCGACCAAGATTGAAGTTACCGAACAATTTGCTTCCTATACAGCGATTGAAGCTGATGAATCGGCTTACTTAGTCCAAGGGGATATAATCGATTTATCCGATTGCGTTCGGGAACAGGTTTTTTTATCATTACCGATGAAAATAACCTGTAAGACCGATTGTCGAGGATTATGCCCTCAATGCGGCCAAAATTTGAATGACCAAGGATGTCATTGTCATAATGAAAGCTTTAACCCTCAATTTTTGAAATTAAAATCTTTGTTGAATCAAGAAGGAGGTGGATCGGATGGCAAACCCAACAAATAGATCCTCCCGTACCAGAACTAGGTTGCGAAGGGCGAACTTGAAAATGACAGCTCCGAATACTAATGCCTGTCCTCAATGTCATGAGCCCAAAATGCCGCATTGTATCTGTGGTAATTGTGGATATTATAACGGCCGGGAAGTTATTGCCAAAGAAAGTTAATTAAAGAAAATTATAAGGTCGGTGTTGACCTTATTTTTTTATTGTTTAGAATATTGAATATGTATGACATTACTCACTGGGTTTCCATTTATTACCTTGACTTTTGCTTTTTTTCCGCTATACTAATGTTAGTTTTTGTCCGGAGGTGTTTGCTTGAAAATTGCAGTTGATGCCATGGGTGGAGATTTTGCTCCGGCCGAAGTTGTAAAAGGCGCTGTTTTGGCTTGTCGTGAACTACAGGCTGAAGTCATCTTAGTTGGGGACGAGCGCAAAATTAATGAGCTTCTCAAAAACCAACCAATTTCCGGTTTAAAACTAGAAATTCAAAATGCTACTGAAGTTATTGAAATGGGGGAGCATCCCGCCCATGCGGTAAAGAAGAAAAAGGATTCTTCGTTGGTGGTTGCCAACCGTTTAGTTAAAGACGGTGTTGCGGCGGCTGTTATTTCCGCCGGCAATACAGGCGCGGCCATGAGCGCTTCCCTGTTAACCTTGGGGAGAATTAAAGGAATCAACCGGCCTGCTATTGCTTCTCCTATGCCTACCAGTAAAGGGGTTAGCGTGTTATTGGACGCAGGCGCCAATGCTGATTGTGATCCGGAAAATTTAGCTCAATTTGCATTAATGGGTTCGATTTACGCTGCACAAGTTTTTGGTTTTTCAACCCCCCGGGTTGGTCTACTCAGTATCGGAGAAGAAGAGACAAAAGGCAACAAATTAACAGTTGAAGCCTATCAACTTTTGAAACAAAGCGGGTTAAATTTTATTGGGAATATTGAAGGACGGGATGTGCATCACGGCCAATGCGATGTCATTGTATGTGATGGTTTTGTCGGAAATATTGTTTTAAAACTTTCTGAAGGATTAGCCGGGGCTTTATTCGGCCAAATTAAAAACGCCCTGACTGAAAATTTGGTTACCACTGTCGGCGCTTTATTGGTGAAAGGGGCTTTTAAAAGCTTAAAAGGGAGAATGGACTACACTGAGTATGGTGGAGCCCCGTTATTGGGTTTGAATGGGATCAGTATGATCAGTCATGGCAGTTCCAATGCTAAGGCGATTAAGAATGCGATTAGGGCGGCTATTAAAGCTGTAGATGAAGATGTTGTAGGAAAAATTGCCGCATCATTAAAAAATAGCAGTAGTCAGCGGGAAGCCAGTAGTTAAAATGAGTTGATTGTTTTTCAAAATTGAAGGAGTAAGTGATCTATGAAAAAAATAGCCTTTGTTTTTCCGGGACAGGGTTCACAATATGTGGGAATGGGAAAAGAAGTTTCGGAAAATTATTCAGAAGCAAAAGCAGTTTTTATGGAAGCAGACCGGGTTTTAGGAAGGAACCTAACTGAGCTTTGTTTTAACGGACCGAAAGAATTATTAATGGATACCCGAAATGCCCAACCGGCGATTCTTACAGCGAGTATCGCTTTACTTCAGGCTTTAAAAGCCGAAGGGATTAGAGCCGATTATACCGCCGGTCATAGCCTGGGTGAATATAGCGCTTTAGTGGCTTCAGAGGTATTGGACTTTTCGGAAGCAATAAGCTTAGTTCAAAAAAGGGCCGAATTAATGGCCGGAGCTGATCCGGACCATAAAGGGACGATGGCTGCCGTACTTGGTATGGACCGGGAAACTTTGGCCGGTTGTCTTGCCGAAGCTCAGAAAACAGGGCCGGTTGAAGCCGCCAATTTTAACTGTCCGGGTCAAATTGTCATTTCCGGCGTAAAAACCGCAATCGCCAAGGCCCGAGAGTTGGTCGCCGCCAAAGGAGGAAATTCAATTCCCCTTTCAGTAAGCGGCCCGTTTCATTCCAGTTTTATGAAATCAGCTGCTGACGCATTTAAGATTCAATTAGAGTCTATTTCTTGGAAAGAGCCGACTATTCCCGTGATTGCGAATGTTTCGGCCAAAGCCTATCATAGCGGAGAAATAATTGATAATCTTTATCGACAAGTATATTCTTCCGTATTATGGGAAGACTCTATTAATTATTTACGCCAACAAGGAGTTGAGATTTTTGTCGAAATCGGCCCCGGCAGGGTTCTTTCCGGTTTAATCAAGAAGACTCTTAAAGACGTGACTATAGTTAATTGTGAAGATCTGGCCTCAATTAAAAAAGCTCTTGATATTTTAAAGGAGGTTTAGTAATATGAGATTAGCGCATGAGGTGGCTATAATTACCGGGGCGGCCCGGGGAATTGGCAAAGCGATTACTGATGCTTTGGTTAAAGAAGGCGCTGCCGTGGTATTATCGGATGTAAACGAAGAAGTACACAAAGTGGCCGAAGCAATTAGAGAATCCGGTGGTCAAGCGGTTTCCATCGTTGGCAACGTAACCAAACAATCCGATTGTGAAGCCATGGTAGATTTAGCCCTTAAAACCTTTAATAAATTAGATATTTTAGTCAATAACGCCGGGATAACCAAAGACAATCTTCTGTTGCGGATGAGCGAGGAGGATTGGGACGCGGTGTTGGATATTAACTTAAAAGGAACCTTTCTTTGCGCCAAAGCCGCAATTAAACCAATGATGAAGCAACGTTCCGGTAAGATTATCAATATTGCTTCGGTGATTGGTCAGATGGGCAATACCGGCCAGGCAAATTACTCCGCTTCTAAGGGAGGAGTAATCGCTTTTACAAAAACTATGGCCAAAGAGTTGGGATCACGGAACATTAGAGTTAACGCGATTGCGCCCGGCTTTATCGAATCTAAGATGACCGAGGTTTTGTCTGAAGAAGCGCGCCAGCGGTTACTGGAATTAATCCCTTTAAGAAAACTGGGAAAACCAGAGCAAGTAGCTAATGCAGTAGTATTTTTGGCCTCATCCGAAGCATGCTATTTAACCGGCCAGGTGATTAATGTCGATGGCGGAATGGTGATGTTCGGATAAGATAGATTTGTTTTATTTTATCAGAAAATTAGCATTAACCAACCCTTATGGAAGGAGGTGAAGCGGTTGGATATCTTCGGAAAAGTTAAAGATATAGTTGTTGAACAACTTGGAGTTGATGAGGAGGAAGTTTTGGAACAAGCTTCTTTTGTAGATGACTTGGGAGCAGATTCTCTGGACATCGTCGAACTGGTAATGGCTCTGGAGGAGGAATTCGACCTGGAGATTCCCGACGAGGACGCCGAAAAAATTGTAACTGTCGGCGACGCTGTTAATTACATTAAGGAGAATGGCCAATAAGTTTTGATGAGAGTCCCCAAAAGGGACTCTCTTAAATAACCAGTCCTTTTTCAATATTTGGCGATTAATTTCGATCATGCATTTAAACGCTATTTTTGGAATTTGAATATATGTTTACTATCTTCCGGGGGTGAAGGATGAAAAAAAGGGTTGTAATTACCGGTTTAGGTGTAGTTACTGCGGTAGGAGTCGGAATTGAACCGTTTTGGAATAATATAATTAATGGGGTATCCGGTATTGATCGGATTACTTTATTTGATACTTCCGATTTTGAGGTGAAGATTGGAGCAGAAGTAAAAGAATTTGATCCCACTAAATATATGGACCGAAAAGAACAAAAAAGGACCGACCGATTCGTTCATTTCGCGGTGGCCGCCGCTAAAATGGCACTGGCTGATTCCGGTTTGGAGATTAAGGCGGCTAATGCCGAAAATATTGGAGTAATCATCGGTTCCGGTATCGGAGGGATTAAAACTTTTGAAGATCAAACCCAAACTTACCTTGAAAAGGGGCCGAGACGGGTGAGTCCCTTTTTTATCCCGATGCTGATTCCCGATATGGGTTCCGGGTTCGTTTCGATTATTACCGGGGCCAAGGGTCCCAACCATGCGGTTGTAACAGCTTGCGCTTCTGGAACTCATTCCATTGGCGACTCTTTCCGGATTATTCAAAAGGGTGAAGCAATAGCCATGATCACTGGCGGTTCGGAGGCGGCAATTACCCACTTGTCCTATGCCGGTTTTACTTCGGCAAAAGCTTTATCCACCAATAATGATGATCCGAAAGGTTCCAGCAGGCCTTTCGACCTAAAGCGTGACGGATTTGTAATGGGTGAAGGATCAGGTATCTTAATCCTTGAGGAACTGGAACACGCCAAACAAAGAGGCGCTAAAATCTATGCCGAAATAATAGGGTTTGGCGAATCTGGAGATGCTTATCATATGACGGCTCCTGATCCGGAAGGAGACGGAGCAGCCCGGGCAATGGAACGGGCGCTTACTGATTCCGATGTCAACAAGGACCAAATATCCTATATTAATGCTCATGGAACTTCCACTCTTGCCAATGATAAATTGGAAACCAAGGCGATTAAAAGGGTCTTTGGAGAAAAAGCCTACCGGATTCCAGTTAGTTCCACCAAGTCGATGACCGGCCATTTATTAGGCGCCGCCGGGGGGGTTGAAGCAATTATATGCGCTTTGGCGCTTCAAAACGGAATTATGCCTCCTACTATTAATTATCAAACCCCTGACCCGGATTGTGATTTGGATTATGTACCTAACCAAGCCCGGAAAGGGGAACTGGAATATGCCCTGTCGAATTCTCTAGGATTTGGCGGACATAATGCTTGTTTGGCTTTTAAAAAATACCATGAGTAAAATCAAAAAGAGTCAACTTCATCAAACTGGAATAGCAGGACCGTCTGTCTCCAAACTAGCGGTCCAGCTTCAGTTTGTACCGGTCTACCCCGAACTATTTGAAGAAGCCTTGACCCATTCATCTTACGCCAATGAACATAAAATCCCCGATAATGAACGGCTTGAATTTTTAGGAGATAGCGTCCTTTCTTTAATAGTCGCATCATTTTTATTTAGAACTTTTCCTCATTATCGGGAAGGAGATTTGGCAAAACTAAAATCCATTATAGTCAGCACTCAAGTCTTAGCGACTTTCACCAGCCAATTACAATTGGATTCATATATTAAATTGGGGGCCGGTGAAAAACGCAACCAAGGACAGACGAAGCCAACTATTATGGAGGATTTATTCGAGGCTTTTATCGGCGCATATTTTTTAAATTTTGGACTTGAAAAAACCGCTCATTTAGTTGAACCATTAGTCAATGACAATTTAGCAAAAATACATCATCAATTCACTTTGATCAATGCCAAAAATAATCTTCAAGAGCTTTTACAATCCCGAGGATTGTTTCCCGAGTATCGCACGATCAAGGAGGAAGGGCCACCGCATCAACGCCGGTTTACTGTTAAAGTGCTGGTCGAAGGACGTACTTACGGCATAGGTGAAGGGCATAGCCTTAAAGAAGCTCAAAACATAGCCGCTTTTGAGGCGGTCTCCAAGTTAAAGGATAAATAATTATTTTTAAAGGGTTTTTTTTAAAGTTAGATGAATATGATAAGATAGGAGTGATATTTTTCTAGGGGGATTCGCTCAATGGACGTACTAAAAGTATCCGCAAATTCTAGTCCCAAATCAGTTGCTGGAGCATTAGCGGCAGTTTTAAGAGAAAAAGGAACGGCTGAGATTCAAGCGGTGGGAGCAGGTGCTGTAAATCAAGCTGTAAAAGCCATCGCCATTACTAGAGGATACGTTGCCCCAAATGGGATAAATCTTGTCTGTACTCCTGGATTTTCGGAAATCAATATCGATGGTCAAGTACGGACTGCCATTAAGTTTATTATTGAACCTCGTTGAAAAAAACCGCTAAAAGGCGGTTTTTTATTTGCTTTTAAAAAGAGTCATATTCCGACCATCTTGACAATAAACTAATAAATAATTACATTGGCCCCGGGGGTGGTTGGATCGGAGAACCAGCAAAAAGATATTGAGTTGTTAAAAAAAATACGTTCCGCTTTCGATATGGCCGCCAAAGAAGAATTAGTGCTAAAATATTATCCAATGGTCAGACATATTGTGAGAAATTATCATCCTTCTCAAGCCGATTTTGATGATTTTTCCCAGGAAGGGGCAATTGGTTTATTAAAGGCGGTTGAGGAATATAATCTAAATTTTCGAGTAAAGTTTAGTAGTTTTGCCTATCTTTGCATTAAACGGCGGATCTGTAATGCGTACAAGAGTTATCGTAAAAGGACTATACCTTCGGCTGAAACTCTCCGCTCTTTTTTTGAGGAACTTAACGGTCGACAGTTCATCAATTACCTTGATAATCAGATCGATGAACCCTTCAGTTTTGTTGAAAAAGAATTGCTTAATCAAAAACTTGATTCGGTATTGAGAATTCACTTATCACCTGTTGAATATCAAGTCATTAAAGGGATTATTGCCGGGGATAATCAAGGAGAGATTCAGATTTCACTGGCCTTACCTCCTAAAGTAATAGATAACGCGCGCACTAGAGCCCGTGGCAAGTTACAAAAGATTATCAAAATATACGGTTCCTTACTAAATCCCGATATACCGAGGAAAGTTAGAAAAAGAAACGACTTGGCAATTAATTTAGTTGGTTAACAAGCGAGGAAAGACTCGCTTGTTTTTTGTCTTATTTCTTTTTTCCCTATCTTGTGGTAAAATGTTGAATGTCATAAGAGGGGGATTTAATTGTTTTTAAAACGCCTGGAAATTATGGGTTTCAAATCTTTTGCCGACAAAATTAAACTGGAATTTTTACCTGGCGTTACCGGGGTTGTTGGACCTAACGGAAGCGGTAAAAGTAACATTTCCGATGCTTTGAGATGGGTCTTAGGAGAACAAAGCATTAAAAGTCTGCGCGGTACGAGAATGGACGATGTGATCTTTGCCGGAACCGAACAACGCAAACCTCTTAGTCTGGCTGAAGTCACCATGGTGTTAGATAATTCTGATAATTCTTTGCCGGTTGATTTTACAGAAGTGTCGGTGACCCGAAAATTATTTCGTTCCGGTGAGAGCGAATATTTGATCAATAAGTCCCAAGTTAGGCTCAGGGATGTGCTGGATCTTTTTTATGATACCGGCCTCGGCAAAGAGGCTTATTCAGTAATTGGTCAGGGAAAAATCGACTCGATTCTCTCGGTTAAAGCCGAGGAACGCCGGTCGATCTTCGAAGAAGCTGCCGGTATTATTAAGTATAAATCTCGAAAACATATTGCCGAACGCAAGTTGGAGGATACCGACCGTAATTTACTTCGGCTTCAAGATATTCTCACCGAACTTCAAGGCCAACTTGGGCCCCTTGAATCCCAGGCTGATTTGGCCCAAAAATATTTAAAATTAAAAGAACAATTGACCGAGGTTGAAATCAATTATTACGGAGGTCTGTTAAACCAGTTCGATCTGAAACTGGCTGATTTGAAGCAATCCAAGGCCGACTGGGAAGAAAAGCACCAGGATTTTGAGGGTGAAGAAAGTATCATCGAATCGGAAGTAGAAGAAGCGCGACTTCTACTATTAACTCAGGACGACCAGATCACCAGCTTGAATGAGAATTATTATCGGATTCAAAACCAGATCGATAAATATTCGGAACAGATTAATTCATTGACATCCAAATCCCAAGATCTTGAGACTCAACTGATTGAATGTCGTAATAATGTGGCTGATAATGCCCTGCGTAAAGAGGCCATCCTCAAGGAATTAAGCGGAATTGATCAAGAGATTGCCACTGTCAAAAGTAAATTAACCAACTCAAGTACGATCTTAACTGAATTGGAGTTGGGATTAAACCAACATAATCAACTGCTAAAGGGCCTTGAAACTGAAGAGCAAAACTTAAAAACGGAGTTTATCGAAGTTTTGAATGAAATTGCCTCTTTAAAGAATAATGCTAATTCGGCGGCTCTTAAGAAAGAGTTTCTCCAAAAACAAATTGATGATTGCGTTAATAAAATGGAGTTTTTAGCGAAACAACTATCGGAACTGGAAAAAGATAATCTCAATAAAGAAGGATTATTAAATGAAATAGGCCTTCAGATAAATCGGTTTCATCAAGTTCAAGCTGAATTGGCCCAAAATGTTATTTTATTGGAAGAGGAGTTTACCTCGGTCGAGAGTAAAAATCTTGACTGGAAAGAAAGGATTCGGGGTTTAGAGAGCAAGATTGGTCTTTTGGAAGAGATGGAAAAGGGATTTCAAGGATATTTTCAAGGAGTCAAGGTCTTACTAGCCGAAGCTTCGGAACAACCTTTTTACCGGTATATTCGAGGAATTGTCGCCGATTTAATCCAGGTTAAACCGGGTATGGAGTTGGCAATTGAAACTGCTTTGGGCTCCAGCTTGCAAAATATCGTAATTGAACACGACCAATATGCCCAAGCGGCAATCAGTTATCTTAAAAAACAGGGCAAGGGAAGAGCGACCTTTCTCCCGTTAAACTTGATCAATGTTCAAGGGGCAAAGACCGATCAATACCAGGGTGTGATCCAACAACATTCATCGCACTCAGCTTTATCCTTACTTCATTTTGATTCGGAATACCGTCCGGTCTTAAATTACCTATTAGGCAATACCATCATCGCTCCAGACCTTAATACGGCAGTGCGACTAAGTTCGAAGGTGGATAAGGGTTTTCGGATTGTAACTCCCGAAGGCGATTTGGTTAATCCTGGAGGTTCAATTACCGGCGGTAGTGTTGATAAACGCCGTTTAGGGTTGTTATCCCGTAAACGAGAGATTGAAGACTTTAAGAAAGAAAAAAATGAATCCCAATCTTTCTTGGAAAAGGGGATTGAGACTGCTAAAGAAATTCGGAATAAACTGCAAGTTCTAAACCAACAGATGGAATCGTCGAAAAAAGAGGAACATGATGTTCAGCTTAAAAAAGCTACTTTAGAGAGAGAAATTCAAACTATTGAGCAAAATAGTAATCGTGCTCAACAAGAGGAGAACACTTATCGTAACCAGTGGGAAGAGATGACTGCTGAAAGTAGCCGGTTTGATCTAGGCGCTGAGGAGTTGCAGCATCAAATTTCCAACAAGGAAGCGTCTCTCAAGGAGATTGAGGCTAGGGTCAATGAATTGACTGCTAAAATTCAAGACGCCAATCTTGAAAAAGAGTCTAAAACACAAGGAATCTCCGAGTTGAAATCGACCCTTAGCGCCGGCTCCCAGGAAGAACATGGTAAAATCGCCTTAAAAGATCGTCTCCATAAACAACTGGAGGAGCTAGATACACATATTGAAACTTTTCATCAAAAACAAGACCAAATAATTGGCGAACAAGCCAAAGCTCGAGAGTTAGTAGGGGAATTACAACTTAAAATAGATTCTGAAAAGGACCGGCTTAGTTCTCAAGAAGGTTTAGTGGCTGGAGCCAAAGAAGAAAAAGACCAAGTAATGTTAAAGATTAAAGATCTGGAATCTAAACAGCGGAGCTTCCGGAGGAAGAGTAACGAATTTCAAAACCAAATCCACAAGTTGGATTTGGCTATCAATCAGATTCTTTTGGAACAGGAAAATATCGAACGGAATTTGGCTGAGGATTACGATCTTAATTGGCGAAACCTATTTAACCCGGTTTATCGGACGCCGGAAAACGCCAAAGATCTAGTTGAACAATTGAAGAGCAATCTGAAAGATTTAGGACCGGTAAATATCGCGGCTATTGACGACTACCGCCAAATTAAGGAGCGTCATGACTTCTTATGGGACCAATCCCAAGATTTAATTAAAGCGAAAGCCTCTTTGGAAAAAGTAATTTTGGAAATCGAAGGGACGATCACCAAGCGGTTTAGCGAAGCTTTTCAGCAAATCAGAAAAGAGTTTATCAAACTCTTCGCTGAACTCTTCGAAGGAGGCAATGCGGATCTATTCCTAATCGACCCCGAGCAACCGCTGGAATCTGGGATTGAAATTATCGCCCAACCTCCGGGTAAAAAATTACAAAGCCTGTCGTTATTATCAGGCGGCGAAAGAGCGATGACCGCTATTGCTTTATTATTTGCCATTTTGACTGTAAAGCCTTCGCCATTTTGTATTCTAGATGAGATTGACGCCACCCTCGATGAGGTGAATGTCCAACGTTTTTCGCGCTTACTCGAACTTTTTAGTAAAAGCCTCCAGTTTATTGTGGTCACCCATCGCCGGGGCACAATGGAGGCCGCCAACGCTTTATATGGTGTAACCATGCAGGAACATGGCGTATCAAAACTAATTTCCTTGGATTTGATGAATGAAAAGGTCGGTTAAATAAAACATATTTAACTAGATTAACATGGTTTTACGGGATTTCTTTTTTTGATAACCAATATTAAAAGGAATAGGAAAATGAGTGAAAATCAAGGTTTTTTTACCCGTTTAAAACAGTGTTTAAGTAGAACCCGGAATAACTTTTTAACCGGTTTGGAAACAGTATTTGCTTCCTCCAAAATAGATCAGGAACTCTATGATGATTTGGAGGATATTTTGATTATGGCCGATGTAGGGATGGAGACTACTTCGTATTTATTGGATCGGCTAAAACAAACTGTTAAAGAAAAAAATATCATTGACCCTAGCGAATTAAAACCTCTTTTAGCCAAAGAGATCAAATCCCTTTTATCAATGGCCCAAGATGGGCTAATTGATTTTCAGGGCGTTAACCAAGTGCACCTGGTTGTCGGTGTGAACGGCGTAGGAAAAACTACCACCATTGCTAAGTTAGCCGCTAGATTTCGGGAAAACAAACGCCAGGTATTACTGGTGGCTGCCGACACATTCCGGGCCGCCGCCACCGAACAACTTTTACAATGGGGAGAACGGCTTCAGATCCCGGTGATTCACCACCGGGAAGGCGCCGACCCTGGAGCGGTAGCCTTTGACGGTATGGAGGCAGCTAAGGCCCGTAAAGCAGACATTGTAATTGTAGATACCGCCGGAAGACTCCATACTAAGGTAAACCTGATGGATGAGTTAAAAAAGGTCAAACGAATTATTCAGCAAAACTTAGCAGGGCGTCAGCTGCAGACTTTATTGGTTTTGGATGCCACTACCGGTCAGAATGCCGTTAATCAGGTGAAAACTTTTCATGAGGCAATCGGGCTTGACCGGATCGCCATCACCAAATTGGATGGTACGGCTAAAGGCGGGATAATAATTGCCATCGCTAACCAGTTCAAGATTCCCATCAGTCTTATTGGAGTCGGCGAAAAATCCGAAGACTTACAGGATTTTAATCCAGCTACCTTCGCCGAGGCGTTGTTTGAGTAAAGTTGAAAAAGTCAAAAGTTTAGAAGTCAAAAAGTAAAAGCCTAGGGTTTAAAGTCATTGAGATTTTTTGATGTAATTTCTATCCGCTTTCGACCTTTGACTTTCGACTTTCACTTTAGATCTTTGACATTCGACAATTATCAAAGGAGTCTCTATTGTTTCGATTAATTTATAATCTTATAATCTGGTTAATAACTTTGACCATCTTTCCGGTTTGGTTGATGCAACAAAAGTTCAAGGGCAAACCGGTTTTGCCTTATCTTTTTGGTTTTTCCCGAAAAGAGTTAAACTCGATTTCCGGTCGGAAAGTTTTGTGGGTACAGGCCGCGTCAGTCGGAGAGACGATGGTGGCCGCCAGATTGTTGCAAGAGATTAAAAAAGTCTTCCCGGATCAGGCGATTGTGTTTACCGGTAACACCATGACCGGCCAGGCTACAGCCGAGCGAGTAATCGGCGCGACCGTTGATTTAATAGGGTATTTTCCTTTTGATCACCCTTGGATTGTGAAACGTTTTTTAACGAGACTCAAGCCAGACTATCTACTACTAATTGAGACTGAAATCTGGCCCAATGTTTTAGCCTACTCTAAAAAACGGGGCGTTAAAATCGCTATTGTCAATGGCCGGTTGAATAAGACATATCATCGTCTTAAAAAGTACGGTTTTTATAAATCTGCCCTTAAGTTGATCGATTACATCGGGGTCCAGACGGAAATGGACCGGGAGCGTTTTATCCAACTAGGAGCTGAACCGAGTAAAATCGAAATTACCGGAAATGTAAAATTTGACTTTGTTGCTCCGGCTATTTCCGAAACAGAAATCAGTAATTTTTTAGAATCCCTATTGATAACCAAAAACACGCCTATCTTGGCCGCTGCCAGCACCCATCGGGGGGAAGAAGAAGTTATTATTACCGCCTTTGAAGCGATAAAGAAGGAATTCCCGGATGGGTTTATGGTGTTAGCGCCACGTTACCCGGATCAAGCTGAGGAGATCGTTAAATTATTATCCGGTTCAAACTTAAAATATGTCCGCCGTACCGAACAAGTCAAGGGGAAAAAGCTTTCCGAAAAACCGGATCTGTTATTGTTGGATACCTTCGGTGAATTGGGATTGGCTTTTTCCATCGCTACTGTGGCCTTTATCGGAGGCAGTTTGGTTCCGATCGGCGGTCACAATCTTTTAGAAGCCTCAATCAAAGAAAAAATAGTCCTTTACGGCCCTTATATGCACAATTTTCAAGAAAGTAAGGAGCTAATGGAAAAAGCGGGAACCGGTTTTATAGTTAATAATGGTTCGGAACTTGTGGAGCGGTTTATTTATTTTCAGAGGAACCCGGAAATCCGGGATAGTCTTGGTAAAAAAGCTAAACAAGTAATCCTTGCCAACCAGGGAGCGACTGAAAAGACAGTTGGTAGGCTCAAGTTAATTTTTGAATTATAAAGGTCAATTATTTTTAGTCTTTTAACGTCTGTTGCGAGAGGTTCAGGTAACCGATGAAACCCATATCCATCAAAAATTTTTCACCAAAAAGCCGGATCTTAATTGTCAGACTCAGTGCTATCGGCGATGTAATCAGGACTTTGCCGGCGGTCCACTTAATCCGAAGGGAATTGCCTGAGGCCTACTTGGGATGGGCGGTGGAAAGCTTATCCTACAATTTGATTAAAGGACACCCTGAAATCGATAAATTTTTCGTTTTCCCGAAGAAACAAATTCAACAAGCAATTAAAAAAGCTGATTTTAAAGAAGCAAAGCGCTTAATTAATGATTTTGGCGCGGAGTTAAAATCCGAAAAGTTTGAAATTGCCCTTGATCTGCAAAACCTGTTTAAAAGCGGAATGGTAACTTTGCTTTCCGGAGCTAAGACCAGAATCGGGTATAAGCTGGGACGGGAGGGAAGTAAGTTTCTTTTAACCGACGTTATTAAGCCGCCGTTTAACACTTATCAAAAGATGTGTTTCGTCGATTGGCAAATGGAGTTAGTAAAGAGACTAGGCGCAACCAACGGAGACGTCCGTTTTGTTTTACCCGATTATACGGTTGAAGAATCATCAATTGATCAATATTTAAAGAGTAATAATATTACAACCCCTTATTTTTGCCTAGCTCCCGGAACCAGTTGGCCGAATAAATCCTGGACCCCGGAGGGTATGGCCGATCTGGCTGATCGGTTGAGCGATTACGGGAAGGTGCTCGTAATCGGTTCCGAATTGGATCGGAAAATCGCTAAGCAGGTCCTTCAACTAGCCAAAACCAATCCTATTGATACAATCGCCCGGTTTAATTTAAGAGAACTAGCCGTATTATTACGGAAAGCAAGATTATATATTGGCGGGGATACCGGACCGATGCATCTGGCGGTAGCGGTAGGGACCCAAGTTGTCGCTTGGTTCGGCCCGACAAATCCGCTGGTTCACGGACCGTATCAAAAGGAAGCAGTTATTCTGAAATCCGATTTATCCTGTCAACCTTGTAACAAACGAAAATGCGAAACTATCGGATGTTTGCGGGATTTGGGATTAGAAACCGTTTGGGGGAGTATCGAACCGCTTTTAAACCGGAATTAGTCGGTCAAATGTTTGGTCTATCAAAGTTCATTTAATGGTTTGCAGAGTATTTCGTTGATTTTTAAATTTCTTAAATTTCGTGAAGATGCGGCTTGCATTACTAACGCCGTATCGGAACCTTTGCCGGTTCCCGCTATGGCGATTACTTTTTCCGAGGCCTTTAAAAGACCTGCATCAGAAGCCATCAGCACTATTTCATAACACACCTTAACTCCTTCACAAAAGCAACGTAGGAAGTTGGCGATCGTGCCGGGAACATTTGAACCGAATAATTTTTCGGTATGGAAAAGCATAGTGCCAAAATGAACCAGATGCCCTGCTTGCCTCAGCTCTTCGACTAATTCCGCCGGGAATTTATTATCAGCTATTGAAAAGTCAAACTGGTGAGGGATAACAATTAATTGGATCCCTTTATTCTTAAAAAAATTCAAAGCCTTACTGGCTGTTGCTCCGGTAGTTGAGGCTATTACAATTTTACGGATTCCCGAATTATCTAATCTTTCTTTTACAAGATTGAAGGTTGCTTCGGTATTATCCTCTTTTACCGAATCAAAATATTTAATTTTATTTTCCATAATGCACCTCATTCTTTATTTATGATATAAATTTAGCATATAAAGCTATTTGAAGCAAGTAGGCGCTTTTTTTACTGCTTCGAAGCCTTTACCGAGCTCTATAGGGGGGTTATGTACCTAGCCCAACCGTTTAATAAATAAGATTCTGAGATATGGAGGGAATTAGTTGAACAAAGCTAATTTTCAAGAAGATAATTACCGAGTATTTGCTTTACTCAGCAATTACTTGAATTATAAATCCGACTTTATTAAGAAAGAGGCGATTGGAGAGATCGTTAAATGTGGCGTATCTTCCGAATATGCTTTTGGTCTAATCTTAGCTGCCGCTTTTGGATTTGATATAGAAGATAATGTTGATGATAAGGAATTGTTCAATCAATATTTTATCAAGATGGTCCATAAGCTTAATGCCCACGAATATTATGACAATCCTTATTATAAGAATATCAAGATACCAACTATTACGATGGGTAATAGCGAATTAAAGTATGAAAAATATAAACCTTTTGAAGGTTTTGTTTGCAATGATATTATTAAAACAGATGAGGGGAGATTAATTCCTCAAATCGGTTTTTTTGAAACCGAGTTTGATTTTCCAGTAATTTTGGAAAAAAGTCGACTCTGGATGTCGATTACACCCAATGAAATTGAAACCATGAAGGAAGCTATCGCTAAAGGATTTGGTAGGGTGCTTGCTTTTGGACTTGGGCTTGGCTATTATGCCTATATGACTTCTCAAAAAGATAATGTAGAAAGCGTTACGGTTGTTGAGAGCAATCAAGATGTGATTGATTTATTTGCTAAAT
>Ga0123334_1002635_pt1 | contig 20497 bp, 18 predicted proteins | sample BiotimSIPDNA_FD_89706 | JGI IMG/M metagenome (GOLD analysis project Ga0123334, IMG submission 89706) | Anaerobic biogas reactor microbial communites from Washington, USA - Biogas_R1 time_0 SIP DNA | ecosystem: Engineered > Bioreactor > Anaerobic > Unclassified | place: Washington, USA... | reverse complement strand
CCGTTTACTGTCTCTCTTAAGACCCCGGAACATTTAAAAACCACTACCCTGCGTGCATCAAGCGTCAAATCCTCTCCTGTGGAAGGGTTTCTTCCACGTCTGTCTTTTTTTTCTTTAACACAGAATTTGCCGAACCCGGAAATGAGAACATCCTCTTTGTTTTCAAGCTTACCCTTTATGTTATTTAAAAGGGCTTCTATAATAGAGGTTGCTTTGCTTTTTGGGATATCAAGATTTTCATACAATGAATTTACCAGATCATCTTTTGTAAGTGTCATTGATCACTACTCCTGTGAGAAATAATGTTTAACAATGTTGCGGCATTTCGTTTTGAGGGTAAAAAATATAGCCAAATCGGTGATTTGTCAAGGAATAGATTGCTGCCCGGGTATTTATATGGGTCACTGAAACCCGAGATCAGGCATTGAAGATGAAAATAATATTTTTATTGTCAAAACATGAAGAACCAGCTATCTTACCGGTTTCCAGAAAAGCATCTCCATGAAAAAACCGGGTGGAATACCTCCATGATAATGATGATGAATTATTATCAGGCTGCTATTGATATCTGATACGCTATTCCAGGTGAAGCGGTTTCTAATGGCATATTAAGAGGAACTTCAAAATGACAGAAAACACTGAAATAAATATCTTAAAAAGGATAATTAATGAACAGGGGAAAGAGATTGCTGTGCTCAAGGATGAAAATGCGCGATTAAAAAACAGCGAGGAGCAATACAGCCATCTCTTTGATAATACACCTGCGGCAATTACCCTTGCGACCATTAAAGGAAAATTGTTGACCGCAAACCGGACCATGACAAAAATGACCGGGTATACACTTGAGGAGCTAAAAAAATCGAACATGCAGGATCTCTATGAAAACCCCGGTGACAGGAAGACCATAATAGAGATGTTAAAAAAGGAAGGTTCCCTGATCAATACCCCCATGAGGCTTAAAAGAAAAGATGGTTCGGTTTATAATGGTTTGCTTACCCTTTCAAGGATACATCAGTCAGGAAAGGAAGACCTGCTTCAGTGTATATGCCTGGATATTTCAGAACTCGATAAAATAGAATCTGAAAAAAAGATATTGCAGGAAAGGCTTGAACAGTCTAGAAAACTTGATTCCATGGCCGTGCTGGCTGGCGGCGTGGCCCACCAGTTCAATAATGCCCTTGCCGCTATTGTCGGGAATATTGAACTGCTAGAAATGACAGCAAAACCTGTAAATGTATATGCACGGTACATAAAACCAGTAAAAGAGACCGCATACCGTATGGCAGACCTTACTGATCAGCTCCTTGATTATGCCAGGGGAACAGATTTTAAACCCAAAAATTTTTCTATAAGCGACTTTCTTAAAGAGACCCTTCCACTTTTAAAGCAGAGCATGAAACCTGGCATAACAATCCATACTGATCTGCCAGAGAAAATGTCCTTCATAGATGGTGATTATTCAAAGCTCCAGATGGCATTATCAGCTATCCTTTCAAATTCATCCGAGGCAATATCCGAGGCCGGCAATATCTGGATCACAGCTAAAGAAATCACCTTTACCACTCAGGATATAAAAAAGATGCCTGATATTGAGGAGGGTAAATACATAGAACTCTCCATAAGGGATGATGGAAAGGGCATGGACAAAAAAACAAGCAGCAGGGTCTTTGAACCCTTCTTTTCGACCAAGTTTTATGGAAGCGGGCTCGGGATGTCAGCAGTATACGGCATTATAAAAAAACATGAAGGGACAATTATGCTTGAATCGGCTGCAAACAGGGGCACTTGCATCAAGATATATTTAAAGCCTGTAGAAAAGGAAGCTGAAACAGCGGGTGCTTCAAATCGCCCTCTTTCAAAGGGCACAGGGAATGTACTTCTTGTGGAGGATGAACAGGTTGTAATGGATGTGAACCAGGCGATACTTGAAAAGCTGGGGTTTACTGTATTAAAGGCAAAAACAGGGCAGGAGGCAATCAATATAGCGGAATCGTTTAAGGGAGATATTGATCTCACACTGCTGGATGCCCTGCTCCCTGATATGGACGGTGCAGCAGTTTACTCGCAGCTATCTGAAAAAAGGCCGGGCATAAGGGTTATAGTATGCAGCGGATTTTCTGCTGACGGCCCTGCCCAGAGTATTATCGATGCAGGGGCATGGGGATTTATACAGAAACCCTTCTCGTTCAATGCGCTCTCTGAAAAGATCAGGGAGGCATTAAAAAACTGAACTCTTTTCTGAAAGGGTATCCGATAGGGAAATGAACTCATCAAGGCTCACAGTTTCAGCCCTCCTTAAAGGGTCAATCCCGCATTCATCGAGCGCCCATGAAATGTGGTCATTTTCAAAATGGCCGTTAATTACCTTGAGTGAGTTCTTAATGGTCTTTCTTCTCTGTGCGAATGCCCCCCTTACAACAAGTTCAAACACCCTGATATCCTTTGCCCTTACAGGGTGAGGCCTTTCAAGGTCTATTGAGATCACCATAGACCCTACCTTTGGCCTGGGCGAAAAGGCATCCTTTTCCACCCTCAGTAACCGGGTTACGGTCGATTCATATCTTGTCATTACAGTAATGGCGCCGTAATCCTTTGTTCCAGGCCCGGAACATAACCTCTCGGCAAATTCATACTGGAGCATCAGAACCGCCCTGCTGAAATATTGTTTATTGGTGATAAATCTTTCAAGAAACGGCGATGAGATATTATATGGAAGATTCCCCATTACCTTGATCCTGTTTTTTGCTCCTGTGATGGCGTCAAGATCCACCCTCAGGATATCTCCCTCAATAACCAGAACATTACTGATATTAGCCTCCCCAAGCCTCTGCCTGAGGTGGTTTACCATGCGACCGTCCTTTTCAACAGCTGTTACACTATTCACCTCTTTTGCAAGGGGTATTGTAAGAGCGCCCATGCCCGGCCCTATCTCAAGGATATCATCTGACTTATCCAGACCTGCCTTTGTGATAATCTCTCTTATTATACCCTGATCAACAAGAAAATGCTGTCCGAGCCGTTTATTGGGCCTGAGACCTCTGGCAGGTTTAACTGACATATCTGTTTCCAGTTTTATATTTAATTTTATAGAGGGGATGTATCATGCTTATTTCAGCTTTTTGATATCTTTAACAGGAAACCTTGACCTGACATCAATATTGAAATCTGTATAATCATTCTTAACTGCCCTGAAAAAACCTGCAAGGGCAATCATTGCGCCGTTATCAGTACAATAGGCAGGCATTGGAAAGAATACCTTGAAGCCCTCCTTAATGGAGCGCAGGGTAAGTTTTTCGCGCAGCGTCCTGTTGCAGGCTACCCCTCCTGCAAGCACAAGGGATGAGACATGACTCTTTTTTCCTGCCATAATCAGTTTATCAATGAGGACATCAAAAACTGCCTCCTGAAAGGATGCCGCAATATCCTCCAGCTTAATAGTATTTGCCTTTTCCCTCCCCTGCTTTTCCCATTTGTCTATATATAACGCCACTGCGGTCTTAAGCCCGCTGAAACTGAAATCCAGGGATTCATCAGAGATATATGCCCTCGGGAATTGTACAGCATCAGACCTTCCTGATCTAGCTTTTGCCTCAATGATTGCTCCTCCCGGATAACCAAGGCCCAGGAGTTTGGCCACCTTGTCAAATGCCTCACCAGCTGCATCATCAAGGGTCTGCCCCATAAGTTCATAATCACCTGGTGCCTTTACAAAGTACAGGCTTGTATGCCCCCCTGAAACTGTAAGGGCGGTAAAGGGGAAATCCGGATGATCCTCTTCAAGCAGGATAGAAAGAATATGCCCCTCAAGGTGATTAACTGCAACAAGGGGGATTTTATTAAAATAGGCGACTGATTTTGCATAATAGAGCCCCACCAGAAGCGACCCTATCAGGCCAGGCCCTATGGTTACTGCAATGGCGTTAATATCCTCCGGTTTAAGCCCAGCGTTTGCCAGTGCCTTATCCACAACAGGGACTATATTTCTTATATGCTCCCTTGATGCAAGTTCAGGCACAACACCGCCATAGGGGTTGTGAAGCTTGATCTGCGAATGGATTACATTTGAAATTACCGAATTACCGTCTGTTATTACAGCAGCAGAAGTGTCATCACAGGATGTGTCAATTCCAAGAATTTTCATATAAATAAAATGCTCTCATATTATGATTTTCAGGGTTTAAATTTATTCAACAGTTTTTTAAAAATATTTTCATTAAGTATCTCAATAAGGATCAGGGTAATATTGTCTCCTCCCCCGCCTTTATTCGCCTCATCAATAAGCCCCTTTACTTTATTTTCAAGAGACGTGGCCGAATCAGAAAGGATTAACCTGATTACTTTCTCATCAACATAGTTAATAAGCCCGTCTGAACAGATAAGTATCATATCCCCGGCCTCAGGAACGACCTTTTTCACATAGACCTCAACAGTGTCATTTATGCCTATTACCCTCGTAAGGGTATTCATCATGAGGGGGTTGCTTGACCCGAAAGAGTCATCAATCCCCATATTTTTCTGTTCCGCTGCAATGGAATGTACCTCTGATATAAGGGTCATGCGGCCATTCTTAAAAGAATAAACAGGACTGTCACCCACATTTACCAGCCACATGGCCTCTTTCTCTGTAGCAATAATGGAGACAGTGGAACCCATCCTGAAATATTCCGGGTTTTTCTGGGATTCATATACCTTCTTGTTTGCGATATAGACAAAATTTACAAGATTTTTCGCCTTCTCTGATATATTTTTCAAGACAGGTCTGATCAAAAAGGGTTCATTTTTGGATTGAAGCCTTGTCCAGTAATCAGATATTGTGTCTACCACCATCCGGCTTGCAACTTCACCAGCCCTGTGTCCTCCCATGCCATCGGCCACTATGAAAAGACCCAGGTCTTCCCTGATGAGATATGCATCCTCATTAATCTTTCTTTTAAGGCCGATATCAGTACCGGCAGCAAATTTCAGTTTCATGCTTTTTTAACCCGGGATTAATAAATAGCAACAGTTTAATTATACCGGTTTTTTCCTGTCAGAAATCTCATCTATCTTTTTTATCACAGTTCTTAAATGCAGGGCCATGTGCCCTGCCTTTTGATACCTTTTCGCGGCCTCTTTTTCAAGGGCTTTATCAACAATCTTTTCAACAACACCAGGTACCCTCGGATTAATGGTCTTAAGAGAGGATTGTTTCTCTTTTGCGATCATATACATAAGGGAGGTGATATCATCCCCAGCAAAGGGTTTTTCACCGCAGAGAAGTTCAAAAAGTACAACCCCAAGAGAAAAGATATCTGACCTGCCATCAACCTTTTCCCCTGATACCTGCTCAGGTGACATATAGGATGGCGTGCCCATAATAATGCCCGTCTTTGTCCTTGATGATGTTGTTATCCTTGCAATACCAAAATCGGTAACCTTAATCTCCCCGGTTACATTAATACGCATTATATTTGCCGGCTTGATATCCCTGTGCACAATCCCCTTTCCGTGTGCAAAATCGAGCGCCTCGGCAACCTGTGCAGCAATGGAAAGGGTTTCCCGGATAGGCAGAAGGTTTCCCTTTACCGTATGTCTGCCAAGGTCTTTACCATTAAGGTATTCCATGGCAATATAGGCCAGATCACCCTCTTCCCCTGCATCATATATTTTGACAATGTTTGGATGTGAAAGCAGGCCGGCTGATTCTGCCTCACGGAAAAACCTCTCCTTCATCTCCTTGATCATACCCTCGTCAAAGTCAGAAAGCCTGACAGTTTTAATGGCTACAGTACGATCTATCTTCAGGTCTACTCCCTTGTATACTGTACCCATGGCACCACGACCCAGTTCAGAAATAATATTATAACGCCTAAATGTTGGACTGGTGTCGTAATTTTTAAGTGCTGCACCGACACCCCCGGGGCGACCTGCTTCCCCCCCGAATATCATTGTATCCTCTGCCTCTTTCAGTTTAGGGGTCTTTTCAGCAAAATCTTTATAATCCTTTTTTAAAGAATCCGCCGCTACCTTTTTTTTTGTCTTTCCAGCAGTAAGAAATCTTTTGGTGATGATAAGTATATAACCGATAACAAGGATCATGAGCGGTAGAGAGATATCAAGCCAGATATTTTTATTTAAAAAAAGGGCAACGGCTGTCGTTCCATAGGCGATAAATAAGATAAATGCAGTTACTGCGCCTGTTCCTGTCCTGAGCCCTGGGAGTATAAATGTTATAAAAACCCCGAAAAATAAAAGGGCTGCAAGCGTAATAAATCCAGTCCAGAAAGGCTTCAGGTAAAACCTCTGGTTCAGTATATTATCGACTGTATTTGCAAGCAACTCAACAACGGGCATCTGCTCTGATACCGGGGTCTTATACTTATCTCCTATACCTGATGCAACATGGCCGATGATCACTATCTTGTCTTTAAAGATATTCATCCTGATTTCTTTATTCAGCACCTTTGTAAACCTGGTCTGATGAAAGGCAATACCTGGTTCCTTTTTCCAGTTGACAAGGGTGCCCATATCATATTCGAGGAGTGGAACCCTTATTGCAGGGCCAGGGGTAATTTTATAATCAATGTAACTACCTTTCTTACTGTCAAGTGATATGGTCATATTATCATCTTTAAGCCCCTTGAATAACCTTACAATGGATACAGCATATGAAGGCAGATAAATATCGTTCAGGTATCCAAGGACATGTCTCTGTATCCTTACCGCCCCGTCATTTGTATCAGGAAAAAGATGATTATGCCCTGATCCTGCGGCAACATCTGCAAATCGGTTCAGTGGCGGTGTAATCTTTGAAAACCATATTATATCATGGATGGACTCTTCACCGGCGCTGTTAATCTTTTTCAATGAATCCCTTGACACAAATGCTGGAGCTGTTTCATCCCGGCCCTGGCTTAGACTGTCAAAAAAGAAGGGGATTACCACATTACCGGCGTTTTTTATTGACTGTTCAAGCCTTGTGTCACTGTCAAGGGTCATCTCCGCATCAACCATCTTCTGGTAAAAGGCAATGCCATTGTTTTCTATCTGGGCAAGCCCCATTTCATCAAACTCCTGTTTCAGCCTCTTTATAGCCATCAGCCCTGCATTTTCTTCAGGTTCTGAAAAAAAGATATTGAGGGCAATCACCTTTGCCCCTGCCTCATGCAGGTTATCAATGCACCTTGCTATAATACTTCTTGTCCAGGGCCATCTCCCGAGCGTATTAATATCTTCGTCTGTGATGGTGACAAGCTCTATATCAGGGCTTATATCAGATGAGGCAGCCAAGTATGCCCTGAGATCATAACTCTTGAGCTCAATGGTATTGATAAAACTGAAAGCGCCGGAAAAAAATAGAACAACAAAGATAACAGTGGTTATCAGGCCGATTACCCAATCAGAAAAAAGTTTATGCAGTTTCATATCAGATCATCTCATCTTATGATAACAGTCTATCAACCTTTCAGAGGACTCAGAGACTGACATGGGGTGCTATCTTTAAAAAGGTCTTTTCACCTATGCCAGAAACACTCCTGAGTTCAATAATATCCTTAAATCCATCTCTTTTTATCCTTTCTTTTACTATCCTGCCGGCAAGGGATTTACCTATTCCAGGGATGGCGGTAAGCCCTTCAGGGGTCTCACTGTTCAGGTTAAGAGGTATTCCCAGGGTCATTTTTTGATAGGCCGAGAGTTCTCCTGCTTTACAAAAAAAATCCCCCCTTTTTTTTTCTCTCTTTACCTCGGACGTTTTTCTATTTCCCATAAGAGAATAATTAAGAAATAAGAGAAGCAAAAGGAATAACAAAAATCCCTTGAACCGCTTGCTATTCCTCTGCAATCTCTCTATCCCTTTATGACTCATAAGGCAAAACCCTTTTTAAGCCTTTCAGATATAACCGGATCATCCGAGTCTATCTCTATTGCCCTTTCATTATCATCCAGTATCTCTATTTTTACCTTTATAAATCCAGATGGGAAAAGCCCCGGTGACCTCTCTGCCCACTCGACAACAACAACACTCTTTTCATGAAAATAATCATCAAGACCAAGGAGTGTAATATCGTTCTGCTTATCCAGCCTGTAAAGGTCTATATGATACAAAAGGCATCTGCCTTCATATTCGTTAACGAGCGAAAAAGACGGGCTGCTTATCACCTCATCCGGGCTAACCCCAAGGCCTATGCCTATGCCTTTGGTGAGCCAGGTCTTCCCGCTCCCGAGTGTCCCGGACAGTGCAACCGCATCGCCTCCGATGAGGATGCTTCCGATTTTTTCACCTAACATGACGGTTTCATTATCTGATTTACTCAAGTATTTCAAGAGGTTTGCTCCATTTTAACTTTTATATACGTTCGATTCTAATATCTTTATCAACTCCGGGCAATAGATAATTTTCACCTTTGCATTAATACTATAAGTTTATACAAATAAGTTTTCCTCTATTTCATCTAAAATATCGGTTTCTGTAATCGAAGAGGTTTTTTATGGTGTCGAATATTTTACTTAGTTTTGGGTTAAAAAGGGCGTAAAACAAACCCTATGGGAACCTCATTTTATTAATCAGCTATGCCACAACAATCAACCTCAAACGTCCAGGCTATTAACCACCTCTGTTAGTGTAGGATTATTTTGTTCACAGTTTTAGGGAATTCAAACCCTTTATAAGGGAATTCATTATACCAGGTATCTTATCCAGCAGATCAGATGCAATCATGCCTGACTCACCATTTTCTTCAGCATACATATCTGCTGCAAGACCATGGATATAAACGCCTGCTGTTGAGGCCTTTACCTCATTTAATCCTCTTGCAAGAAATCCGGAAATAATACCTGTAAGCACATCACCTGTGCCACCCGTTGCAAGGGCAGGGTTTCCGGTCGGGTTGATGTTGAGAACACCATTCGGCTCTGCGACTATCGTTCCTGCACCCTTTAAAACAAGGTTGCAGCCTCTCTTTTTTGCAAATTCACGGGATATGTTCAGGCGGTTTTGCTGGATATCCCTTGTCGTCAGACCAGTGAGCCTCCCCATTTCACCGGGATGTGGTGTAAGTATCCTCCTCTGGTCAAGAAGATCAAGCATCTCCGGGTTCATGGAGATAGCATTTAGTGCATCCGCATCTATCACCATGGGCAGGCTGCACCTTTTTATTATCTCACATACAAGCCTTACTGTTTCAGGGTTTGTGGATAACCCGGGGCCAATGGCCATAGCCGTTTTATCTGAAGCAATCCTTAATATATCATCAAGGGCATCATAAGAAAGCGTACCTGCTTTTGTCTCAGGAAGGGGCACTGTCATGGCCTCTGTAAGCTTGCATTCAATTATACTATTAAGGCTCGCAGGAATACCCACTGTTACAAGACCGGCACCAGCACGTAATGCGCCCATTGCAGTTAATGCAGCAGCGCCTGTCTTACCGGTTGAACCTGCTATAATAAGCAGGTGCCCCTTTGTGCCTTTGTGTGCCTCCGGCTTATCAGTTGACAGCTCACTTTTAAAATCATCAGGCTTAATAAGCCTGCGTGTTATCTCAAGTCTTGATGCTATCATCTCCGGTATGCCGATATCAACTGTAACAAGCCTTCCTGTAAAGGCTCTCCCCGGGTAAACATAATGTCCCGGCTTTGCAAACCCGAATGTAACAGTGAGATCACCCTTGACCGCAGCGCCCATTATCTCGCCTGTATCCGCATTCAGGCCTGATGGTATATCAATGGACATCACATGCTTATTTGAATTATTCACCGCATTTATTATATTTTTATATACCCCTGTTACAGGTGAGTTAAGCCCGATGCCAAAAATACCATCTATTATATAGCTGTACCCTGAAAGCCTGTGAGTAAAAGCTTCAAATTCCGCATCATCAGGGATTTCAGATATTTCAATTCCGAGTTTTTCTATTACTGAAAGATTAATAAAGGCATCACCTGAAATGGCAGATCTTTCCCCTGTAATAATAACAGATACCCTCATACCAAAGTTATGGAGATACCTTGCCATTACATAACCGTCCCCGCCATTATTTCCCTTTCCGCAGATAACAAGAATTGAAGAACCTTCAGAAGGATTGAAATGATCTATGAAAACTTCTGTTGCGCCCTTTGCGGCGTTTTCCATGAGAACAACACCAGGAATGCCAGCCTCCTCTATGGTAAGCCGGTCCATCTCACGCATCTCAGAAGCGGTTACAAGTCTCATAGCTATTTCTCCAGGGTAACCATTGCAACACCATATTCATCTTCATCAGAAAGACTCACATGATAACCCGTTACACCCTCCTTTTCACATATGGAGAGGGATATCCCATGAACTTTAAGACAGGGCTTTCCGCTCTTAAGATGATATACCTCTATATCCTTCCAGAACACCCCCATCTTCATGCCTGTTCCAAGGGCCTTTGAGAATGCCTCTTTCGCGGCAAAGCGGAGTGCAAATGCCTGGTAAGGCCTGATACGTTTCAGGCAGAAGGCCTTTTCATCAGGGGTAAAGACCCTGTCAATGAACTTGTCGCCCCATTTATTTATGACCGTCTCAATGCGGGAGATCTTAACTATATCAACGCCAGTTCCAAAAATCATATATTATAAAACCTTATATTTATACATTGATGTAAATACAGTAGAATATTTTTACCACGGAGATCACGGAGGTCACGGAGTTTTTTCTTTTAAGTTTTTCTCCGTGCTCTTCGTGTCCTCCGGGGTTAATTATAAGTATGTATTTCATTCGCCACAGAATTTATGCCAAAAAGCAAAAAGACTCTTAGCTAAAAATCCTTTACCAGTTCGACCATTTCTCTTACTGCCTTTTCAAACCCAACATAGATGGCCTTTGAGACAATCACGTGGCCTATGCTGTATTCCTCTATCTGGGGGAGAACAGAGAATCTTTTTATATTTGTATAATTCAGGCCATGTCCCGCGCTTATCCCAAGGTCAAGGCTATGCGCAGTCTCAACCGCCTTTACAATCCGCTTGAACCTTTCTTCTGCTTTCAACTCGTTTCCTGCCTCAGAATATTGGCCTGTATGAATCTCAATAATATCACCGCCGATCCTGTGCGCCAGCTCTATCTGGTTAGGTTCAGGGTCCACAAAAAAACTCACCCTGATGCCTTTATTCTTTAAACTATCCACCACTTTCCTGTATTGATCAGGTTTTGCAATTACATCAAGGCCACCTTCAGTAGTAAGCTCCGCCCTTTTTTCAGGCACAAGCGTAACCAGATCGGGTTTTATCTCAAGGGCAATCTTAACCATTTCATCAACGGCTGCCATCTCCATATTGAGCCGGGTCTTCACTGTCTCCTTCAAGAGCCTCAGGTCCCTGTCATTAATGTGCCTTCTGTCTTCCCTCAGATGGCATATAATACATTCTGCACCTGCCAATTCTGCAAGCCCTGCTGCAAAAACCGGGTCAGGGTAGTCTATACCCCTCGCCTCTCTTATGGTTGCAACATGATCAACATTAACTGCAAGTTTTGCCATTCCTAGTCCTCCATAATAACTGCAAGGAGCCTCTTTTCCTCCCTCTGCATCCTTTTTTCCTCTTTCTCTGATATCTCGTGGTCATACCCCATAAGGTGCAGGAGCCCGTGCACAAGAAGCTCACACGCCCTGTGCCTCAAGGTAATTCCCATTTCAAGGGCCTCTCTCTTTGCAGTCTCAGCAGATATCACTATGTCTCCCAGCATGAGGGTATTTACATCATAACCCTCTTCATTCATAGGAAAGGCAAGCACATTGGTAGGTTTGTCCCTTTTAAGATAGCCCATGTTAAGCTCATGTATCTCTTTATCGCCTGTAATAAGTATACTCAGTTCAGAATCATCACAGCCCAAGTCTTTTAAGGCCTTCTCCATCATTCGGGCGATCAGCTCCTTTTTTAGCCCCTGTATTCTCCTCACTGATTTTATCTGAATCTCCATTTGGCGCCTTTTTTATCTTTTTATTTGTTTCAGTTTCAGGGTATTCCACCCTCTGATGAAATATCCCGCTTAAAGTCTTGTTAAAACTCTTTGCAATTTCATGAAGGTCTTTAAGAGTGAGTTCGCATTCATCGAGCTGACCATCTGAAAAGACCTTGTTGATAATCTTCTGTACTGTCCCATTAATCCTTGCAGGGGTCGGATCAGGCAGTGATCGTGATGCGGCCTCGACCATATCAGCCAGCATGACAAGGCCAGCCTCCTTGGTCTGTGGTTTAGGCCCGGGATACCTGAAATCATCCTCATTAATTTCAATCCCTTTTATGCTTTTGCTCATGGCCTGCTCTTTTGCCTTCTGGTAAAAATAGGCGATCAGCCCCTTGCCCTGGTGCTGCTCAATAATATCTGTAATCTCCTGACCAAGTTTATGCTGTTTTGCAAGTTCAACACCATCCTTTACATGGGCAATAAGAATAAGGCCGCTCATGGAAGGGGAAAGCTTTTCGTGCCTGTTTTCACCACCCATCTGGTTTTCTATAAAATAAAGGGGCTTTTTCATCTTGCCTATATCATGATAATAGGCGGCAACCTTTGCCAGCAGAGGGTTGGCATTTATGGCCTTGGCAGTAGCCTCAACCATATTGCTCACAATAACACTGTGGTGATATGTACCAGGGGCCTGTACCATAAGATCCCTTAACAGCGGCTGATCAAGGTTAGCAAGCTCAAGAAGCTTCATATCTGTGGTAAAACCAAAGGCCATTTCAACAAGGGGTATAAGACCAGTTGAGATCACACCTCCTAAAATACCACCCAGGAAGGCCGCTATAACAGCAACCAGTACCTCAACCGTGAAAAACTGCCCGTAGATGAATTCTATTGCAAGGCATAAGAGGATGTTCATAAGGCCAATCTTGAGCCCGATCTTGATCAGTATGCCCCTTTCCCTGTATTCACGCACGAGGTATGAGGCATATAAACTCCCTGCAAAGAAGTAGATCAAAAATTCAATATTCCCGTCGATTATAAGTGAGGCAAATATGGAAACAATCAAAGAAAAGAGCATGGCCATATTAATACCCTGAAAAACAGTTATCAGTATGGCGCCGAATGTAAGGGGAAGCGCAAATAATAATGCCCTTGCGCTGACATCATGAAAACCCCTTGCCATCTCCTCGGCTATAAAATTAAATGCCCATGAGAATATGAAAACGCTCAGGAGTGTTGCTGCGCTGAATATCAGGTGCCTGTTGTCACGACCTGAGGGTTTGTATTTTTTAAACCCGGTGATATAGATCACCGAAAAAAGAATGGCCAAAAGAGCGGTCATACCCGGGATGCGGCTTAAGATATTTTTACCTTCAATTGTCTTTGTCACCTCAGCCAGCTTTGCAAGGTGGCTGTACCCTACCCTTTCTCCTTCCCTTACTATCATCTCCCCGCGCTTTACCTGATAGTATGATTCCTTGACAGCCTTTACAGCCTCATCTTTTCTAAGCTCTGTTTCCCTCTTGTTGAATGTAACATTCGGCTTGATAAGAATACTCGCAATGTCAACAGCAAGGTCAGCGATCTCCTGAGGGACCTCCTCCTTTATAAGATCATTTTTACGTGACTCCACATGTTTGATCGCACCCTGGATATCATAAAACCTGGCAGGGTCTGTTACCTGTTCCTCCTTCTGAGTCTGTATACTCTGAAGCGCTATCCCCTTCTGTATCTGTGTAGCCAGAACTGAATGGTTACCTACCACTCCTCTTCTGAACACCTCGTTTAACAGCCTGTAAATGCTGCTTTCAAGGATCGGAGGGCTGCCGCTCAACAAGAGCCTTTCATAGAGTTTTTCATCATATGTGATTTCAATAGTGCGGAAAAACCTCTCTGCTGTTGATTTTTTAAGTTCATTTATATCAACAGGAATATCCTCTTCCTGCACAGGCGCAAGGGGGTCTACCGGATGAACGGTAACCAGGTTCCTTATATCCGCCATTGCTTCGTTTAATCTCAGCCTGATGTTAGATGCAGATGGATCAAAATCATATACATAGGGGACACCCTGGGCCGCCTTGATCCTCTCCTTTTCGGTTGTTTCACTGTTTTTAACAAGGATATCAGCAGGGGCCTTGATATCTGCCTCTGCTATATCTCCCAGCTTATACTCCTGAGGCTTTTTCATAAGCCCTGGATGCAGAAAAATACTGATAATGATGCTCAACATGATCAGGGTTATCCACCTAGTAAAATCCTGATGGATCTGTTTTTTAGATGGTTCTTTTCCCATTGCTGATATCTCTCTGTTTATCTTTTTTGTCATAGGCATCAATAATCTTCTGAACAAGGGGATGCCTTACAACATCATCCCTTGAAAAATAGGTAAAATTTATACCCTTTATACCTTTAAGAAGTTCAAGCGCCTCTACAAGGCCTGAATCCTTTCCTGCAGGAAGATCGGTCTGGGTAATATCGCCGGTGATTACTGCCTTTGAACTGAAACCCAACCTTGTAAGAAACATCTTCATCTGCTCGGCTGTAGCATTCTGAGCCTCATCAAGTATTACAAAAGAATCATTAAGTGTGCGTCCCCTCATAAAGGCAAGAGGCGCTACCTCAATAACACCCTTTTCCATAAGGTTTGAAGCGTCATCAAAATCAACCATGTCGTGTAGCGCATCATATAAAGGCCTCAGGTAGGGGTTTACCTTTTCGCTCAGGTCACCGGGCAGGAACCCCAGCCTTTCACCCGCCTCAACAGCAGGCCTTGCCAGTACTATCCTCCTTACCTCTTTTTTGATAAGGGCCGAAACCGCCATTGCCATTGCAAGGTATGTCTTACCGGTGCCTGCAGGGCCAATGGCAAATACTATGTCAAAATTCCTGATATTTTCTATATACTCCTTCTGGGTAGCTGTCCTGGCAGTAATAACCCTCTTCTTTGATGAGACATATACACTGTCCAGGAATATATCCTTTAGCTTCACGGAGCGGTCTTTGCTTACTATCCTCACTGCATGTTCTATATCGGTGGGGTAAAGAGGAAAGCCGTTCTTAACCAGCTCATATAGCTGCATGATGATGCTCTCTGCAAGTTCGATCTCCCAGTCATTACCTTTGAGTATAAGCTCGGTGCCTCTTGAGCTTATGGAAAGGCCAAGCCTCTTTTCCAATATCTTGATATGGGAGTTCTGCTGACCACAAAGGATATTGAGCAGTTCATACTCGCTGAAATTAATCTTTTTGGTCAGGAGAGAATTATCCGACTTTTTCTTTTCCAAAAATGCCCCTCTAAAAAAATAATAGAAAGCACTATCATAGAGTGACTGAGCTATCAAGTAAATATATATGGAAGGAGGTAAGCAGGTTTATTGTTATTAAGTTTAATTTATTTTAATTTATTTTTATAGACCTGAATGGTGACCTCTCAAAAACTATAACCTTTGGAGAATTCATGACCACACAGATAAAGCTAGGCATCAGCTCATCTTTATAATGAACTGCTGCAAGGCATCTTAATTCTCTTTCTGCCAGGGCCAGCGCCCCTCTATTTCAAGATGCAGGGTTATGCTGAGAAATGTCCTTATTAAAATAACCATACCCAGTGCAGCCAGGCTTTCAATTGTATGCTTTACAATCACTGACCTGATTATATCCCCTGCTATTAAAAACTCCAGCCCAAGGATGATTGATCTGCCAAGCTGCCTTCTGAACATAATATATGCCTCGCCGGAGGCCGATTTTTTAAGATTTAAGGCGAATCTTATGGTCGATATGAGCGATCCTATTATAATAACAAGGACACCGGCTGCCTCAATTATATAACCTGAAATGGATATCATATCAGTGAACTGCATGGTTTCTCCTCTCAATTTATTATAATACAATCTCTATGAAATATATGAACTGTCTATGTCGAGCAGGATGGAGATTACTAAAGTGGCATTACATGTCAAGTTTTTTAATAACAAGCAGGATTGACATACAGTATTCTTATCCATATACTTCAACTCAAGGTCACAAATAATTGTTCTGCGCTTTATTTCGGGAACAGGTGTCAGGGGGGCGAGGGTCAGCAGGTCAGGAATGTCATAAACGATGGACTAATCTAAAAGGTAAAGGAATGAATATCGATATTATTATTGTCCTATCCATTTTGTTTATGACTGCGCTTTTACTTATTGTTGACAAATTGCGTATTGATATCGTTTCAGTTCTCTGTATGCTTTCCCTTGCATGGACTGGCATCCTGAGTCCCTCCGAGGTTTTGTCAGGGTTTTCATCCAATGCAGTTATAACCATGATAGCAGTGATGATCCTTGGGAGGGGCATCTCACGAACAGGCCTGATGGCAAGGTTTTCTCAGTTGACTCTTAGATTTACCGGTAGCAGCCGCCCCAGAATTATCACAGTGCTCTCTGTTGCATCAGGAATAATGTCCGGTTTTGTTCAGAACATTGGCGCAGCAGCCCTGTTTCTGCCATCAATCATGAATATCTCCCGCAGCAGGAAGATACCTGCTTCAGGGCTTATCATGCCTGTTGGTTTTGCGATTATCCTGGGCGGCTCTCTTACCATGATCGGATCAGGCCCGCTTATGCTGGTGAATGATTTCCTCACAGGATCTTCTCTTTCTCCATATAAGCTTTTTTCGGTCACACCTCTGGGTCTCAGCCTTCTCTTCTCATACCTTCTCTTTTTTTTATTGCTCAGCAAATATCTTCTTCGGCAAAACAGAACAAAAGAAGAGACAGACGGGTTACAGGCCAGGCTTTTAGAGGAATGGGGGCTCTCTTCAAACATCCGCTATTACAAGCTTAGCGAAAAGAGCCCATTGATAGGCAAATCCCTTGAAGATGCGGGGATATGGGATGAATATAATCTTAATATTATTGCCGTAAGCAGGGATAAATCTGTGGAGTATGCACCTTGGAGGGAGACCAGGTTCGACTCCGGTCAGATTGTGGCCATCCTGGGAAAGGAGCAGAATACTGAAAATTTTGCAGCCGCGCATGACCTTGTCCCGGTTGCAAGGCCCAAAAGATTAAATATGCTGGATGACACAACCGGGGCCGGATTCGCTGAGGTGGTTGTGCCTCCACGCTCCGGGATCGCGGGTCACTCCATTAAAAATTTCGGTCTGAGACGGCATTACGGGATTGAGCCGGTTCTCCTGTATCACAGGGGCGAAAAGGTAAAAGGTAATTTTTCCGATGTTGAAATACAACCTGGAGACATATTTATTGTCCATGGCCTGTGGGAGAAGATTGCTGACATGAAGAGGAGCCATGATTTTGTAATTATTACACCGATCGAAATAGAGGAAAAAGATGTTTCAAGGGCATGGATTGCGCTTTTATGTTTCGCAATTTCAGCCGGGCTGGCAGTTGCAGGGTTCTCGATTCCCGTATCCTTCATGTCAGGGGGAATTGCAATGGTTCTGACAGGTGTATTACCCATAGATGAGGCATACAATGCCATTGACTGGAAGGTGGTATTTTTTATGGCAGGGCTCATCCCCCTGGGCATAGCCATGCAGAAAACAGGCACAGCATTATTTATTGCTGAGGGCATAATTTCAAGGATTCATGGAAGCCATATCTTTATCATACTTATGGCAATATCAGGGATAACTGTGCTGTTTTCACTTTTTATGTCTAATGTGGGCGCGGCAGTTATCCTGTTTCCAATGGTGATCAGCATGGCCAGTACCATGAATATTGACCCCCGCCCACTTGCGCTGCTTGTGGCTGTCTCCACCTCCAACTCATTTATACTTCCGACTCACCAGGTAAACGCACTCTATAAGACGCCGGGAGGGTACAGAAACATGGATTATGTAAAATCAGGGGGCGGATTGACCCTGCTATATCTGGCAGTTGTTGTAACTGTAATTTACCTTTTTTATCTATAAAAGGAAGCACAAGGTTTTTTAATAATTATTATTAACAATAGACAGGAGGACACCCGATGCTTTTAAAACACTTTTTTTTAGAAAAAATCGCTCACAGTTCATATATCCTTGCAGGCAGCAAGAGCTGCGCTGTGATAGATCCCAGACGGGATGCAGACCTCTACATCAACGAGGCACGCCAAATGGGAGTAAGGATTACTCATATACTTGAAACCCACCTGCATGCGGACTTTATCTCTGGTCACATGGACCTGGCAGCAAAGACAGGGGCAAAAATATATGCGCCCAAATCAGGCAAATGCACATTTGAACATGTTGCAGTATCAGAGGGTGACAGCTTTACTATCGAAGATATGAAGCTGGATGTACTTGAGACACCGGGTCATACCCCTGAACATATTGTATATGTGGTTACTGATCAGTCGCGGGGCACCTCCCCCATTGGGGCCTTTGTGGGAGATGTAATGTTCGTGGGTGACGTTGGAAGGCCTGACCTCTTTCCGGATATTGCTGAAGAGCTTGCAGGTAAACTCTATCACAGTCTTCATGACAAGCTGCTTAAACTGCCTGATTACTGTGAGATATATCCTGCCCATGGCGCCGGCTCTCTTTGCGGAAGGGCAATGGGCGCAAAATGGACCTCTACCATAGGTTATGAAAGGAACTTTAATCCGAGCCTTAAGATTAAAGACAAGAATAAATTCATTCAGTCTCTTACCTCCAATATGCCCCCGGCCCCTGACCACTTCAGCAGGTGTAGTGATATCAACAGGAAGGGGCCTGAAATGCTTTCCAGACTTCCGGGGATGGAGGAACTCACTGCCCCCGAATTTAAAGAGAGGATGCAGGCAAAGGGGTGCCTGGTGCTGGACACCCGGAGTTATCCCGCCTTTGCCGGTTTTCACATACCAGGTTCATGGCACCTTGATATTGGCGGCAATTTCCCCACCTTTGCCGGTTGGGTAATACCCCCTGACAGGGATATCCTTATTGTGGCTGACACTTATCAGGATGCAGCCAATGCGAGGCTTTGGATGCAGCGGGTGGGCATTGACCGCACAGCAGCATACCTTGGCGGCGGTATGCAGGGCTGGATAAACAATGGATATCAGACAGGGACTATAAGCCTGATCTCAGCCGAATATCTGTACAACCTTGTAAATAAGGATAAAAAATCCTTTACGCTGGTTGATGTGCGCGCCCCCCTTGAATATGAGACCGCACATATAGAGGGTTCCGTGAATATCCCTGCCCCTGAACTGCGATTTCGCAGTGATGAAATAAAAAAGGAGAAACCTGTTTATCTCATCTGCAGCACAGGCAACAGATCAAGCCTTGCAGCCAGTATACTGAAGCAGAATGGATTCACTGATGTGTAGCATGTGCCCGGAGGCATGACCGGATACAGCGCGGCAGGATATATTAAGTAAAAAAATACAAGGCTACAGGTGGTATTTGCCCAGTATCCGGTATAAAAGGAGGATATATTATGGACTGGTTGACTCAGATAAAGTGGTCTCCATATGCAGTTGGCGCAGGAATTGGTATTTTAAGCTGGTTCACATGGCTGCTCTCTAATGAACCAATAGGCTGCTCAACAACATTTGCAAGGTCAGCAGGGATGTTTGACAGGCTTTTCAGGGGCAGCAGGGTTGAAGAGAGACCCTATTTCCAGGAGGTAAAACCAGTAGTTGACTGGCAGTTCATGCTGGTCATAGCTATTATTATCGGGGCATTTGTCTCATCAATGATTTCAGGTGATTTTACCATGCAGTGGATACCCCCTGTATGGAGATTTCACCTTGGGGATAGTATTATATTACGGCTGATTATCGGGTTTACAAGCGGCATTCTCCTGGGTTTTGGTTCCAGGTGGGCGGATGGGTGCACGAGCGGGCACGGTATAAGCGGGGCCATGCAGCTTGCCGTATCGAGCTGGATCTCTGCCATCTGTTTCTTTGCAGGCGGAATTATTATGGCATGGTTTATGTTCAGGGTCATCTTATAGAAAGGAGAGATAATATACATGAAATCAAAAGGAATGAAGCTTTTATTAGGTCTCATATTCGGTATAATTTTTGGTTTTCTCCTTCAAAAGGGTGGAGTGACAAAATATGACGTTATTATAAACCAGCTTCTGTTTAAGGATTTCACAGTAGTAAAAATAATGCTCTCCGCTGTTGTTACCGGAATGGTGGGCCTGTTCGCCATGCAGGGGATAGGCTGGATCAGGCTGCGGCCCAAATCAGGCTCATGGGGCAGAAACGCTATAGGAGGGCTGATATTCGGTATGGGCTTTGCACTTCTGGGCTACTGCCCGGGAACAATTGCCGGTGCAATGGGTAATGGTTTCCTGGATGCAATAGTTGCAGGGTTACCCGGAATAATATTAGGCTCATGGCTCTTTGCTGTTGCTTACCCTATCCTGAAGAACGGAATTCTCAAAAAAGGGGACTTTGGGGATATTACAATCCCTCAGGCGCTGAAGGCAGGTAATATTACAGTTGTTATCCCCCTGGCCCTCCTGATTATGGCAATGCTTTATCTGATGGATCGGGCAGGGTTATAAATCTTTTCAATCCACGCTCCCGCGGGGGGAGCGACTTATACCCTTGTATTCAATGGGGCTTCCGTAGCAGTTTCAATCCACGCTCCCGCGGGGGGAGCGACTTGGG
>Ga0123334_1002634_pt1 | contig 20504 bp, 20 predicted proteins | sample BiotimSIPDNA_FD_89706 | JGI IMG/M metagenome (GOLD analysis project Ga0123334, IMG submission 89706) | Anaerobic biogas reactor microbial communites from Washington, USA - Biogas_R1 time_0 SIP DNA | ecosystem: Engineered > Bioreactor > Anaerobic > Unclassified | place: Washington, USA... | reverse complement strand
GGTAGTTATAGTAGCCACCTCCGATCAACCGGCTTTGGTCCGGATCAAAGGAGCAATGGTAGCTACTGCTGTTGCCGAGTATTTTCGAGACCAAGGAAATGATGTTATATTGATGATGGACTCAGTGACCCGGTTTGCCATCGCTCAACGGGAGGTGGGGTTAGCCGTCGGAGAACCGCCGACAACCAGGGGCTACACTCCTTCTGTTTTCGCCCTATTGCCCCGTCTTCTGGAAAGATCGGGCACTTCCGATCAGGGCAGTATCACCGGTTTATATACGGTTCTGGTTGAAGGGGACGATATGAATGAGCCTATCGCTGATGCGGTTCGTAGCATCTTAGACGGGCATATCGTTCTTTCGAGGGAGTTGGCCCATCAAAACCATTATCCGGCCATTGATGTTTTGGCCAGCATCAGCCGTCTCATGGTTGAATTGGTAAACGAAGGTCATAGTCGGGCCGCCGGCGAACTACGAAGTATTTTAGCCACTTACCGGGATAACCAGGATTTAATCAACATCGGAGCATACTCGAAGGGGAGCAACCCCGGGATCGATAAGGCCATTAGTATGATTCAAACGATCAATGATTTTTTAAAACAAAGAATTGAAGAGAAAATTTCTTATGCCGATACCGCTTCCCGCTTGATTGAGATGATTGGAGATACGGTGGCCCATGAGTAAATTTAAGTTTAAGTTGGAGACTGTTTTAAAAATAAAAATTAGAATTGAAGATTTACGCAAAATTGAACTGCGTGAGGCTGAACTGCGGAGTGAAAAGGCAAGGATTGAGTTATGCCGATGGCAAGATGAAGTCGAGGCTAATATTAGGTTTTACCGCGAAAAATTCCAACTACGGTTTATTCCCGAGGAAGCTAATGATTATCACCGCTATTTAATTTGGCTTAACCGTCAAGTGGATCTGGCAATGCTTAAACTCCAAGAATGCCAACGGGAAGTGGCTCAATGCCGTCAACGATTAATTGAGGCTTCCAAGGAAAAGAAAGTTTTGGAAAAATTGAAAGAAAAGGCTTATCGGGCTTATCAGGCCGAACAGTTGAACGCCGAGATTAAATTCCTCGATGAGCTGGGAACGGGCCGTTATATCAGGGATAAAATAGGATGAAGTAAAGAAAGCCGGGAGGTTCTGGAAAGATGAACCGGACATTTTTTAATTTTGGTAGAATTTTGATTATTGTAGTTGCAATATGTTTATTTTTAGGGATTTTAAATTTGTTGGGTATTGTTAATGTTAAAGAATTATTCTTAGAAGGACTCAGCTATATACCCGGATTGAATGATTTGGCGGAGAATTACGAGTTAGGCAAAAAACGAAGTAAGCTTCTGAGTGAAAGAGAGGCCGACTTACAAGCTAGAGAAGCAAAGCTCCAAGAAGATCTGGCTAAGCTGGCGGAAGATCAAGATTTCTTTTTAGATGAAAAACTAGCTTGGGAGCGGGAACATCCCGTTATTGCCGGAACACCTGGATCATCCGGCCTTACCGCAGCCCAAAAAGCGGCCCGGGTTAAGGAAGAAGCCAACCTCAAGTATTACCTAGCGACCTTAGGAAGTATGAAACCGAAAAACGCGGCAATGGTCATTCAAAAGTTACCTGAAGACACTGTCTATCTGATCTTTGATCAACTCCAACAGAGTCAGGTGCGGAAGATCTTAGAAAAAATGCCCGCCGAATACCTGGCTAAGCTAACCCAGGATCGGTTGAATAAGTATCGGTAAAAGCTTCTAATTAATTTGGAGAAACCGTCCGATAACAATAGTAAACGTATATATCCTTCGGGATAATTGCGTTGGATTCTACTTCGGTAAATGCAGTATTATAAAAGGTTTTGAAAATAATCACGAACGGTTTAACCTGTTATTTTCAAAAAGCAAGTTCAATTTTACTGAAGCAGAAATAGGGAAAGGAGGTGAATCCATGTCAAATCTTTCTTTTATTCCTCCGGCGTCCGCTGCCAAACCGGCCCAAGATCTACAACCTACTTCCTTATTGGAAAAAAAGACGGAATTCGGCCCGAGTAGTTTCGAAAAATTCTTACAAAAGGCTAGTAAAGACCAATTTACAGTCAAGCCTTTCCGAGAAAAACAGGAACGAAGTCGTCCGGTTGATCAAAAAACCAAACCGGAATCGCAAACAGACAAGTTTACAAGGGCGGATCAAACCTCTGCGGATAAGTTAGAGTCCCAGTCAAAACCGGATCACGAAGCAGTTGCCAACGGAGAAGCTATGGAAGCAGCCCAACCCCAAAGTGAAAACACTACCCAAAAGAAAGCAACTGCGGAAACTGAGGGTAAACAAGACCAAGAAGGCGAAGTTTTGGTTGATGGCAATCAAGATCAGTTATCAGCGCTGTTAGCCCATCTTGCCCAAGCTGAAGCAGCTATCCGTGGCGAAACCCAGCCGGAAACAGTTCAGATGGCTGAACTTGCCGAGGTAACAGCTGATCCGGAGCTAGTCGAAGCCATCCAGGAAACAGCTGTATTAGCCGTAACTATGGGAAAAGACAGTGGAGTTGGCAACTTGACTGAAGTTGTCTCCGAGATGCCAACAGTAAACATGAAGGATCTTAAACAAGTTTCCCTCGATGGTAAATTGGACGAAATATCGGTAGAAGACAAGACTGCGGTTTTGGGAGATTTAAGTCAAATTTCGATCCAAGCCTTGGGTAGTCATTTCCGGACTGAAGGAGAATCCCTTTCTAAGGACGGACAAAAAAACGGCAATGACCAGCTTTTTGAATCAGTCTCAGTATTACAAAATGGCAAGGTAACAGCTGATAATGAAAACCAAACCGTTAATAAGTTTGATTTTTCAGGAGATGCTTTAGTTAAAAACACCGAGGCCAACGCCGAACACGAAGGGAATCGGATTTTAGTCCAACCGGATCAATCTTCCGCTAAGAGTGGTAAAGTAAACCTGGCGGCGATCCAAACCCAGCTGGCGGTGAACGACGCTCCTGAAGCTAAGACCGAAACCCCGGTGCTGAATGTAGTTGCAACTCAACCTTCTTTTGGCAATGTATCCCAGACTCAAGTCTCCGGCTCCGAAACGGTTAACTCGACCAACCGGGAAGAACTCTTCACCCAGATCGTTGAACATGCCAAAGTTTTAGTAAACAATGGCGACAGTGAGATGGAGATCAACTTAAAACCGGAGCATCTCGGTAAACTCCAGTTAAAAGTGACTATTGAGAATGATGTAGTCACTGCTAAGTTTTTCGCCGAATCTCAGCAGGTAAAGGAGATTATTGAAAGTAACTTGAGCCAACTCAAACGGGATTTGCAGGAAAACGGGATGCAAGTGGATACGATTATGGTATCCGTAGGTAATCAACAGGGTAATGAAGGCTTTGAACAGGCCGCTTCCAATCGGGAACAGTTCCTTAATTCCGGGGCTAAAGTCAGTGGGATTAACGATGATGAAGTATTGGAGACTCAAGAATCAAAACCGCTAGTGCAAAGTGATACCTTGATTGACTTAATCGCTTAATTATTATCAAAAAAGGAGGTGAAAAGCAATGAGTAGTGTAAATCAGGTTTATAACATGACTACCGGAACTGTGCCGGGAGCTTCCCGAAATACCGGGGACAATCTTGGCAAAGATGAGTTTTTAAAGATCCTAATCGTCCAGATGCAAAACCAAGACCCATTAAATCCCATGGACGACAAGGAATTCATCGCTCAAATGGCCCAGTTTACAGCCTTAGAGCAGATGCAGAACGTGGCGAAAGCTTCTCAAATGCAACAGGCTACCTTAATGATTGGCAATCATATCAAAGCTGAGGTTAATGGTGACAACGGTCAGGAATTGGTCTACGGTAAAGTGATTTCGACCCGGGAGATCAGCGGCGAGATGTATCTGCGACTGGATAACGGTAGAGAGGTGAAGATCGGCGAAGCCAAAACCACCTTCAACAACGAAGGGCTTTGGGAAGAAGCCAAGTCGTTGGTTGATAAATTCGTCTTTGTCCGGGAAACGGACTCCAAGGGCAATCCCGACGGTTTGAATCAGGTGTATGTGGCCGACGCTAAAATGGTTGTTGGACTGAACGGTACCACCACTACGAAGCTTTTAACTCCCGAATGCCTGGTCTCTAGTAAAGGGACCTTGACCCAAGCCGAAGCTCTAGTCGGTAAAAAAGTCTTTGTCCGGGATTATAACGATGAAGGCGGTGAAACCGATGTTATCTATGAAGCTAAGGTTATCGGCGCTAAAACCGGCGAGGGACGGGATAAAACAACTGTCGTTAAGTTAGTAATCGGTACCGATGAAGCAGGTAACGACATCGAAGTCGAATACCGGGATGTTTGCGATCTGAAAACCGCCATTGAACTGAAGAATATTTGGAATATTGTGCCTGACGATGCGGATCTTTGAATGAGGAGAGTTGCTAATGAATGAAAAGATAGTAATCAGGCCGCCCCAGATCGGTCAGGTAGCGCCGTCTCCGGGTAAACCGGTTGCGAAGGCTGGAGTTGGAACCGGGACCCAGTTTGAAACCATCTTCCAGGAACAACTGGCGGAGCAGTCGGGAATTAAGTTTTCAGCCCATGCTTTGAAGCGTTTGGAGACTAGACAGATTGCCTTGGGTAACCAAGAAATGGCTATGCTCAAAGATGCGGTCAACAAAGCCGAGGCTAAAGGCGCTAAGGAATCATTGATCTTAATGGACCGGATGGCCTTGGTGGTCAGTATCAAAAACCGGACCGTGATCACCGCGGTTGATGAGAGCAGTTTGAAGGACAATGTCTTTACCAACATTGATAGCGCAGTGATTGTTAAACAGTGAGGCTGGACCTCTAGATTCCGAGGAAGCCTCCAAACCCGCTGAACGATTGAGGCGGAAGAAATTAAAATGTTACTAATGATTAGTGATTAGTTTATAACTAGCAACTAGTTAACTAGTAACTGAGTAAAAGGAGGTCGTTTTACTATGATGCGATCAATGTTCGCCGGCGTAACGGGTCTTAGGAACCACCAGATCCGGATGGATGCCATCGGCAATAATATCGCCAACGTTAATACGGTCGGCTATAAAGCCGGTCGAGTAAGTTTTCAAGATACTTTAAATCAAACCCTGCGCGGCGCTTCCGCGCCTAACGCCAACCGGGGCGGTATCAACGCCTTGCAAGTCGGTTTAGGTATGAACCTGGCCAGTATCGATGTGTTGCATACCCAGGGCAACTTGCAAAATACCGGAAAAATCACCGATGTTGCCATTCAAGGAGATGGATTTTTCATCTTGAGCGACGGGCAACGGGAGTATTATACCCGAGCCGGGAATTTCAATATGGAACGGGACGGACGGTTGGTTAATCCTTCCAATGGGTTGATCGTCCGGGGCTGGATGGCTAATATCACTGGAGTGATCAATACCAATATGCCGGTAACCAATATTCGAATTCCGGTAGGCCAAACCATCGCTCCAATTGCTACTTCCCAGATTGAGTTTGGCGGGAATTTGGCTGCCAATACCAATGTCAATTTGCGTTATATGACCCAATCCGTATCGGATGCCAGCAACGATCATAGCGCTACCATTACATATACTCTTAGGCCGGTAGGATTTAATGAATATGAGTATGAAGCGGTTGTGCAAGGTGGCACTATTACAGGCGGCTCCGGATATCACGGTACAATTCGGTTGAATGAAAATGGAGTAGTTGTTGCCTCGCCTGGTACTTGGTTTGAGGTCACTCCTACTGATGGAACTCCGGTTAGGATCATGAGTCCCCAGGTTGGACAACTTATGGGAGACGGTTTTGAAGCTCATTATACCGGAGCTTTACAGAGTAACGTATTGACTGGTTTTACCGGTACGGTGCCCTTTAACTATGACGCTACTTTAATTGATACTGCCGGGAATACGGTTAACTTGACGTACCAGATTACCGGCACTTCCATTCCCAATCGTTTTCAATGGCAAATTGTTCCTGATAGTGATCCCGGTCCTGAAAACGTCACTATCGAACAAGGCGGTATGGGGACTTTTGAATGGGATTCCACAAGAGGCATTTATAATGCCAGTGATGTTACCACTCTTGTTCGCTCAACAGCTCCTAGTGGAGTGAATATTACTATCAACCCTCCTTCGGAAATGAGTGGCATACCAACATTTACGGTGGTCGAACGCGCTCCGGAAGTTATTGCTGCCGGTACAGTTAATATGCCTGCATTTGCCGGCGCCGGAACTTATACTTACAATCTGAATAATGCTGCTGGAGAAGTTCTTTCGCATCTTCAATTCAATGTAACGGGGCCGGTTGCGGGTGTTTATAGCTGGACATTAAATGCCGAAAATGGTTCTGTTCTTACTGGAGGTAGCGGTACTTTCACTTGGGGCCCTCCTACAGCAGGTGTTACAGGCGATCCTACCAGAATTCGCTTAGAAAATGGAGTTGAAGTAACTTTTGGAGCAATGCAAAATGGTGTTAACCCACCTTCTTTTGAGGAAGGTTTAATGGTTGGCGGTCAGGATGGTCAGGTTCAAATAAGAGTACCCGAACCGGTAGTCACAATGACTCGGGTTTATGATTCGCTTGGTAACGATCATCTTTTACTCACTACTGCAACTAAGATGGATGATAATAACTGGATCTGGTCGACAGTAGATGAATATGAAAATCCTATTGGAAGCGGGCGGATTAACTTTAGCAATGAAGGAGAATTAATATCTTACACCGGAGGTCCAATTACCTTCACCCCGCCCGGAGCTTTACCGGTAAGGATTAATCCTGATTTTAGCGATCTGAGCCAATATGCCGGAACTTTAGACAGTGATAATATGGCCATCTCCGATTTCACATCCCCCTTCCAGGATGGTTATCCTATGGGGATGTTGCAAGGGTTCAACATTGACAAGTCCGGCAGGATCGTTGGAGTCTTCTCCAACGGAATGAACCAGAACTTGGCCCAGCTGGCGGTGGCCAGTTTTACCAATCCGGGCGGTTTATCCAGAGTTGGCGATACTATGTTTGAGGAGTCCAGCAACTCGGGGCAACCCCAGGTTGGACAGGCGGGTCAGGGCAGCCGCGGCCAGATAACTCCGGGTACGGTCGAAATGTCCAATGTGGATCTTTCTCAAGAGTTTACGGACATGATCATGACTGAACGCGGGTTCCAATCGAACTCCCGGGTGATTACCACCTCTGATGAGATGCTTCAAGAGCTGGTTAACTTGAAACGGTAATGATGACTTAAATTAGGGGAAGGAATATTCTTCCCCTAGTTTAATAAAAAATAGGAAAGTTTTACATGAAATTAACAATTGGTCGAGATTCTCCTTTTGACGCTGGTTTAAGATATATTAGACAGTTTAAAACAACATTAAATTCAATTTTTTTAGCTTATTCATCATTCAAGGCTAAAAGAAAATGGATTTACAGACGATATATAGACTATAAACCAGCTTTATTACGGATGATAATCAATGGTATTCGTGGAGGATTAAAAATGATTTCCATTAAACGACTGAATAATAAGGAATTTTGGCTTAATCCCCACTTAATCGAGACAATTGAAGCCACTCCGGATACGGTGATTACTCTGAGCACCGGTAAACAATTGATTATAAAGGAACCTGTCACCGAAGTGGTTGCAAAAATAATAAAGTACCGTAAAACGATCGGAGAAAAGTTTTTCGAGTTTAAGGGTACAACTTGAGGTGATGGTTGGATGGAGTTATCAACTATAATAGGGCTAGTTGGCGGACTTGTGTTATTGGCGACAGGAATTGCGGCCAATGGACCGTTGATGGGTTTTGTGGATCCGCCGTCAATGTTTATTACCTTTGGCGGTTCCATTATGGCAATGCTGGTCAACTATCCGTTTATTACCTTTAAAGAAAGCGCAAGAGCTTTGAAGCATCTTTTTTTTGCTAAACAGTTGGATACTGAAGGAACAATTGAAGAGATTGTTGGATTTGCAAAAAAAGCCAGACGTGAAGGTTTGTTAGCATTAGAAGATGAAATTCAACATTCAAACGACGCTTTTTTAAAAAAAGGGATTCAATTGATTGTAGACGGAACTGATCCTGAATTAGTCCGTAATATTCTTGAGATTGAATTATCATTTATGGAAGAACGCCACAAATCCATTAGGTCCTTCTTTGAATCCTGGGCTGCTTTAGCGCCGGGTTTTGGGATGATCGGAACTGTTATCGGCTTGATTCAAATGCTGTCTACTCTTGATGATGTCGCGACTATCGGCCCTAAAATGGGTGTGGCTTTGATAACAACTTTCTATGGGGCCCTTTGGGCCAATTTGGTATGTACTCCGGCTGCCGGGAAACTCTCTAAGCGTAGCGGAGAGGAAATGTTTTTGCGGCAAATAATGATTGAAGGAATCTTGTCGATCCAGGCCGGTGAAAATCCTAGGATTGTGGAAGAAAAGTTAAAGGCATTCTTATCTCCAAGCCAGCGGTCGCATCTTAAAACTGACCGGTCTGACCGGGATGAAAGGGCGAGATCAATTGCTTAAAAAGAAACCGGAGGAACCGGCGCCTGGGGCGCCGTTATGGAATGTCACCTATGGCGATATGGTAACTTTGGTACTTTGTTTTTTCGTGGCGTTATTCGCTTTTTCCAGCATTGACGCCAAAAAATACGAACAAGTGCAATTATCAATGCGTTCGGCCTTCGGTGGGGCCGGCGGTGTCTTACAGGGAAATGTATCGGTTTTTGACGCTCCCATAATCCAACAGCGACAAATAGAGCAATTGTTTCAAGATATTAAAAGAGTAATTGACGATACTAAATGGAAGGGACAAGCAGAAGTAACCATTACGGAGAGAGGTATCACGATTAGTTTTAAAGAAAAACTTTTTTTCAAAATAGGTTCAGCCCAAATAATGCCTGATGCCGAGGTGATCCTGGAGGGTGTTGGAAAAATTTTAAAAGAGAGAAGATATCCACTACGAATCGAAGGGCATACTTGCGACTTGCCGATTAGAAGCTCTCAATTTCCTTCTAACTGGGAGCTGTCTGCCATTCGGGCCATAAATGTCACCAAGTTTTTAATAAACAGAGTCGGTTTTGAACCGGAAAGAATATCCGTAGCCGGATATGGGCAATACCATCCTTTAATTAAGAATGATAGTGAAGAAAATCGGGCCCGAAACCGGAGAGTGGATATTGTAATTATTACCGGATTGGCTAAAAACAACGCGGTTAATGTGATAAAAAAACCAGGTATTGATGGTAATAACTGATTGGGAGGTATCTATAGATGGCCGAAGAAGTAACTAAAAATAATCCTAAGAGTAGCATTATTAATAATAATAAAGCAGTAATTTTTATAGGTATTTTTTCGTTCCTAGTGACAACTATTTTTTTTGGAACCTTTATTATCATTACTTTGAAACAGACAAACGCTCCTACAACTAAAATTGTTCTCAAACAAGCCCGGGAAATGGGTCCGGTCATTAGTCTAGGTAATGATATTTTGGTAAATATTTGTTCCGAAGAGGGAATGGAACATTTCTTAAAAACAAATATAGTGCTTGAATTGGATAGCGACGAGAAGACCGTGGCGGAAGTTACCAAGCGAGTTCCGCAAATTCGAGACTTAATCATTAATATTTTAGGTTCAAAAACCAAAGAGAATATTATTGAAAAAGAAGGGAAAGACCAAGTTCGCAGCGAAATTATTAATAGTATTAATGAACTAATGACAATTGGGAAGGTTCGTAATATCTATTTTCAGGATTTTATTATTCAGTAGGGGGTACTTCCGGCTGTGGCTGAAGTTCTATCGCAATCAGAAATAGATGCCCTATTAGAGGCCTTATCATCTGGAAGTATTAAGGCTGACGAAGTAATATCCGAAGAAAAAAAGCGTAAAGTCAAGCCCTATGATTTTCGTCGGCCAAATAAGCTTTCTAAGGACCAGTTACGGACTTTGGTAATGTTGCATGAAAACTTTGCCCGGCTACTGACAACTTCATTATCGACTTACTTACGGAGTATGGTTAGGGCCCAGGTGGTATCAATTGACCAATTAACCTATGAGGAGTTTACCAAGAGCTTACATAACCCGACAGTAATGACGATTATGTCTATGAAACCGCTGGAAGGAAACGCTATTATCGAAATATCTCCTCATTTGGCTTTTGCCATGGTCGATCGTTTATTGGGCGGTTATGGTTATTCAATGGAAAAGATCAGGGAACTTACCGATATCGAACAAACTGTGGTTAAGCGGGTAATGAATCGGATTTTTCCCAATATCAAAGAAGTATGGCAAGTGGTTGCGGAATTAAACCCAGTATTGGAATCGATCGAGTTGAATCCGATGTTTACTCAGATCATCCCTCTCTCCGACATGGTGGTTTTGATAACTTTGGAACTTAGAATTGCCGAAGCTTTTGGACTCATGAATATTTGTCTGCCATTTGCGGTGATTGAACCAATTTTAGACCGTTTGAACGCTCAAATATGGTTCGCTAAGGCTACTAAGCCATCCACCGCCCAAAGTATTGCCAACATTCAGCATCGGCTAAACCAAGCTCAAGTGCCGGTTACAGTAGAATTAGGAAAAGCAAATGTTACGGTTGGGGAGATGTTAACTATCAAAGTCGGTGATGTAATTCAACTTGACCAATATGTTAAAGGTCTTTTGGATATTAAAATCGGCAATCAGGTGAAATTTCAAGGCACACCCGGGGTATCCGAAAATCGGGTGGCGGTTCAAATAGGAAAGATAGTTCGGGAGGGGTGAGAGGTTCATGGATCGACAGATTCTTACCCAGGAAGAAATCAATGCCCTACTCAAAGGCGATGAGGGTGATTCTTCACAACTAACCCCAATGCAAACTGATGCACTGGGGGAGATCGGTAACATTAGTTATGGGACGGCGTCGACCGCGTTATCGGAGTTATTGAACAAACGGGTGATAATTGATACTCCTACAGTAATATTATCGACCCAAAAAGCACTAAAGGAACAGCATCCAGTCCCCTATGTTTTGGTGGAAGTGGATTATAAAAAGGGATTGACAGGCAGTAATGTTCTGATTTTAAAAGTAAGTGACGCGTTAGTCATCGCCGATCTAATGATGGGAAAAGATGGCTCAAATCCAAAACAAACATTAGAACAGCTCGAATTAAGCGCAGTGGGAGAATCCATGAATCAAATGGTCGGCAATGCCGCCACTTCGCTATCCACTTTATTTCGGCAACGTATTGATGTGGATCCACCCCGAATTAAAGTGGTAGACTTAGCATCAGATAGCGAATCAATTATCCGTGATGTTGATTTAGACAATCAAATAGTAGTTGTATCGTTTAAGTTGCAAATTGATGGTTTGGTTGACAGCGAATTGATGTTGGTTATTTCTTATGATTTGGCGATTGAGTTGGCTGATAAATTAATCGAGGAAACACAGGTAGCTACTACTTTGGTAACAGAAAGTGTTGCGCCTGTCGTTGAAGAAGTTCCAGCCCGGGTGAATTCGGTTGAAACTCCCGAATTTCAACAACCAATTCCACCACAACCGAGCCAGCCAGTTATGGAACCGGTTACCAATACTCAACCTGTAAATACGGCTCCTACACCGGCTCCAGTTAATTACAGTTATAATAGAACGGAGGTTAGATCGCCGGTGATGGTACAACCCGCTCAATTCGGACCTATTGGAAATGGCAAGACCGGTAAAGAGACCGGCAATATTGGATTAATTCTAGATGTCCCGTTACAGGTTACTGTGGAATTAGGTGGAACCAGAATGAAAATCAAAGATATTTTAGACCTGGGCATCGGTTCCATCATAGAACTGGATAAATTGGCGGGAGATCCAGTGGATGTCTACGTCAATGGCAAGATGATCGCCAAAGGTGAAGTAGTGGTTATTGATGAAAACTTTGGCATCAAGATTACCGATATTATTAGCCCGCTCGAAAGAGCAAATACACTTCAATAATTCCTAAAGGAGGAATTTCTGGTGGGTAACAAAGTACTAGTTGTTGATGATGCGGCTTTCATGCGTATGATGATCAAGGATATTTTACGCAAGGGTGGTTTTGAAGTAGTTGGCGAAGCCGAAGATGGTTCCAAAGCGGTTGAAAAGTATAAAGAACTCCGCCCAGACTTGGTAACCATGGATATCACCATGCCGGATATGGATGGTATTACCGCTGTTAAGGAAATAAGGAAGCTTGACGCTGATGCTCAGATTATCATGTGTAGCGCTATGGGGCAACAAGCAATGGTAATCGATGCCATTCAAGCTGGAGCTAAAGATTTTGTAGTTAAGCCTTTCCAACCCGAACGGGTCTTAGAAGCCGTCCGCAAAGTATTATCATGAATTGGCGTCAACATTCCTGTATACTCCGGGTGAGTAATGTCTGGCTATGGTTTTGCGCTGGTCTATTCCTCCTGCCGGGGCGAGTCTTAGCTGGAGTTGAAACCGATATCGGACCGGAATTTGGCGGAGGGCAATGGGTTTGGTCTTTTTTCTCACTCATTATTGTAGTGGCGTTGGCATATTGGGCGACCAGATTTCTTGCCGGTAGAGTCGGCCTTTCTCAAGCACGACATATTAAGGTGGCAGAGAGTCTTCTTTTAGGACCCAATCGCCATCTTTATCTATTATTAGTTGATGGAAAAGTTTTACTGGTAGGCAGTACCGAACATGGTATCAGTCTGATCAAAGAATTTGAAGATAACCAATTCCACGAAGAACTTTTAAAAATGGTTGATACCGGGCAAAACACCCCAACGGGAAGATTTGCAAAGATGATTGTTCCAGTAGTAAATAGCATGAACTCCAGGGAAACAATGGATAACGATTTGTCCGATAGCAAACAACGTTTACAGGAGAGGTTGGAAAAACTTCGTTCCTGGAAATTACGAGGTCGTGACCACGATGGGAAAGTATAATAAGCTTAAGTTTTTTTACATATTATTAATCTGTATAATATTTTTGCCGTTATTCTCCGGGATAGCCCAAGGAGCGGCTACTTTCCCCATCCCCCGAATTCAAGTAGGAGTTGAGCCTGCCGATACCCCGACTGAAATAGCTCAAAGTTTGCAAATATTAATTCTACTAACAGTAATATCGTTAGCCCCGGCAATTTTAATAATGACTACCTCATTTATTAGAGTTGTAATTGTGTTGTCATTTGTACGATCAGCTATCGGGACTAATCAGACACCCCCAAACCAAGTGCTAATCGGGTTGGCCTTGTTTTTAACCCTTTTTGTCATGATGCCGACCTGGAGTGTAGTAAACAGCGAAACCTTACAACCTTTTCTTAGAGGAGAGATTACTCAAGAAACTGCTTTTGTGCGTGGCATGGGACCGATTCGTGACTTCATGTTCAAACAAACCAGAACCAAAGATTTGAAACTCTTTATTCAGGCGGCCCGAATAGAGCGTCCCAAAAACAACGATGAAATCCCTTCTCAGGTGCTGATTCCGGCTTTTATTATTAGTGAGCTTAAAACTGCTTTTCAAATGGGGTTTTTGATATTCGTGCCTTTTTTGGTGATTGACATGATTGTGGCAAGCACCCTAATGTCCATGGGGATGATGATGTTGCCGCCGATGATGGTGGCTTTGCCATTTAAAATTTTACTCTTCGTAATGGTAGACGGTTGGCATTTGGTCACCCGGTCGTTATTACAAAGTTTTGGTTAGCCTCCGGAGTTGGTATTGTACAACTTAGAGACAATTTGGTTTCTCTTATTCTTAGGTAAGTGTCGTTTGGGTTATTAATGTTTTGGTTTAGGTCCATAATTAATCGTTTATTTCATTATCAATAAATTCTCTGAAAGGCTGTGATTATTTTTGACCGATACCTTTGTGGTCGCGTTAATCAGAGAGGCGTTAACAACAGTATTATTAGTTTCCGCCCCGATGTTAGGCGTTGGTTTGTTAGTCGGTCTTGTGATTAGTATTTTTCAGGCAACTACCCAAATTCACGAACAAACGCTTACCTTTATTCCGAAAATTTTGGCCGTGTTGGCGGCGATAATTTTTTTTGGTCCCTGGATGTTACATACCTTATTAACTTTTAGTGATAAGATTCTTGGAAATTTAAATCAATTTACTTTTATTCGTTAATTACCCTAGGTTAACTATATAGGTATCTGGTAATATGATAGTTTAATTACCAACGGTGAACGATGAGTAACGAGAGCGGGTGAGGGCATTTGAGTTTTGAGCAGATATTCAACGTGACTTTTTCTCAAATATTAATCTGTTTTGCCCGGTCTGCAGGAATGATAATGACTGCGCCCATCTTTCAGAGCCGCAACATTCCGCCTCCTGTTAAAGTTGTAGTGGCCTTTGGTTTGGCGATGGTTGTGGCTCCTTTTGTTGTCGGCGATATTGATTTTAATCAATTCACATTTGGGATGACTGTTTTCACCCTGGTTCAAGAATTATTGACCGGTTTAATTATGGGATTTATGATTAACCTGACATTATATGCCGTTCAAATAGCCGGTTATTTTTTTGATGTCGAGATGGGTTTCGGGATGGTCAATATATTGGACCCGACCACCGGCGCTCAAATGCCGATTATGGGGCAAGTCAATTACATAGTGACGCTATTGATTTTTTTAGCTATCAATGGCCATCATACTGTTATTTCTTCTTTTATTCAAAGCTATCAAGTGATAAAACCGGGAATGTTATGGATTAAGAAGGAAGCAGTAGGAGTTTTTGTGATGGCTTTTTCCCATATGTTTTACTATGGGTTCAAAATCGCGATCCCGATTATCGCTACGATTTTTTTGTCCAATGTTGCTTTGGGAATTATCGCCAAGTTGATTCCCCAAATAAATGTGTTTATTATCGGTTTTCCGGTAAAGATTATTTTAGGCATGATGATGATTGTCTTTTTTCTCCCGGTTTTTGTAATCTTAATCGAAGCGACATTTTCCAATTCGGGCGATACTTTTAAAATGATGCGCTTAATGTTAAGGCACCTTCATTAGAGGCGGGATTTCAGTGAATAGTGAACAATTAGTAGTTATCAGTCTACTATTTAATTTATTGATTAGCGTTCTTAAGCGGCTGGCTAATATTCGGGTTTTCGGTGGTAAGCGGCAGTCCTATTCTTTTGATCTTCAATTTTTCGCTCAAGATCCGGACAAAACGGAAGAAGCTACTCCACGGCGTAAGCAAGAAGCTCGTAAAAAAGGACAAGTACCTCGAAGTAACGAATTAAATATGGTAGTCGTTTTATTGGCGCTCTTTATTATATTAAATTTTTTAGGAAAATGGTTGTATAAAGAGTTTGTTATCTATATCGAACAGTTCCTTTCTCCAGGTGAATTAGTTACGGAACTGAATGATAGTAATTTAGGGAATCTATTGTTTCGCCATTGCTTGATTTTTTTAAGATTATTTCTGCCGTTGGGATTGGGAGCATTGGTTATCGGTTTGGTAATTAATTTAGTCCAAGTCGGGCCAATGTTTAGCATGGAGCCGTTAAGGCCTAAGTTTAGCAAGCTGAATCCCATCAACGGTTTACAACGTTTATTCAGCGCGCATGGTTTCATGGAATTATTCAAATCAATCATCAAGTTAGTCATTGTATTCTATTTTGCCTATTCAACCATTCGTGAACATCTTTTCTTGTTTTTAGACATGTTTCGTCAATCCCCTTTTGACGTGGCAATGGCTCTTTGGCGGATCATTTATCAAGTGGCGGTTAAAATATGTCTATTTTTATTAGCACTGGCGCTATTTGATTATTTCTATCAACGGTGGGAATTTCGGAAGAGTTTGAGAATGACCAAACGTGAAGTAAAGGATGAATTCAAACAAACTGAGGGCAATCCTCAGATTAAGAATAAAATTAGACAACGTCAGCGCGAAATAGCAATGCGCCGTATGATGCAGGATGTACCCAAGGCTGATGTGGTAATTACCAACCCCACTCATTTGGCCATCGCTTTACGTTATGATTCTACAAAAATGGCTGCTCCGGTGGTGGTTGCCAAGGGTGAGGGTTTTATCGCTCAGAAAATTAAAGAGATCGCTGCAGCTAATGATGTGGTTTTGGTTGAAAATAAACCTTTGGCCCAAGCCATCTATAAAGCAGTCGATATCGGAGAGGGAATCCCGGAAAACCTTTTCCAAGCAGTGGCCGAGGTTCTCGCTTATGTATATCGGTTAAAGAGAAAACATGCGTAAAGCCGTTGGTCTGCTTTGAAGAGTCCTGACTCCTGTATTCGAGATGCTTTTGTAATATTTCTATCATTTGAGAAAGAGGTATTTAGTAGTGGCCCAGGCGGAAAATCCTTCGATGGCGCAACGTTTTTTACAAATTAGTGAGCTTTCGGTAATTATCATTGTTATTCTAATTTTAACAATGTTGCTTATTCCTTTGCCATCATTGGTTCTTGATTTTTTATTAACAATTAATATCTGTGTTGCTTTTGCGATATTAATGTTGACGATGAATGTCAAAAAAAGTCTCGAATTTTCGGTGTTTCCAACTTTGTTGCTATTGACCACCTTATTCCGATTGGCCTTAAATGTATCCTCAACCCGTCTTATATTAATTGACGCTAATGCCGGTAAGGTAATCGAAGCTTTTGGCTCTGTTGTGGCGGGGGGTAATAATGTAGTCGGATTTGTAATGTTTGTGATTTTAACGATCATTCAATTTATGGTTATCACTAAAGGTTCGGAACGGGTTGCGGAAGTTGCGGCTAGGTTTACCTTAGATGCAATGCCCGGCAAACAGATGAGTATTGACGCTGATTTGAACGCCGGTTTAATTGATGAAAACCATGCCAGGAACAGACGGCGGGAGGTTGAGCGGGAAGCTGACTTTTACGGCGCTATGGACGGTGCTAGTAAATTCGTTAAGGGCGATGCTATTGCCGGCATTTTAATTACGTTTATCAATATTATCGGCGGGTTTGTTATTGGAGCTACTCAAAAGGGATTTACGATTCAAGATTCCTTGAGAACTTATTCCTTATTAACCATAGGGGACGGTTTGGTCAGTCAGGTTCCAGCGCTTTTGATTTCAACTGCTACCGGCATTTTAGTTACCCGGTCCGCTTCCGAGGATAATTTGGGTTCAGACTTAACCAGGCAATTACTGGCTTATCCCAAGATATTCTACTTTGTTTCCGGAATGATCGCTTTTTTCGGTTTGATTCCGGGGATGCCGAAAATACCATTTTTCATCATCGCGGGAATAGTAGCTTTCTTAGCTTATTATTTAGATAGAAATCAGCTTAAATCTCCCGATGAAATGGCCATCCAGGGTGAACCGGCGGCTGAAGAAGAACAAAAGCCTGAAAATGTAAATACTTTACTGCAAATTGACCCGATGGAGTTGGAGATCGGTTATCGTTTAATACCGTTGGTTGATCCCAATCAAGGGGGCGACCTTTTTGACCGGGTGACCATGATTCGGCGTCAAACCGCGTTGGAATTGGGAATGGTGCTTCCACCGATTCGGATTCGCGATAATATGCAGTTGTCTCCTACATCTTATGTGATCAAGATTAAAGGAGTTGAAATCGCCAGTGGCGAAATAATACCTAATTACTATTTAGCAATGGACCCGGGGATTGTTGCCGAACCGGTAGAGGGGATACCAACCACCGAACCGGCATTTGGTTTACCGGCTCTTTGGATTACCGAAGCCCAGCGCGATGAGGCGGAGATTGCCGGGTATACCGTGGTTGATCCGCCATCGGTCTTAGCCACTCATTTAACGGAAATAATTAAGAGTCATGCTTTTGAGTTGTTAGGACGTCAGGAGGTTCAGTCATTAATTAACAACGTTAAAGAAGAATATTCAGTTGTGGTTAATGAGTTAATTCCCAATCTGATGTCGGTTGGCGAAATCCAAAAAGTATTAGTCAATTTATTAAAAGAAGGCATCCCGGTTCGAAATTTAGTGACCATTTTGGAGACTTTGGCGGATCATGCGCCACTAACTAAAGACCTTGACTATTTAACGGAAAATGTGCGTCAGTCTTTAGCAAGGCAAATTACAAAAATGGTTCAGGCTGACGATGGTATTATCCGGGTGGTAACAGTTGACCCCAATTTGGAACAGATATTGATGAAAGTTCAAAAAGAAGCTAAAGAAACAGGCGGATTCTCGATGGATCCCCGTTTGATTCAGAATATTTATGACCGATTGGGTGAATTAATCAAAGAAATGACTGCTTCGGGATATCAGCCGGTAATCCTTTGTTCGCCTGCGGTCAGGCTTACTTTTAGGAAATTGACGGAAAGATTGGCTGCTAGAATTATTGTCCTTTCATATAACGAAATTGTTGCCGAAGCTGAAGTTCATTCTGTAGGGGTGGTGTCTGTTAATCAATGAGAGTAAAACGTTATGTGGCGGATTCGATTCAAGAAGCGATCACCCGTGTCAAAAACGATTTAGGGCGAAACGCGATTATCTTACATACCAAGCCTTTCAAAGAAGGAGGTTTTTTGGGTTTCTTCTGTCGACGCCGTTTTGAAGTGATCGCTGCAGTCGATGAAACAATCACTGATAATTCAGGGGTTTCCAAAAAAACGGAGGTTAAACCGCAACCGTCCTCTCCTGTTGAAACAAGGCCGGTTTCTCCTTCCAGACCAGCGGCTATAGACGTGCAGGGCTCAAATCCGACCCTTCTTCAAACTCAGGTTCAACCTGTTGTAACACCCATTACAACGCCTGTTCCGGAATCAGTTCCGGGGCCAAAAGAACCGGTTCCAGCCTTAGTGTTTGATGATAACTCATTTTTTGCAGGATTAAAGGAAGCGGGGGTGACCACGGAAACCGGTTTAAAATCTTTGCGGGACGAGATTGTTGAAATGAAAGAATTAATTCGGCAAGTGGCTTCAAAGCCTAATTCGTTACCGGTAGGAGTATCCATTCCTCAAACGGAGCGCACCGGTAATACCGAGTGGCTCCGGCAACATCTGCAAAGTTTAGGAATGGAAGGCGATATTATTGAATATTTGATATTGCAAATCCCAGCCAATCTATTTGAGAATAATGCCCAAGAAGAAATTTTAATCTATTGTCAACAGATTTTAGCTACTAAATTAATGTTTTCCGAACCGATTTTGCCGGAACAAGCAGGCGAACAGCAGATAGTAGCATTAATCGGCCCCACCGGGGTTGGAAAAACCACTACCATTGCCAAACTTGCCGCGAACTATAATTTATTTGAAGGAAAAAAGGTAGGATTAATAACGATCGATACTTATCGTATCGCAGCCGTGGAACATTTAAAAACTTACGGCGATATCATTAACTTACCGGTGGAAGTTGTCTATACTCCTTCGGATTTGAACCAATCCATCGCTAATTTAAAGGATTGTGACTTGATTTTAATTGATACCGCCGGAAGAAGTCCTCATAATCAAGCAATGATGGACGAATTACAGCGATTTTTATCCAATTCGCGGATCGGTGTGATTTTGTTAGTAATCAGCGCCACTACTAAACATCAAGATATGTTGACCATAGCTGAGAGCTTTTCAAAAATCGCCTTTACCCATCTGGTTTTTACCAAATTGGACGAGACCAATTCATTAGGGCCCATCGTCAGTTTGGCTATGAATGCCAAACGTCCAATCTCATATTTCACTAATGGGCAGAATGTTCCGGATGATATCGAAGTCGCTAAACCGAATAAATTGATTACTCAGTTGTTTAAGGGTAGCTCTTATTATCGAACTACCGCTTCAAGTTGAGGATGTTTGATACTTTTAATTAAGGAGTCGTTGGATGGCGGACCAAGCGGAACGATTAAGGGCGATTGTTAAAGAAAATATGACCAATGTTAATCCGGCTAGAGTTATTACAATTACCAGTGGTAAAGGGGGCGTCGGCAAAACTAGTTTTGCAGTTAACCTAGGAATAACTCTTTCCAAAATGGGCCAAAAAGTTTTATTGGTCGATGCTGATTTGGGTTTAGCCAATGTTGACGTGATGTTAGGAATGATTCCCAAATTTAATCTGGGACATGTTCTATTGGGGGAAAAGAAAATTGCCGATATATTAATAAATGGGCCTGAGGGAATTAAGATAATTCCTGGTGGTTCAGGTTTATACAAATTGGCCAATCTGGGTGAGAAAAAATTGACCCAGTGTTTGGAACATCTAAATGAGCTTGAAAAAACCACCGATATTATTTTAATCGATACCGGCGCAGGCTTATCAAAAAGTGTTTTAAAATTTGTTTTAGCTGCCGGAGAAGTTATTATTATCACTACACCGGAGCCAACCGCCATCACTGATGCTTATGGAATCATCAAAGTTATCGCCGGTACCAAACGGGAACTTCCCATCCGGGTAGTTGTAAATATGGTTAAAAACGAAAAAGAAGCCGGAGAGGTGATGGAACGTTTGTCAGCAGTGACCCAGCGTTTTTTAGGAATGGACTTGGTAAGATTGGGGTTTATCCCATCGGATACGGTTGTTCCTAAAGCGGTAAAACAACAACAACCTTTTGTACTTAGCCATCCGCGTTCAGCGGTTGCTCAGAGTGTTATGGAAATGGCT